>Ga0209755_10002773_pt1 | contig 23212 bp, 14 predicted proteins | sample TergutCo191P1_FD_187301 | JGI IMG/M metagenome (GOLD analysis project Ga0209755, IMG submission 187301) | Cornitermes sp. P1 segment gut microbial communities from Petit-Saut dam, French Guiana - Co191P1 (SPAdes) (version 2) | ecosystem: Host-associated > Arthropoda: Insects > Digestive system... | reverse complement strand
TCAACATTTTTTCTTTTCAGTCCGTCAGTCTGTCGTTCTGACCCATGGAATATATTGGTCACTTCCGAACGGATATCCATGAAACTTGATATTTCAGTATATTAGTAAATAATCCAGAAAATTAAAGATTCATTAAAATATGATAAAAATTACAAATTCTTTACATGAAGACCAATATACTTTTTTGATCATATGTCGCTCGGTTCTGAGAAAATTTTCAGATACCTTTATAGAGAAATTCAAACACGTCATTCATGTTCAATAAGTCCTCTGCAGAAAATCATGTTCTTTACGATATATTGTACAATAATATTTTAGGACCAGACACGTCGCATAGGATAGTATATCCTATGTGTGTTGCATGCTTTCTAACCGAAATCTCTAATCACATATTAATAACACGCAACAATTATTTATTTTCTACAGCAAAAATAATTGCTTGAACACACCTCATTATTACGTTACATGTAGTTGTCTGTCTTTTGTTTATATGTGTTTGGTTGTTAGTGACCTCTGTATTGGTCAGATCGCTCTTTCATAAGAATCCTACCACTTGTGTTTGTTTAATTGAGTGTGTCTTATTATACGTGCCAGTTTGTTCGTCATATTGTGTGTCTAATTATGCGTGTGAAATTTTATTTTTCTAAAAGTGTAATTGTAAAACTTTTGTAGAATTGTTTCTAATCGTATGTATCTTATCGTGTGTAACTAAATGTATGAGTCTTCGTGTGTGTATTATTGTGTGTGACAAATTGTGTCTAAATATGTGAGTGTAAAAATGTTTGTATAATTTGTATAAATTTGCTACACATATAATTTAGAAATAGACATTTATTCTATTAGTTAATTAATTACAATCCTTTCCTTCAATAATGTCTTCCTTCTTATATAATACAAATTTACGTGCCATGAAATTCCCAAATTGGATTCGAACATTAAAATTAATTTAATATTATAAGCACTGGGTATTAGAAAATCGAATTAAATGAATAGCAGTCGTCAGGATGTGAGGCATGATTAAGCATACAAGACCGCTAGAAATTCAAACTAATTTAAATAAATTTTACAGAATATAAATTATTGTTTAATTCAACAGAACGGTCACTAAATGCAGCGGCTTGCACTGTGTTCTGCCACACAAGATTACTTTCATTTCAGGAACTTGTGTAGCGTTACTTTGGGCACTGGTGTAGTGCGGCCAGCCGACATATTAGGTTGTGAGTTTCCAAATTTTTATTTCGGAGAATGTGGATATGAATCAGAGAGAACTATACGCTACCATCTGTTGTGAAATAAAATTTTATTTATTTAAAACGGTGAGAAATTTATGGGAATTCACAATATTTCTTCTTTAGTGGAACATGTCATGAACAAAGTTTCAAACAATCTAAACAAAAATTAAACGAGAAACAGTCTCAAAATTGTTTGTTTTATATTTAGTGTATCCTTTGTTATTTGTAACACGAATACACAAAGTAAAATATTTTATATTAATGAATTATTTAGTATATGTTTTGTAAATAATATACAATATAATAATTAGTATGACGAGGGTCGTATGTAACGTATTTAAATAAACATTTCATTATAATGATTTAAAGTTGTTAAGAAGACATAATTTAGATAGAAGCATTTTGCTCAATTATACATATTTACTCTTTCGTCCTGTAAACAATTTGTGTTCAGAATGATTTTAAATTTATTGATGCATATCACTGACACTGAACAGCATGTCGCACGTAAGGTTCAGAAATGTTGTTATAAGCAATACGCAGGTCATCGGTGCTGTGGTAACATTGGAATTAAGGACCTGCAAAATAGCTATATTGACAACAAATTTAAATATTTGTCAGTTTGTATAAAATTAAACCTGAAATTTAACAAGACTTGTTTTCTGCAGTTTATTGCAAAGTATTATATATGAACCACCAAATCCTTTTAGAAATCATGATATTTATAAATAAAACGTCGTTAAACAAATGGGAAATAGAGACAAATTTTTAAAAATCCCATCGATACACCGTTATTTTACAGAAAATTGTGCCTTCCATTTCTCAAACTATCAGTGCACGTAACTCAAATTCACGTGCAGGGTATTCACAAATTGAATATATTTGTGGAATTTCGGTGAAAACTTCAGTAACATAAAGAAACCGACAATCAATCTAATAGATTAAAGATTCAAATTCAAATCCAGTTCAAAATGACGTATAAGAGGATTTCTGTGGAAATTTCGCAAAATGAAATCTGCCCTGAAAAGAATTAATGATGTGATAATTCAATTAGGAATACATTAATTCATACAAAGGTATATCTGCTGTACTATTTTACACGGTACTCGCAAGCAAGTTGAATATTTGCTTTATAATCGACTAAAATAAATTAAAATATAAAGTAACGAAGAGTGCATTCAAGCAAATTAATTTGAAATCCGTTCTAATTAATCGTTAGACACTGGTTACTTTGAACTCAGACATGTAAACTCCCCCATTATAAAATAATGCAACTAGTAATTACATTGCGACAGAGAACAAAAATTCTTCAGTTAAACTCTGTGATGTGGAAGTATCTAGAAAGGCTATTTCGTACCTGCGCTTTATAGGCATGGCTATTTCGCTGCCTGGCATATTGTAAGCGAACTCGATGGCGAGTTGTCGATTACGAAGTCCTGTGTTACCTACACCAATCTAAATAGTTACGTAGCAGACCACCCAATATTAACTTAACTTTTTTGATAAAACGCGATTCTACAACAACTCGATCGTTTAACAGAGTACACGTAGACTCCAGCTCATCAAAAGTAGATAGAAGGCTGGTTTCATGCTATGCAGGTTGAAGCTGTAATATCCATCAATTGGTTGAACGATAGTTATCTTCCAAGCCACTAAATTATGCGTGTTAATTTTCCAGGGATTCCTGTACATGTATAGACCTGTTTCAACCACACGATAAATAATTTCATTAAATCGCCTTATCAATGGGTCTCCATGAAACACTGCCATACGTAGGCTGTTGATAAAATCTACCCCGTTTTCTAACTTGCACACTAAGGGTTAGAAGTTCTAACAAATAAAATACCAATAGCTATATATAATTCAGAATTAACATCATCGAACAAACATGATATATTCTTCTTTGTCCATTCCATAAACGACATGTGTGATGGAAAAATCACAGCATTTCTTTGTACTTTAATGCTTCCGTTTCGTCAACATTCTCGAAAATAAAACCGTGTTCTGTTAGGTGGGAAAGCATAACACCTGAGGCGAACAACTCATCCATATTTTGAATTGGTGTTTTGTAGCCGGAGTTAAGAAACGATGTGAGAAATGCCTGGAACACTGTGGTGAAGGCCAGAGAGGAATAAACCCCGGCTAGGAACAGCAAATGTAGAAAAAGTGTTCGCGACATTGTTGACACTGACACCCTTAGTATAACAGTCCAGACTCTGGTCAGTGAATTTGTCAGTGTCTTGTACTGTTGCCACTCAGACGTGCAGCTGTATCGCCCAACAAGTGTGGTCGAAATGGCCGTAATCGCAATTGATATGTTCAGAATTAACCACAGTTCTCCCGAGAGAACTCCAAAGATGCTACTCCAACTGGAAAATATGTCAGAACGCGTTACATACCAGCGGTAAGACATGATGTAATATGTACTGATGGAGTCGAAAAATGAGTGAAGCAAAATACGTTTTCCCACATCACCTAAAGCTTTATAATTTTCTTTTAACTAAATAGTTCCTACTAAAATACCTGTTTTACTTTCCTTTATTTAGAAACCTTTTGGTGTAAGGACATGAAAATATCATGTTCATCTGCTACAGAACTCACTCCAATAAGCATTCCTCTGTGCCTGACACTCTCCTCCCAACACTTTCGTTTGAAATTTTACCTCATAAGTATACGTAATAAGAGGCCAAGATATATCTCTGAGTATTACTTGCAAAGAATATCCTCTTAGTCTCACACAGATCTTTCGTGAAAAATGTCATTGTTCTTGGTAAAGTGCTCTTGTGCATAAATAACCCAGCTGTCCAGTAGTGTTGTATCATTCACATCAGTAAAAACGGTCTGAACTGTGATATGGAAACCAAGTGTACACCCCCAATTTGACGCCTGTGTCTACATCATTAACGTTTATACGACTGCTGTATTTTTTGTCTATTACATAATGTACTTGGGTTGCAGTAATGCAGTTATATACTCTAAATTTTGAGAACTAATCAAATATGTCCGTTTGTTGAGGTTTTGAGAATGCGTTTGTTCCAGCCACATCTAACAGAGCTTCAGATTTCCACAATCTTGTGAATTTATTTTGTCTAGAACCAGCTCTTCGTTTTCAGTCTTAAAACTCTTGAAATTCCAGTCTGTTATTAATATAATATAACTACCATTTCTATCTATGAAGTCTGTTTTATCTGACCTACTAGCATTACCATCAACAGAAACAACGACATGCTATATGTAAGTTCTCTGCATTTCTGCAATCGTTTCCTGTAGTACATCTCGGAATGTGACTGCCCATGATACGACCAGAGGTTGCCCTGGTGCGAAAGAACTGTGACTTATGTTTCAGGAAACGCACCAAGTGGATTTCCTGTAAAGTAGGGTACGTAGATAGCAGCACTGTTCTTTTGTAAATGCGTTGAAGAGCAGTATCAACAACAGTGTGACCTCAAATTTTCCATTCTGCTAAAAACACAACACATAATCGGTTACTCAGAATCCTACATTCCCCACTTTATTGGATGAATTGATTTTCTTTTCGCAGGAACCACGAAAACGATTTTTTTCTCTGGTTATTGCACATTGTTTTGCTTCTACCAGTTTCAGTGTTGTGGTAATTTCAATATTTTCTCCTTTTGTGCCCGTCACATTCCAAACATAAAAAAATTTAAACCATTTTTTCATAGGCCAAAACTCTGAAGGTGAATTCGATATTGTTTTCACTATCTGTGAGTGCAAGTGGGACTTAATTATTATTCGTGGTCCTTTCCAGGCTATTGCTTTGAAAAATTTGTATAAACATAACTGAAGTTTTAATTTCATATTCAATTCAATTATATGGAATTTGTCCATTTTACCAGAACCTAATAAATACACCATCATCATTTTTTTTATTCTCTTTTATTATCCGCATTGAAAGTGGCTTTTTCCAAAAAACACAATATATTAATTGAAACACTCAACTTAATACTTGCGAAGTCTGAAGATTTCTTCCATTTGCTGAAATTCTAAGACCAGGATCCCATCTTTTAACATCAAATGGAAATTCGGAAGCGAAGTGCCCTTTGTGAATCAGAGGATTCTGAGACTGAGCCTATAGAGAGGACCATGAGGGTTTTGAATTTGACCGAGCGGCTTCGAGTGATTGAAGCTGGCTTCAGGTTGTCTGCACAAAGTGACTGTACAGATCAGCGAGCAGCAGCAACAGATGGACGTAGAATAATAAGGATGTTTCCATTTTGCTCTTTGGATCCGGAAGTGAATGAGACTTAATTAGTGAGTGAATCTTTCACGATATCTTCAGTGACGCATGCAAATTCTCTGTCGCGAACCAAGCCATCACTTTCATGATGTCTCATGCAATTGTTGCTGCTTGCTGTTGGTTTCAATAAATGTTTTCAAACACCTTGACGCTAGTTTGAATTCAGTCTAAGCTTCTGAGTCAAATTAAAATTTTCATCATTTCCTCCTTAGGCAAAGGAGCTCGAATCTGACTTCGTGTCTGTAGTTAACTGAAGTTTCGTTCATGTTTTCATAAGGAAAACAAAAAGAAAACTTTTTTGTTTTGAATTGAGATTTCGTAAATTCAGTTCAGTTTTCTCTTTTCAATATGAACAATATTATCTAAATAAAAACTTATCAGTTATTTCTGACGGACACGTGTTACAAACCGCTATCCTAATATTACCGTTGAAGTCGTTCAAGATGCATTCTTTTGTACTATTTACGAGTTCCCTCTTACAGGTTGAGATTTTGGGTTTGTTCTTCTACGGAGTGCATCTTAAATTCAAAATGAAGCGACGAATTTTCCTCATCTAACTCGCACTCCTATTGTATTTGTACGTTGTATCCCTCGCGAGCGATATGCTCTAATCGCGCTATCGTGCGCTCGTACCTCTCGGTTTGCGTATCCGCATTATTCGTAATTACGTCACGATACGTTTGGCACTATGGCCGTGATGGTAACACCCGAAAAACTCTTACACGGTCCCTGTCTCATGGCAGAAATTGTCCACACTGAAGCGAGGGATTTCTGGTAGCCTGTATTCGCGTCCGTTGCAACCGTGCTGTGTTTTGTGTCTGCAATCAGTTTTTCTTTGTAGACCAACCTCATCACAGCTATCTTACTGCACTTGACGCTTGCCGCTATAGTAGCTCTTGTGATTGAGACCTATGGTTTCGGTCTTCAGAAAACGTTTGTTCTACCAATTATTACATGACGACGAGATGGTAATTGCTTCCAGAAAACACTCGATGTAAACTATATGCATGAAACCGCACCTAAACACTCGGCTCGCTTTCCTCAGGAGCGTGACGTCATCTTGATAATAAGGTTCCAACGCGCGCCTTTTGTCGAAGACCTCGGATTTCTTCTGGCTTTCTTACCGGGTGAGAAATCTCTCCTCTCCTCTTCGCTCATCTCGTTCGCACATTAATACGAGTCTTCGGGGAAGGGAGCGACGTAGTCTAGGATTTCCTCATTATTAAATTAGTGGGAGCACCACGATGTGGAAGCCGTAAGAACGAAATCTTCGAGCGGCGTACGTAGCGAACACGGCAGGAAAGAATTGCTGCGCAGTAGACCATGTATTCCAGCTTAATGCACATTATCTTTATTCCGTTCATGATCAGTTCGTGGTGCCATTTTCACAACATCGCCCAGTTCAGGAAGAAATGTAGGTCGAAAGCTTTGAAATTGTGAGCTATTGCGACAATCCTGTTACACAGGGGCGTGGTTTAAACAGATAAGATAGCATGTCCCCGAACGGATCGTCCCAGAACGAGTGCTCCCTCTTGCCGCATTGCATTCAGTCTCGCTCCAGGTTTTCAACATTTCGCACCACGAAAACAACTGCTGCAAGCAGACGAGATTTGTTACGTGTAAAGTTCTATCCGAATATCTCTGACTTTGAGTGGTCTCAAAGACATAAAACACATACAGTACCTTATCGCCTGCTGGCAACCAGTTCTGCAGCTGTCTCATGGAATACAGGCGACCTTCATTGTTCTGCATACAATTTTTCACTAAATCGCGTATTACTTTCGTGATTTTCGCGAGTCTACATTCCTTCACACGTAGCGCAACATAGCTCACGCTAACATACAAATTTTTTCCCTTAGCGTTACTTTTCTTGTGGTTATCGAAACACGTCCGACTTATGAATTCGAAAGCGCACGGAGGGCTTTGCATGCTTTTGCTTCATGTCTTGTCATATAAGTGCGAAACGTCTCTTGAACATCCCTAGTTGCACGCTTTACACAAGTACCGCCCTGCCATACCACCCGTCGAATTCGTGATCACGTGATAGTGTCAATCAACGTCGTCGTAGGGTAGGTTAAGTCTCTTAGAAGATTCGATTTGCCCTTCAAACAATATGTTGTCACAACGCAAACTTTGAAAAACTGTTATCTTTTAATCCACAAATAGTTCCTGAAATCTATTTCAGGGATACCCGCATAGTTTGACAGATCGATACACCTGTCGCCTCGAGTAAGTTTTGTACTACAGGTCTACGTTACAGATACATCGATAGAATGTGGAACACGATACTTTTTAAATGTCGCGGAAATTCTTTGGATAAAACTCGGCATATTTAGTTTTGAAAATGTACGCCATTTTTGCTTTCCCTTTCGACACACGCAAAATACTGTATCTACATCATAGAGCTGCTTCGAAGTTTAGTCGTTGGATTTCCTGTGCGACTACCCTTTCTTTGAATTCAAAAAGTTTATCGCGCCGGTCTTCCGTATTTGTAGCTGTTGGCGTTCCTCGAAATTAATGTACGTTTTCGTCAACCGTCGACCCTGAAAAGTTCGGCTCCATATACGGGATTCCATCTCACATTCAAACGTTGTTCAATTCACGTTGACGAGTCGAGTGCAATACGAAAAGTATCGATATGTAGTGCAGTCAAATTTTGTTCCTAAGCATAAACTAGTTCCACAAACATTTCGTGTGCTGAATAGTAATAATTTAAAACGCAGACATTCTGAAAACAAGCGATTTTACGACGGCTGTGTAAGCCAAACTGAACGAGTTCTTGTAGTATGGTACACATTTCATTTTGAACATTTCAAAAGTCTGGACGAAGCTATTGAATCATTGCTGAAAGGCAGATATATTTGGTTGTGTAAATTTTGATAGACCAATATTGATTCAGCCAGAATATGTTGGTTCTCTGTTATGAAATAGATGATTTCTTTTTTAAACAGACTGTTACAGGGCACAGCTCTCAATATTAAGTAAGTTGACTAAACAAAGTGTACTAAATTTCAGCATTATTCTCAAATAGACCATGCTAATGGACGCGTACAATTTCATTCGATGAATTTAATCTAAATAGTAATTCCGAGTCAGCTATTAATTACCTTCAATTCTTCAAAATGACAGAACATGCTCTGAAAACTACACGAGAATCACCGAGTTCTGCGGAACTCACCTTAAGGAGCCCCTACGTTGTAACCGTACCTTCTGATGGAAAAGAAGTCATTGATTTAGTAGCTGCAAGTATTTAAAATTAAATATTTATGATCTAATATTTTAATATAATTTGAAAATATTTCTGTTGGTACCTCAAAACCAAAACCTGTTGGGGTCGATTATGTTGAAAATTAACTATCGCAGAGGCTGTACTTTTAACGCAGGTTGTAATTTTTGTCTGCTAGAAATAATCAATTATTTTAAAAATGTATCTGTTTACGAGAGATACGTCAAAATTTCGTTATCGTACCTGGCGAGAAGAAGAAAGGAAACGAGAGCACTCTGTTGGAATAAACGACAAATTACCAAAACATGCAAACGTTTCCTTGCATTCATAACGATTCACTTGTTACATTGTGTCATTATACGTGTGTTTGCTGTATATCAAATCGTGTATTTGCTGAGGGTGTTAAAGGAAATTTGTTTTTGTGTCAGACTGAATTACAGACGGAAATGCGCTCTCAATTTACTCTTATGATTGCGGTTCATTATTTACTGAAAATGTCAAAGAATTAAGATTATTTTTATGAAAAGGGAAAGAAATATTTAGTCACGTATACAAATAAATGAATGAACTGAATCTCTCTATTTGAAACATCGTGAAGGAATTTGTTCTAATTCACCTGTTTACCAACTGCCCAAAATACTGGAACCCTGAAAGAACAACTGATATTTATTGCCTTTTTCTTACTACCCCATTCAGCCGCAGGCAATTTGCGTCAATTTACATATTTTCTGAGAATTTATAATTTATATTATCCGTTCAAAATGGCCGCCGTACCTGCTAAATTATTTTATTCCCATTGCGCTAATGCATGAGAATTGCGGTGAATAGGTAAACTTTTATTCTAACTTTCTGCCATATTTTATTGGCACACAATTAATGGATTATTGTTAAAATAATTAATATTGATTAGAAAATATCTACACTTTTGTAACCCATATTGTTAACCAGACGACCTTAATAGCTAGTTTCCAATTATATAGTGCAGAGCTGGGTAGATATATTGTGACTTTCTTTAAAAAAAGCGAGAATTTTACCCTTTGTGCATAAACAGAAATATATATGAAAATATCTGCATTTCGACCAATGAACCTCTGATTCCCGCCTCCATTTCTCCCATCCGTTTGTCTAGGACGGCTTGCATAACTCAGATTTAGGTGACAAATTTTCCCATTTGTGTGCCACAGTGTACCATTTGTGTGCCAGAGTGTCCCATTTGTGTGCCACAGTGTCCCGTTTGTGTGACACTGTCCAATTTGTGTACCAGAATGTCCCATGTTTTTGCCACAGTGTCCCATTTGTGTGCCACAGTGCCCCATTTGTGTGCCATAGTGTCCAATTTCGGTGCCAAATTGTCCCATTCAGTTAGACCAGCCCTATGGTCACAGCTAGCAGAAAGATTTCATATTGCTCTGTAATGCTGCCATGTGTTGAAAATATAGATCTGCTTGAAATAGCTCTTGAAACATGCAAAGTTCGTGATAAATCCTAAAAGAAACTGAGGGAAATGCAGAAGGGAATGTTTTTAAAATTATCTCTCTTATTTATAGGTAGGTGAAAATATTTTTAACATATTTGGTAGGCAAACATCTATTCATCTCTACTGCCCAGTGTAAAATTGAAATACGGATGACTGTCATGTATTAATTTCTAAAGAAATAGACTTGGAGAAAGAAAACGTTCTAGATGCTTTTTCGAATAGTAAGTATAAAGAAATGCCTGGCAAGATACAGAAAATAAAATCGATATTAACAGAATTCAAAATTTACTGGTTCGGAAAAGGGAAAATGAGAAATGTTTTAATACATGGAATTGCTTATTGTCATAGGAAAAGAGGTATTGGGAAAATCATTATAAAATTTTTAAATAAATAGTTAGGATATAATAAAGAAAGAAAACCTGACCAATTTTTGCAAACGGTATTCCACTATTCTTCCACTGCTTGATCCCGAATATGTAAAGAAGAGTCCCTTCCGGAAAGTATCTTGAACCAGTTGAAACTGTGCCACAGTCCACAAGGCTTGAATCAGGAACGTCAGAACTTACCATTTGCTTCTTGCTCACCGCTTACAACTAAACACTCCGACCGACACCTGCTCACAGTTGTAGCAGTTATAGATTTATTGTATGTTTGGAATACTCTTACCACGTAACTACGACGAATGTCAATCGTAATTGCCACTGTTCAAATGTCGTAACCTCCAGATTAACAATTGCTACAGAGAGAGAATTCAGGCACATTTGTCGGTACCTGCTGTGTCAAGTTCTCAGTTCTCTTAACTTTTGCAACAGTTTGTGAAACTGCTGCCAGGGAACGGCGAATGGACTTAATTTATGGAGGATCGAATGCATAATAAAAGGCAGATACGTGGTAAGATTTCGAAAACATTTGGAGAGACAAGACGTACGAGTCTTCTAATGCAAGCAGTTGCACTGAAGAGATGACTGCACAGAACAAACTGACAAATGGTTGAATTGTGTAGCACAGCCTAGATTGTTTATCTGAGGTCGAGAAAACCTTCCGTTTTCTATACACTGCATTGAAAACCACATTCAAAAAATATTTTTGAATGTCAAGTTCCTACAATTATCGCCAGAACCCATTGTACGAAGCAAAATATATCGCTTTTCTACATTCTATAAGCCAGAGTAATCTTATGCATCTGAATGCCCGAACTGATTGTACCGCAGTGTGACAAATATAGCGGTATAAGTGTCATTCCACACACAATATTTTGTCGTTTTTAACGTAAAATAAATCGCACAGTTTCTGTTAATTTAATAAATTCTGTGACCACTGTTATACGTTCTTAGTGAGAGTGTACCTTTATATAATTCTTTCAAAATTTCTTTAAATTATTCTCGTATAAAATCATATGTGATATTTTGGTCAACTCTTCGGATAAAAAAATTAACCCCAATATAATTTGTACAAAGAGATGTGTGTTTGAAGTAAATACTTTAACATATAGGAATATTCAAAATGTGTCAATAACCTTGAAGATATGACCGACAGTTTCTTCCGAAACACATGTAAGCAATTAACACTACTCACTGAATAATAACCCTGATGATTTCAATTCTGAAATATTACGATGTTCGGTAAAAAAAGAATAGGAAAAATTCGGAAGAAAACAATTTAGGAATAATGGAACAATTTTTCAGGCGTTTGACTAGATGAATTTAAATTGTGTATGGAAATTTTCAGGCAGGAATGACACCGTCCTTCCTGTAAATTGAACTTGGCTACTCCGGAATTCAAATAAATAACGTAACTCATACATCTGACGGTTTCCACTGTCGATTAATTTTACGAATATGCAACATTTCGGACAAAAAAAACATAATTTTGATGTAGGGCTTGGAGTTCGCCTACAGTAAAATCCAACATTTTTACTTTTGGACGGTTCGTATTAGACTTCTGAATTCATATCTTTGTGCGTATCACGAGCTTACTCAGAGGGATTGCAGAAACAAAGACCAACTATGCATTACACACGCAGAATGCCATATAATCACACTTCTGATACTACACGCCGGTTATCTGTGGCTATTGTCAGAGACAAAAGAGACAAACAAATTGAAGTAGTGAAGACAGAATGTAAACAACCCAACAAGCTGATAAATTTGCCATACAATTTCTAAGCTATAAGAAGGACGCAATAATTGCTCGTCCCAGACATACTAAACTCCATAATATACAGTGCACATTGTTCACCAGCCTTACTAATGTAATATACTGCTTTAAGTGGCTTCATTTATATATCGGAGATAATTTGATATTTACATTATTCACCAATTTATTCGTCTTCTTGTAATTTCCGGCTATTTACTAATTTATATATCGGATCGTTGCTTCCTAAGCCTTAAATTGAAGTATTGAAGTCTTACGTTTTGTGTTATCAGGCACCTATTGTGAATACAATATTATGCCATACTTACATAACCTCGAATTCTGAATAAAATTACTGCAACAAAAGCCCCGATTCCTGTGTTTCTTTCTTTAGTATTGAAACGGCTTTGATTTCTCAAAGGAAATGTATTTTAAAAATATTGGTATATGGTTATGCATTCCATACTCAACTGTTTATTTCGATTACTAAATTTCCTGAACTTCTCAACTATTTTTATATCACAGAGGCACACACAAACTTAAAGTATGTTGTACTTCTCTATGCTCATATTCGGGAGGGTTCTGGCATTCTAAAAGGGCGGAAATGTGAATTTCTGTACAACACCATACCGGCAGGGGTGCCTCAGCTTCCTCGTAGAGAATGGGAAAATTATCTCTCACGGGGTAAAGCGTTCGTGATGTGGCGTTAATTACACAATCTCCTCTAATGGCGAGATTGATGGAAGTATAGAGCTATAACAGTTCTACAATTGTGAGCAATATGGAACAATTAGAGGACGAGGTTTGATTGAAATAGTACACGGATTTTATCAAACCAGATTTGGTTGGAGATTCTTATGTGCGAGTACTAACTTCCTTGCACTTCCCTTCGCACACGGGTTACCATAGAATTTATTACGCTTTTTAAAAGCCAGTGGAACTCTCCTATATAGAGTTAATTTCTATTCGTCTAGTTATGAAAACTGGTAAATATATCTCGTATGTATTGAGTTATATTCCGTGCATATTAACATTACACTTTAAAAAGAAGTCCTCAGAGCAATAAATTTCAGTTTGTCAGTTACAGTGTTCCGATATATTTTGTAATATGGAAATCATAGTAGTGGTGGAGAGAATGGTCCTGTTTACAGGTCTTCACCGGGTGCAGAGGGGTTACGGTATAGGGTACTTCTTCAAGGGGCTTTTTCGTTTCGTTAAACTTCTCTTGTATTCAGGGACATAGGCTGTAAGAATAGAAGCCTTAAAAATTATTTCCAATATATAAACCGATATTCTCAATGAAGAACTAGAGTAGCCTGTGGGCAATATTTTCAAGCTCTATTAAGTGAAGCTAAGTGTAACCTTGAAGAAAAGTTTAAAAAGATAACGGGGTCTGGCTTAGGTTTAAAAAGGAAGCGTAAGACCAAAAAGTCTTTGTCTTAAATAAACGTAAGAAGGTGAAGAATATTTTCACAGAGAAGAAGAAAAGAAGAAATAATTGAGTGCTTAAAATCGGATCAAGACATCTTCCAAAGTAGCACACAAACATCTGTCGTAAACAGTTACACTGTTACATACAAACCTATTGTATCGGCGGACAAACCTGCACAGCTTGAATTTAATTGTTCTGGTCATAGCGATTACCACATACATTTAAATTCTGTGCGTTTACTCTTGTGCATGAAACTTGTATAAACTGATGGATCTAATAAAGAAAATGTTGAGCCGAGCACAGTTGGTTGTGTCAACAATTTGCTGCATTCAATGATTAGTTCTCTCACAGTTTCTTTAAACGACAATCCAGTTACACTTTACGAAACAAACTATCGTTACAGTTTTACATAGAATAGCTTCTGAACTACGGTTCTGATGCGTCTAGCACCCACCTTTTTTCAAGTTTCTGGTACCTTGATTCGCCTGGGTAACTCAAAGAAAACACTGGTTATGCAAAACTATTAAATTACCTCAGAAACGGCAAAGTTCTATAACTGTGTGGAATGCGCCATGCAGGCTTGTTGAAATCTGATAAAGTACTGATTAATGGCGTAGACGTGAACATAGAGCTCACACGTGCACCAGAAGTTTTTTTAACTTTTGGTCCCTTCAGACGACAACAAATTACGTATCAATATTTTAGACGCTACTCTTTTAATCATTCAGGTTGATCTGCAGTTCCCTCTTCATCTTGCTCACGCTAATGTTTTGGGAATGAAATGCAACACATATTATCGTGTTAAAACCCTCAAACCAAAATCTTTACTGCGAGTTCCGGTGCCCAGCATGTCTCTATCGATAATGTATCACTTGCAACAATTTCAAAACTGGTTCTGATATCATTGGTTAAAAAACTGCATTCGTTGGTTTTGCAAGTACAAATCCGTACCACTTTCAGCATTATGATTTGACAAATCTCGTGTTGTATGTAAACGGTGTACTGCATCCTTCTGAGCCACACAGTATGGATTTCTCTTAAATCTTTGTGGTTACCAGGGCTAACGAGACGTTATTTTCAAGTACTGGTATTTTTCACGACGACCGTGCTCATATGATTGCCATGGAAATGTTTACCAAGTGATTCTGTATATTAGGCTTTGATGTGTGTTTTAATATTTTAAATTTTATGTGAAAATTTAAATTGTCATCATATATGGCAATTACTTACTGAAGAGAATGTTAGTTAATTACCGTCTTGTAGGATGTGACGTAGCTCACGGTTGTGGATAGGCAGACCAGCGTTCCGGATGCTTTATATATCAAATTTACAGAAAATTTTGCTTTTAATTTCGGAAATAGAAAGTCAGAAATTGATTAGAGAAACCCACACTCTACTTTCTGTTATGAAATAAATTTTTATTTATTGTAAATCAGTGGAACATTTAAGGAAATTACAGCATTTCGTTCGGTGTGGAACTTGTCACGAAAAATTTGAAACCTTCTATACGTACCTGAAGTGAGTATCAATACAAGTGTATTTTAGTAAGGATATATTTCATTTGTTAGTAACATCTAGAAGATAAAACAAATTATTTTTACATTAAAACATTATAAAATATTTGTATTATAGTACTATAAAATATATTAATTATTTTAAACTAATATTGGGACGACATTCGTAATTTAATTCAAATGTCTCACTTTGTTTTTTTGGTTTTTAAATGAATATAAAATTCACAGTTTATGTCGAAACGTGTTGCACAATTAGACAGTTTAAAAATAACACCCCTTAAATAAGCAATTGTGTTCAAAATGATAATAATAACTTCATTCATTAATATCACTGACAATAAACATAAGGATAGGAAAAGCTGTTACAAGTTATAAAGAGTTCATCGGTGCAGTGATAACATTGGAATTACGAACTGCACAACGGATGCAGTGACAAAATTTTGCACGACCATTCCAGGCTGTTTAAGAAGTATACCTGAATTTGAATACGACTTGCTTCCTGCAGATGAATTAAATTTTCATTTAGGATCTAACAGAAAATTTGTCAAACTATGACATTTACCACAAAGAACGTCGTTAAATATATAATAGAAAAATACATTATTAAAAGGCACAAATCAAACCATTCAAATTTAAGTTAGAGAAATCTCCCATTTCCATTTTCCCAAAATCCAAAAACTTGCCATTCAATTATACGTATATGGTCTTCTCTGAATCCCTAAATCATCCTGATGTAAGTGAGAATATGAGCAACACAAGAATCCCAAATATAATTATACTAAATAAACATAAGTAACGTTTATATTACAAATAATAAAATTCTGTGAAATTTTCGGGAGAATATACGTGCGAAAGAACAAGCTTAAACAAATTGGAAATTCAGTCAGTAAAATCTTTCAATTCATTCACACGTGAATCGCACCGGACGTTTTTGCAAGATACGCCGAAGCGAAATTTTACTTGCTTTTACACTTGACAAGACTAATTCCAAAAGTGATTAAATTGGATAGCGACAAAATCCAAGAGATTCTATATTACTTACTAATTCCGGGATAGATTACTATACCAAAGTGAATCCAATCACTGTAAATAATGTAGATAAAATATGCCTAGGAGAAAAAATAGAATTTTCGCTTATTCTCTGAAATGCAGAATGATCTAGAAACTTCTTGACCAGGTTTCAATTCCTATGCTTTTTAGGCATTGCTAGGTCACTTGATAGAACCTGGCAAGTAAATTCACTGGCGAGTTGTGTGTGATGTAGACCGATGTAAATACCGCGGTATTTCAATATTACCTGTCGGTATACATATTATAAACTACTATTAGTTTTGTTTATTAGGCGATTGTACAACAACTCGTAAATAAAGAAGAGAGCATTTAGACAATATCCCACCAAAAGGAGATAGAAGGCGGGTTGCAAGTGATATAGGTTGAAGCTGAAATATCCATCTAGATTGTGATTGATAGCTATCTTCCGAAATGTAATTTTAGACTCGTGCCTGTTAAATGAAACCCAGAAGTTGTAAAATCCTGCCTCAACTACTCGATCAAAAATTTCAGAAATTCGCCTCAACAGTGGATCTCCCTTCATCATTACCATTCTTAGGCCTTTGTTATAAACCATCCCGTTTTCTAACCTGCAAAACCAAGGTTTAGAGCTTTTGCCCAAACTATAAGCGTAATCAATGTTAATTTCAGAGGAAAGATCACTCATAAAAAATGGAACATTCTTATGGTAAAATGCCCAAATAAGACATTCCAAAATCGTGTGGCAAATCACTCGATTTCTTTTTATTTTTGCTTTATACGTTTGGTCATCAACTTGGAAAATTAAATTGTAATGCTTGTGGTAGTGAAGTTTAATACCAGAGGCGAGCAGCTCATCCATGTTTTGAATTGGTGTTTTGTATCCTGAGTCAATAAGAAACGATGTGAGAAATGCCTGGAATACTGTGCTGAAGGCCACAGAGAAACACACCCATGCGAGGAACAGCGAACGTAGTGACGGTGTGCGTGGCATCGTTGACACTGACACCCCTAGAATGACAGCCCAGACGTTGGTCAACGAAATTTACATTGTCTTGTACCCTTGCCACTCCGGCGTGCAGCTGTATCGCGCAACAAGTGTAATCGAAACGGCCGCAATCACAATCGATATGATCAGAACTATCCACAGTTCCAAAGACATTATTCTAAAGAGGCTGGTCCTTCTGTGAAATTTGTAAAAACACGGTAAATACCAGTGGCTTGTCAGGGTGTAATAAGAATTTGAGGACTCCAAAAATGTGTCAACCAAATTGTGTTCCGCCAATAAACCTAAGGCAATAAAAACATCCTTTGCCATCAGACCCTTAATTAAATTATTTGTTAAATCACTTCCTATTATAAAATCTTCTGGCGTAGGAACATGAACAAACGTCATGTTCAATTGTTCCAAAATCATCATCAGTAACTCTAACTCCAAGCCATCTACTTCTGTGGCAACTCTCCCATTTGAATTTGTGACGTTATCATAATTCGTAGTATAATGCGAACCACTGTCTCTAACTACTGCTTTCATAGGACATCCGTTAAGGCTGTTACTGATCTTTCGTGGAAACAAGTCAGTGTTCTTGGTAAGGTACCCTTGTGCAGAAATAACCCAACTGTCCAGTAGGGTGATATCATTCACCTCAGTACAACGGTCTGAACTCTGATATGGAAACCAAGTGTACACAACCAATTTCATGTCCATGTCTACATCATTAATATTTACCCGTCTGCTATTTTCTTCGTTTATTACATCATTCTCTTTGTTTACTTTAATGCAGTTGTATACTCTAAATTTAGATAAGTAATCAAATATGTCCTTTTGTTGCAACGTTGAGAATTCATTTGCTCCAGCCACAACAAACCGAGCTTCAGAATTCCACAGTCTTGTGAATTTAGTTCCTTCAAATGCGAGCCCATTAATTTCTGCCTGAAGACTCTTCATATTTCCAACCAGCATTAATATAATGTAATTGCCATCTCTATCCATAAAATTTGATTCTTCGTGTATGCCAATATTACCACCAACAGTAACAACGACAGGCGAGATAGAAATACGTTGAATCTCTGCAATCAATTCCTGTTGCACATCTCGGTAGTTAGACGGTGATGATATTACCACAGTTCGCCCAGGTGCAAAATATCTCTGGCTGATGTGTGTCAGACAGCGAACCAATTGGGTTTCCCCTAAACTAAGGGACTTAGATGGCGGCAGTGCTCCATTCGCTATTGCGTTGCAGAGTATTGTCACCAACAGGATGCCGAAAATTATTTCATTCTGCAAAAATCCCAACGCAATATAATTAGCTAAGTATCGTACATACCTCTATTTAGTTAATGAAGTTTAATACCTTTCCCCGAATACATGTATAGGGAGAGATATGAAATCCAATATTAAGAAACTTTAAATATCTAAACCTTCGAACATATGTACTAAATTGGAATGAGATTTTGTTTCCATTAATAGTGAGTGTATTTTGAGAATTTCCTGCTTTATCTTTAATTTAAATCTATTATATTTCAACAAAATTGAAAATTTACATACTTGCAGACTCTATTTCAATTTGCTGGAAGAAACTATTTGAAATTTCTGCAATTTGACGCGACCATAATAAATTCAATTTCCCCTGACAGTATCCTATCTTATTCTGATTTGAATGTCTTGACCCCAAACACAAAATATTATGTGCTTAGTGTATTTTCGTGTAGGTGGAGGCTGAAAATTCCTTCCAGTTGCTGAACTGTCATGACTAAGAGCCCATTCTGTAATATTGTTTGGAATATAAAAAAATCTTCCTTGATGAAGATGATGAAACAGTGCCAGAGCCTACAGAGAGGACAGTGAGGGATTTCAATTGTACTGACTTACTTACAGTGCCTGTCTACAGACACGGAATGTAACGAACAGCGAGCGGCAGTAACTGCGAAAAGAATTGTCAGATGCTTGATTTCTTGCTGTGAGAAGATTCTGAAAAGAAAGGAGGAATTTTCAGTGATTGATTATTTCACGATAGCTTCAGGGACACAATCAAATTCTCACTCATGACGGAAACAAACATCTCCATGGTGAAGTGTAAAGGTTTGCTGTTCGCTTTTGTATACAACAAATTTTTTCGTAACACCCTGTTTCTAGGTTCATTTCAGTCAAATTCAAACAGTCACTTTCTACTGCTTAGTTTCAAACTAACGTTCCCCTGACTTTCCAAAGGCAATTTTTCTGAATTTCAAATATTTTACATCTTGTGCTCCTGGCCATAATTTTTCAGCATCTCGTAGTATTCTTCACCTACGCACGTACACAATTTCACTCTTCACACAATGAGGTGAGTGTGGGGTCTAACGATATGAAGTGAGGAACTGTGAGAGAGGGGAAATTTCGGGGCGATGTTTTATTTTGATTTGGTAAACTAGAAAAATCTCTAAGCGTTTCATTGCTGAAATCTGAATTCATGTCTGTAGTTAATTGAAGATTCATTTACGTTTCAAAGAAAATCAAACAAGGAATCCCTTGTTGATTTGAATTAATCATCAATCCTTTAGTTCAGCAATATTTTTTTCTATTTTTTGTCTTTAAATATGCACAATATTCTATAATTCTCATTCAACAACTATTTCTGACTTGCCCTTCTAGTCAATAGCAAATTTATACAAAATATTCATACTTGTTTGTGACTGTGAGTGTGTTATTTTGTATCAATTTAATTTCAATGTCGACAGAGACCTTTCAAATTGACACTTTCTTTCAAACTTCATCACAAAAATCTACATTCACCTCGCTTTTACTTCGTACGTGGTAAATGGTTCGCCAAAATTTGAAATTTATTTGAAAACACGAAGATTATTGTGTACAATGAAATCATGCAATATCTCATCGTGCAAACTCGGTCCTCCGTTAACTCATCTGTCTCAAGAGACACACAATTAGTTTTTTCTTGAATTTGTCTAAAATTTTTGTATATTTAAATTACTATATTTCTTTTCAGAACAAATTATTCTGCCGCAGGATATATGTGAGTTACTGTCGATTAAGTAGGAATGTTGATACGTAAGTTTATATTAGAAATCTTTTACCGATTGATTTAAAACTAATGTTGAAAATGTTATAAAGTAATAAACCGAATAGAGTTAAAGAAGATCAGACTTTGTGAGTTTTAAGTTACTTCCTTAGCTACGTAGGCAAGTGGTTATCCCCGATTTCCAAGACTGTTGCAGAAGTAAAAGAAATAAATAAGATGACAATGTAAAGACACATAGTCAAAAGACCAGAGAGGATGGAAAATTTTCAGATAAAACTAAGTTATAATTAGGGTGCAATAATTGATCTTTGAACAATACCTGGCTCAATATTGTACAAGGTTCAAGTGACCCTCAATCTGCAGGCCGATATATTGGCAAAATTTACTTATATATTAAAGTGACATCATATTTATATATTACAAAATTTGAAATTAATATAAATCTGTAATATTTGTTACTTTTTGTAACTGGGTTCAGTTTACTGTTCTTATATAAGGTTAATGCTGCACGAGACTATAGTAATACCACAAGATTTAATACGACTTGTGTTTTCAAGCATATACTGTGAATAGATAGTTTGACATAAGGCAGTAATTTGTGACATTTATAAAAAAATTTCTAATTCAAATTTTGAATAATTTAAATTATATCCTTATCTACTGTGTTTATTTCTTCAGCATAAAAATTGCAGTGAATATTTAACATTTCTGTAATTTTCGAAACTTCTCGTTTATTCCCCTGAATATTTCTATGTTTCTGACACACATACAGCCATAAATCACAATGTATTGCTGTATATATATACACTGGACGGTGCTGGCATGGAAGCTCCGTTGAGATGAAAATTTCCGCACCAGAACGACCCACATTGCTGCTCAGCCAAACACATGTAAAATGGGAAATATTTTCCTTTCTCGAATTTCATGTAATTGCGCGGCTTTAATCACCCAAGTTCATCTAGTGGTAAGGTTAAAGGAAGAGTAGATGTAACACATTACTCCGCTTCTGGGTTTTCGGGCCTTTTATGTAATGAAATATTTTTATATAAAAATGCACTATTTTATTGAATTATGAATATAAATTACTTTTATAAATTTATTTTCTAAAGAATCTCATTATACAAAATATTTATTCTTCTCTTGGTAAGCAAATTGACTTCTTAGAAAATTAATCTCAATGCAGTAGGTATTTGAACCTGAAGGTCACCGAATAAAATTACAGCAACCCTAAAACGCACAGAATAAGTAACAAAGCGAAACAAATTTCAAAGGCGGGTCTTTTTTGTCACTGTGTAGAGATAAATGAGTTGTTGAATTGTACAATAATATTAATACTATCCACTCTTCTATGCGTGGATATTCCAAGTTGCCTCTCTCTCTCTCTCTCTCTCTCTCTCTCTCTCTCTCTCTCTTACGATTACCAAACAAAAAACTGTAAGCATCAATACTCTGTCCCATGCGTGCTACATAAAACGTCCAATAATTTATTTTTATTTAAACACCCGAAAAATAAATGAAGGATATATATCATTATGGTATTCACTGTGTAGTTTCCTCCACTCACCTGTTACTCCGTTCTTCTTAGACCCAAATATTCTTCCTATCCGTCTATTCACAATCTCCCACAGTCTACCTTCCTCTCACAATGTGAGCGACTAAATTTCACAAATTTTACTTCGAAATCTATCCTGATGGTTCCCAATAATTTCCTCCGTATATGGAGATAACATTGACGGAAGGAATTTGATAACATTCTTTGGTCGGAAAAATAATACGCCTGTAAAATTTTCTACTTATATCCTTACATTCTTTCTCCGTGCAACAGAGTCCTTCATGAGAACATAATCGGTTTTCTGCTAGTCAAGCATTTCCTCGCATTTTATATCAAAGAGCAAGTTTATTTCCGCAGTCGCAAGTGCTCAATAGCTGTTCTTATCCTAAGTCACAACTATCTAGTCCATACACCAATATCCCACTTACTAAAGGTCTACTTTAATATTATTATGCCATCTTATTTTGGATCTTCTTATTGGTTTTTACTCATTTTCCCAACAAAACACTCTATCGGGTTCTCCTCACCACCATAGAGGCACATGTCAAGCCCAATTTATTTTTAATGATTTTCGTAAACGAAACCATTTCGTTTTCAGAAACAGGACATAAAGCAACACAATGTGCAGTTTTCTACACTTCCCTGTCACCTCATCTCCACTTGACCCAAATATTCTGCCATATAATCTCAATCATCAGCCGCAAGTAACATTGGCCAGTCCAGTCCGATACTGCAACACTGAACGGTGTGCGAAATTATGTGCGGGTAGAGCAATGGGTTTGTGCTGACAGGAGGAGAAGGCAGAATAGGTCTCCTTCGAGTAATCCGCTAACCACGTGCCTGGGATTTAAGGTTCATAAGGTTTCTGAAACTATATTCGATGGATGTATTTGAAAATGACAGTATCGTTTTGAATGTAATTCGGTTATAATTAGGACATACTGTAAAACGGGAGGCAGCAAACTGTCTCCGAAATTTAGGAGTCCTTCACCAAAATATACATCACATATTCTGTAATAAAAGTTTTGAAATATTCAATTAATTACGATACGCAAACCCATTTCATTTCCTTCTTCATATTTGGCCAAATACACACAAATAACAGTATAAGAAAGCAGCATTAAACACCACCCTTAGCAATTAATATCACAGTGCACAACAACGTACCGCTTAACAGCAACACTGACAGATATGCTTTTATACTTCATTGTGTTGTGTTACGTGAAGACCGCTAAACTGTCATGTGACTGTTATTGGGTAGGGCTACTGTGACACAGTGCCTTCTGACAGACAGTTTGTACTGCATTGTGTTGTGTGTTACGTGAAGACCGCTAAACTGT
>Ga0209755_10002772_pt1 | contig 23213 bp, 15 predicted proteins | sample TergutCo191P1_FD_187301 | JGI IMG/M metagenome (GOLD analysis project Ga0209755, IMG submission 187301) | Cornitermes sp. P1 segment gut microbial communities from Petit-Saut dam, French Guiana - Co191P1 (SPAdes) (version 2) | ecosystem: Host-associated > Arthropoda: Insects > Digestive system... | reverse complement strand
GTTCTTGATTATGTTGGTTGTGAGTTGAAATCACAGTAACAGGCTGGGTAACGAAAACCGCACCCAGCCCGATGGCTCTAATTTCAAAAATGTGCATACACACATTTGGAATAATGTCATGTTCATTTTGGTCTGCCGCATTTGCCACGCACCCCCGGCAGAGGGAATATCTCAAACCACTTTTGGAAAAGTGTCATAGCACCAACCAGCCGTGTTGCCACGGTAAGGCTCGTACTCTCCGCATACTGATGCCGAGTTGCCCCCATTGCTTGCGACGCTTTTAACGCTCGGACTGTGGCTGGGCAAAAGTTTCATTAGATGTATTTGAGTATTGTGTATGACCGCTTTTTGGGGGCGGTATTTGTCAAAGAGCAAGTTGGAGGATATAAGTCCTCTCATACAGCGTGAAAATAGGCGCAGTTTGAGGGGGTATTTTTTAGCCCTCGGACAAAACTTTTTTTATTTTCTTTTCTGCCGCTTGCAAACTTTCGTGGATGGACTTCTGATTAGCCCCCTCATGCTCGGCGATTTGCCACGTTGAAAGCCCTTTAACGTGGTACAGCAGATACCGCCGCCGTTGAATTTCGGTTAGCTTGTCCAACGCACGAGCAACCAAAGATTGCCGCTTGGCAAAAGCCGCCTCTGCCTCGTCTTGCTCGATAACCGTATCTTCCACGGATGGAACGGCGAAAATAACGGTTTCGTCCTCGTCCAGCGTGTTAAAAGAAGTGTTCTTCCATGTTTGGCGGTAGCCGCTCCTGTCCGTTTCGTAATAGTCCTCATCGGACATGGCTTTTAGTGCCTCGAAGTCGGCGGCGGTCTTGGTGGGGTTTTCCCGCAGATAATCCTTTAATGTAATTTCCACGGTTTGGTCGGCAAAGCGATAGACAATACCCTTTGCGTTTTTGTTGACGGCGTAATCGCTGTCACGGTAATTTCTCATGGTGCTTTCCTCCATTCGATTTTTGAAAATTGCTAAAATCGAATGGAGTGGGTGGGGAGCGGCAACGTGGAATGCCGTTGGGAAATGGACGAGCAATAGAACTTTGATAAAATTCTGTCGAACCAAAAAACGCCCCGAACCTGTATAGGCTCGGGGCGTTATGTATATAATTTGATTGGGGTCTGATTGCCCCGATTTTTGGCTTCATGTCGCACTTCCCCCATATGTCGGGGAAGATACAGCAATCGTGCTAATTCTCACCCAATATTTTACATATGAGAAAATTCTACAAAACGAATCTGTCAGCAATCTGGCAGAAGCCTGTCAATAGTCTGTCAAAGTAAGTAAAATTAGACAGCAAGTAACGGCGTTTTTAACCGTTTTTCCGATATTGTATACGGTTTTATTTCTTGCTGTAATTTGTTGTCATGTCTTGATATTTTGCGGGGAAAAACAAAAAAGCGGATACTATCGCTGTGATAGCATCCGCTTGTTATTCACCTATGCCCCATGTTTCATATTTCGTCCGGCAATAAGCCGATACCCAACATCTCTAACCGTTTCGATATATTCAACTGCCGATACTTCTTTAATCTTTTTCCGCAACCGCTTCAAAGTGCTGTAAATAACGTCAGATGAGGCTTCGTCATATTCACCGTCAAATACTTTGCGGAAAATTTGCTTGTGCGACAATATACTGCCCCTGTTAATCATCAGATAATGCAGTATATCCATCTCATTTTTCGTTAGGCGTATTTCTTCATCGTATATAAACGCTTGATGGCAAGTGGGGGCAAGCAGAATATCGCCGTATGTTAAGATTTTTGCCGTGGGCTTGCGTTGAGCAGCTCGTTCATTTATGCGGTTTATGTTTGCCATTACTGCGGTGTAGTTATCGTTTGGGCTGTCGCTTATTTGCCCGAATAAGTCTGCACCGTTGAGCGTGGCTTCCGTTTGCTCTTGCATGGTGTACGAGGTTGTTGAAATGAAAATAGGGTCGCTTGTTACATCACGCAAAATTTTAAGCATGGGCATATAATTGATGTTGTTGGCATTGATGCCGATATATAAAAACTGATTCCTCTCTGCTTCTTTTATCGCTTCATTCATTGACAATACTCTCACCGAAGAAATATTGCGGGACAGCCAAAAGAAGCTCTCCCTCTCATGGATAACATCGTCTTTTTCCACGGCTAAATATGTCACATCAATTTTTCTCACCCCTCACAAACACTCTTTATATAATCAATCCATATAAAACTTCGCAAACATTTTCACGGTCAAACGGTAAAATCCGTCAACATCGTCATACATACGTCCATGCACTTCTTTCCCTATCCTATATAATCCCGATGATAGGGAAACGCCAGCAATATCAATGTCTTTAATAAAATCCGCAGATTGAAAAGGGTAAACCATATCAATAGAGGACGTTGCGGAAACCTCACGCCATTTATGTTGCCAAGTATTACCGTCAAAATATTCAATAATAAAGGCATTATCCACTACAAACACATACCCCGAATTATTGAAAATGGTTACGGTCACATGGTTTTCATTTATGTCCGAAACGGTCATTATGCTAACATTTTCGTCTAAAATTCGGTGTGTTTCATAAGCTGTTCCTGTTGTTGCATCCGAAGCACCTCTGAGAGAAAACAAGCCCCCTGTCGTAAGTCCGGCAAGTATCAAGGTGGATAAAACGAACAGACACAACACCGCTAATATTGTTACAAATACTTTTTTAGCCATGCACTCACCCCTTGCAAAAATAAAACGCACCTTGCAAACACTCCCCGCCAACTATCCAAGGCTGGCAAGGCATCCAAACAGATACCTTGTTTGAGTATATACATTGGTGCGTCCTTGTAATTTTATAAGTATTTAACTAATTACAAATTACCCGCTAACATAGACTCATACCGCCCAGCCAGCACTTGGCGATTATTACCTTGTGCAGCTTGCAACCATGAGCGGCTTTCGTTCCTGTTTTCATTCCAAAAATCAAAAGTACAAAGCATACTGTTTCTGATTTGTTGGCTTCTACGGTCAGCATCTTCTTGGTCGGCTTGGTGTAGGTTGGCACGAAGCGAATTTTCAAGGCTAATCGTTTGTTGCATTTGGTTTTGTATCATTGACATAAAATGATTGTACTTGTTTTCATCTTCTGCCATTTGAGCCAACATATTACGAGTTATCATAAAAGGTTGGCGTGTGCCGCTTGCCGAAGCCCCGCCAGCACCTATTAAAGCAATGGTGAATTGCCCGCAATCGCTGGTACTGCCTTCATTGATTTTCACAGGAACACCCAAGCTGGAAGAAACCTTATCCCTTATTTGGTTAAAGATTTCGGTTTCTCTGTAATTCAGACCGTTGGCGTTTTTTGTTGCATTTCTCCATGCGGGAAATGGCAAAGGGGCATTTCCGATGGAATTAACGCTGTTGAACATAGTTGTTACCTCCAAATTTATATTCGCATCCATGCTTACATTTCTAATCCCTCTACTAATAAAACAATTGAGAAGGGCATATCGTGACAAGATTTCATTGGGAATTTCTAAATCACCGTAATTGCAAGTTTTCCGCAATCCTTACCATCTCGCCAATTCCTACGTTTGAAGTTACTTGCATGGCATAATTTCCATAAAGCCACATCAGCATACTGTATTCTGTTTCATCTACTGCTTGAAACAAATGTGCTTCTCGCCCTCTTACGGAAGTAATAATATGTCCTCTTACATCGCCCTCACCGAACGCCGCGCCTGTTCCGTCTGCTTCAATTTTTGTTACAAGTATCGTTCGCCCTGCATTATCAGAAAAATTGACTGCGTGTAAAAATGTTAGTGCGTTGATGCCGGCAACCTCAAACCCATAGGGCAGATAGCCCAAGGTAAATCCGATTTCCTCGTTCTCGAACGCCGCCGCCCTAAACTCAAAGGCAACATGGTCATCGTGGAAGCTGATAATTGTGCTTAACCTATTGATGATAAAATTCCTTGATGCTTCCACGCTCATTAGGGTTGTAACGCTAACGGTAAAAAATATGGCAAAAACGGCGGCGGCTCTGTAAAAATATCTCATGGTCTGTTTTCTTTTTTCGGCTCTGTCATGTCTGCCGATAACTTTTGCCATCTTTTTGTCAAATATATCGGAACGTGGGTATTGCTTCATCAGTTCTTCACGGTTTGGCATGGTTTCCATTCTTTGAACCATAGCTTCCTCGGCGGCTACTTTCAAAACTGCATCAAATAGCTTGTCGTTTCTTTCTGTGCTTGTGCTATTCGCCATGCCCACCGCCTCCTAACGTGCTACGGATAAACTTCTTCGCTCTTGAAAGCCTTGTTCTTACGGTATCGTTGCTTATTTCCAACATTTCGGCTATTTCCTTATTGCTGTAATCATGGATAAGTGAAAGGTCAGCCACATCCAACAATATAGGCGGGAGCGAGTTAATAACATCTTTTATATTTTTGAACCCCTCGTCACTAACCAGCTTTTCGGGAATTGGGGAATCTGCATCCGCAATGCTGTATAGAAATTCATCGTCAAGGTTTTCTTGTCTGCCTGTCTTTTTTAGAATGTTAAGCGAAGTATTCCTTACTATTATAACAATCAAGGAAGCGGTTTTGTGACAAGGAACATCACCGACCTTGTGGATGTTTTTAATCAGCTTTTCAATACTGTCCGAAACAGCATCCTCGGCAAGAGCATGGTCTTTTAATATACCCTTGGCGGTGTGCATCATCAAAAAATAATATTCATTGAATATCCGTGTCATTTTGCTTCTGTTGTTTTCGTTTTCCATTGCGGATACAATCATCATGCCAAGCACCGTATCACCATCCTCTGCTATTGAAGCCTTTGCTGAAATCTGCATATCTATACTTGTAATAAAGGGCGGCTATCCTTGTATCAGCAATAGCCGCCCTTTGTCATGTGGATTTTGGTTTTGTGATTTTGCTCATTATATGGTGGTATCGAAACTGCCCGCGCCGTGGTTGAGGATAGGTATTAGAATTTCATCAGGCACACGTTGTCCAATTTGCCAGTTTGGCATGGCTTGGCGAACGGCGTTGTGGATTCTGTCAGTTTCTTCAAATCTTATTTGTTGCAATGTCCAGTTTGCGGCTTGACGTAGATGTTCGGGAATTTCCCTCAAAAAGCTATGTTGTAGCATTGTTTGACGTTCACCACTTTTCACGCCGTCACGACTGCCGCCGAAGTTGCGGGTAAAATCCTCTCTTGCGAAAGTTATCATTGCTTCCCTCATGTGGTCGGGCAAGTCAATCATTCTGTGGTCTGGTGGTGCTTGCCCATGTATCGTTACAAGCCCTCTTATATGGTTCGGGTTCATTTCAGACATGGCATCGTCCCAACTTGCAAAAGGCGTATGCCCGCCGCGCAATGTGTGTAAGTTTGCCCTTGGGCTTATAGCGGCTTCCCCACCTATACGAGATTCCATGCTCCGTATTCTGTTTTGCTTGTAATCGTTAAACAGCCTTGAAACTGCTTCGTGATTTTGACCTGTTAAACGCATTTTAAGCACTCTCCTTTTTCGGGCTAAATATCCCCTTATTATTATTTTCGGTTAAATACTTCCATTTCTAAATATGTTCCCATGTATGGGCAACACCCCCCTTGATGTAATAATCGCCGTGCTTTGCCGCTACTCCTTTTCAGCGTGTTTATCTTTGATGAACCGCACAAGATAGGAATTAAGGCGGTTAATATCAATCGGTTTTGACATGAACCCCGAAAAGCCGTTGCTCATAAATAATTCTACTTGCCCTTTTAAGGCATTGGCGGTAAGTGCCACAATCGGGTGGTTATACTCCATACCTCGCAAAATCTTTGCCGTTTCAATTCCGTCTATCCCCGGCATCATGTGGTCTAAAAAGATGATGTCATACACTTTGCCCTGCCTAATTTTATCAATAGCATCTTGACCGCTTTCGCAAAGTTCAATAGTAAGGTCGAAGGATTCGAGCATGGCTTCCGCTACATATAAATTACTTTCAACATCATCAACCACAAGTACCTTTCCGTAAGGCATTGATTCCGGCGTAAATGTTAGTGTCTTTGCCGCAGACCATGTACTTGCTTCAAAATTTTGCAAACTGCGGGCGAGTTCAGCCCCTAATATTTCCGTGCCGGATATTTTTTGCGGAATACGAACATTTATATTAGTACCCTTGTTTATTTCGCTTGTCAGCTTGAATTGTGCGTTCATCATTTGAACCAAGCTGTAAACAATGGGAAGCCCAAGCCCTGTACCACTTACAAAGGGTTTTTCCTGTTCATGCAAGCGTACATATTCGCTGTTTAAGTCCTCTAATTCCTCTATTTGCATTTGTGTCATGCCTATGCCTGTATCTTGCACGGATATTACAAGGGTAACATATCCGTCCTGTTCTCTTTCGCATTTTAGCGATAACTCCACCGTGCCGTGTTCTGTGTATTTGAAAGCGTTGGTAAGCAAATTATTTATAATTTGCCGTATACGCAATGCGTCACCTATTAACATTGCTGGGAGGTTTTCGTCAACATTCATCTTGAATGTAACGTCCTTGCAGTCTAAGTACACCAAATGCAACTGCCCTGTATCACTAACCAAACTTGCTACATCATATTCATTGTTGATTAGCGGCATTTTGCCCGATTCTATTTTGGAAAAATCCAAAATGTCATTTACGATATTGAGTAGCGTTTTTGAGGAATCGTAAATTTTTGCAAATGCTTCTTCCGTCTGCGACGGCATCACTTGATTGCGTAGCTGAATTTCGGAAATACCCAAGACCGCTGTAATGGGTGTGCGTATTTCATGGCTCATTCTTGCTAAAAAACGGCTCTTGGCTTTGTTGCTTTCCTCGGCAATTTCTAATCGCTGTGCTTTTTTAAGTTGGCGTAAATCGTGGTTAAAGCCTACCAAAACTGGCTTGCCTTGCCGTGTAATGCGTACATAAGTAGTTTCTACTGGAAATTCGTCACCGTTTCCGTCAAGGTGTGAAAATTCAAATTGTATAATGCCGTCTTTTAAGCCTTGCCTAAAATACCGCTCATACTTTTCTTTTGATGGTGTTCCGCAAGGTTGATACTTTGGAAAGAAGTCATCTACCCTGTCAATAAATTCCTGTTTGCTTGACACTCCAAAAAGACTTAACGCTCTGTTGTTGCAGTCTATTATGTTGATGTTTTCGTCCCAAACATCAACAAAAACAGGGGAAATATCATAAAGCACACTACTTAATTCAAGGGCTTCACGCTCTTTTACTTTTGCTATTCGTACTTCACGCAAATCACGAACATAGGCTACAAAAATCATAGTATCATGGTAATCAACACTAACAAAAGTAACCTCGGTAGGCAATTCCCCACCGTCATTTGTAAGGTGTTCAAATTCAAGCTGAACACGACCTTGAATTGTGGCAGTTTCAAAAAGCCATTCTATTTTATTTTTTGTCGCTGTTCCGCATGGCTGTTGCGGTGGAAAAAAATCATAAAACCTATCATTAAAAGCCGACACAAATTCTTCTTTACTTGCAAGCCCAAATATTTTTGCGGCTTCCATATTGCAGTCTATCATTTTTCGCTCGGTATTATATACGGCAACACTCATAGGGGCAGAGTCCAACACAAGTTGGATGCGTCCGTTCATGTCATTGTGATTGACCTCCACATATTCTCCCCCTTTACAGTTTGAAGAACGCCACTAACTGCCGTAGCAATTCAGCTTGCGAATTTAATTCCTCGGATGCCGCCGCCGTTTCTTCCGATACGGCAGAATTGTTTTGCACTACTTTTGAAATCTGTGCAAGCCCATCACTAATATTTGCAATCGCTTCTGCTTGCTCTTTTGAAGCGGCTGAAATACTGCCTATAATATCCAAAACTTCACTTGCACTTGCGACAATAGCGGTTAATGATTCGGCTGTGGTTTCCGCAATATTTGAGCCAGTTGCTACACGGCTGATAGAATCCTGTATCAATGATGTTGTTTCCGTGGCGGCTGTTTGGCTTCGCCCTGCAAGGCTTCTAACTTCATCAGCAACAACGGCAAATCCTTTTCCGTGTTCCCCCGCTCTGGCGGCTTCCACACTTGCATTAAGTGCAAGCAAATTTGTTTGAAATGCAATATCTTGAATGGTTCGTACAATCTGTCCAATGCTACTGGACGATTCTCTGATTGCGTTCATGGCTTCCACCATTTGTTTCATTGCGGTGTTGCCCTCTTGTGCGGTGGTGGTAGACTTGTTGGAAAGTTCATTGGCGTGTAGTGCATTACTGGCATTTTGTTGGGTCTGTTGGCTTATCACATCAATAGTGGCGTTGAGTTCCTGTACCGAGCTGGCTTGCTCCTGTGCGCCCATTGATAAATCGGTTGCACTTGTGGAAATTTGACTTGCCCCCGATAATACTTGCTCGGAAGCGGTTGAAATTTCCGATATAGTTTTGTGTAGGCTACTACTGATACCGTTTATAGATTCTTTCATAGAAACAAAATCGCCAACATATTCACGGTCAATTTTTACGGTCAAATCACCGCTTGCAATTTTGGATAATGATGAATTAACCTCAACGGCGTAACTTGCAATAAATTCTATTGCACTTTTCAGCGTGTCGCTGATTTTTTTATAGGAAGCGAAAGATTCTGCCGTATCTTCATCGCAAGGTTCGGGTTCGTATTCAAATTTCATAAAGCCTTTGCCTAACCCCTCTTGCAATTTTTTGGCTATATCGGCTGATTCATAATTTTGATAGGCAGAGATTTTCTTCGTAACAATTATTTGACTTGCATCAACATTTACAAGAATTGCGGCAATGGCTTTTCCACCAACAATGAGAGGGCTAAAAAAGTAGTCCTCTGCAATTTCTTTTCCTGTTCCGTCTGTTATCGTAACTTGAATATAATCTTCTTTTCCTGTTTTTACAACTTTCTTTATGCACTCGTCTATCTGCTTTGTTTCCTCTGATGGCGAATTTTCGTAAACAGTTTTCCCTAATTGAAAACCTTGGTCAAGGCATTTTTGGTTTGCAAAAATAAACCGTGCTTGCTCGTCATAAGCGGCAACAACTACTGGCATACTATCCATGATTCCGAAAACCGTGTCAACAATCCCATTTACAAGGGTTATAGCTTCTTTCCATATTCCCGATACGTTGCCCACATCACAACGAGCCGACCAGTTTAGGGCTTCGAGTTCGCTATCTAACTTTTTTATCTTGTCCACAAAAAGCGTGATGTTGTTGTTGCTTGTTTCGATATGTGCGTTGTTGCTTTGCTCCTGCTGTGCCAATCGCCCACGCAAAATAAAATAGCACAATAAAAATCCTAAAATTGCGCCGCCTATCACACCTAAAATTAAAAGCCCCATAGCCATTGCCCTCCCTTTTGGGTAGTATTGATTTCCTTTATGTTACACGCAAAAAGCGGTTGCCCCCTGCGTTTGAAACGCAAAAAACAACCGCTTATATTAAATTGAAAAAATTTATTTTTAGGGGATGACAAAAAGAACGGAATTATCCGCTTGGCTTGCTTGCTTGCTTGCTTGCTTGCTTGCTTGCTTGCTTGCTTGCTTGCTTGCTTGCTTGCTTGCTTGCTTGCTTGCTTGCTTGAAAATTATCTGTGCCGTTTTCATTTTGTCAAGTCCTTTCCGTAAATTTTTTTGAAATGCTTTTAGGCGGTGCGGTCATACCGTATCGCCTTTCACGTTCGCCCACCCGATTTCAGTCGGGCGATGCCTGTTGCACAAATCCAGTATAGCATAGTTTGGCAAAAATTGCACCACTTAAATATCAACCTCTATTGTAGCACAAATTTTCGATTGATGCAATAGCCAGTTTCCGAAAATTTCAAATTTCAAATTCAAGAATCCTTTTGTAATGCAAGTAAAGGCTAACGAGCCACAGGGCTTTTATAACCCAAAAAAGACTGGCAAGCTGGGTAAAAGGCAAGCCTTTTACTCGCTTGTTGAGGGAAACCCCTCAAACTCCCCCAGCAAAAATCGCCGTGAGGCGATTTTTGCTTTAAGCCGCTTTGCGTCTGCTGGCACTCGTTCCGAGTGCGTAAAACCATAAAACCCCAACCCCTTTCAAGTTCATTTTTGAAAACCAACGGCAACGGCGGGAACGGCATTTTACCGCTCCCCACGGTCATTGGCTCTGCCATGTTCGGCATCACGATAATCCAGTAATTGCTGTACATTTTGCTGTGCCATTAAAATCTCTTGCATATCATTACGAGCGGCAGAATATCCAGCGTACAGCTTTTTCTTCTCGGCGGTCAGCGTGGCAAATTCCTGTTTCAATGAGTTCATGGTCGGCAACTTCGCCAGCCCTTTTTCATCAAAGAACGCTTTGGCAGCTTTGCAATCGTTAATCGCTTTCTCATTCTCGGCGTAGAATTTTTTACTGAATTTGCGGCGTTTGTATTCGGCGTAAACATCTTTGGTCTTTACATAAGTGCCGATGTGTTTTTGCATGGGTGGTATTTCTTTCAATCGCTCATCGGCGGCGTGGATGCGAGTCTGTAAATCGTTAAAATCGTCTTTGGCTTTTTGTGCCGCCTCGGACAATTTTTCTAAATCGTCAAGGTTATTGTCCTGTAAAAACATGAGGGTCTTGGCGGCTTGTTTGAGGTTGAATACCTTTGACCACCGCTCGTACCCCGGCGAATTTTGAGCCTTGATAGAGTTCTGCACATCAATGAGCAAGTTAAACTTCCGCTCTTGTAGTGCGGGTGCGGTTTGGGGCGGCGGCTGTGCATCGGCGGCGGCGGTTTCTTTCTTGGGAGCAGAACGCAATCCGGCAATTCTTTCCTTGATAGCATCCTCGGTATAATCCTCGGATAAACCACTCAACCGTAAAAACCCTTTCTTGCCCGGTAGCCGCACGGAACGGCGGGAACGCTTGAAATCACATTTTTCTGCCTCTAACAGCTTGATGAAATCATCAAAAGTGGCAGGGTTCTGTTGCAAGGCTTTTTCAATAAACTGTTCCAACAATTCACGAGAGGACGGCTCTTTTCTACCGCCAAGCCAAGTACCATAATGCCCTTTTGCGGGTTTGGGTTCATCAATGATTGAATAGCCATGTTCCAAGCAGACCATATCGTTTAATCGGTGAAGTGCCTTGTTAGAACGCCAAAAATCCACGAATTTGTGAGTGCAGTCAAGGTTGGTAGAATTGAAAACGATGTGATTATGGATATGGGCTTTGTCTATGTGGGTCGCAACGATAAAGGCGTGTTTTCCTTTGGTGAAACGCAGGGCTAATTCATGCCCCAATCGGTTGGCATCTTCGGGCGTAATTTCCCCCGGTTTGAATGATTGACGGATATGGTATGCCAGTACATCATTCTTTTGCTCCCTGCCTGTGATATGGAAATATTCTTTTTTTGCCATAAGAAACTCCGTATCAACCGTGCGTGGGTCGCACTCGTAGCCTGTGACTAATTCACCGTGGCGGGTCTTTAACGGATTCTCTGCATAATCCGTCCTGTCGGTGATGGTTTGGGCGATTGTTTTGCCTTTGTTGATATGGATTTTTAGCAAGCGTGATGTTGCCATTGGGTGAGCCTCCTTTCGTGATTTTTGGGAAGAAAAAGGCACGGTCATGGCAACCGTGCCGTGGTGTATACGCTTTGATTGTGCGGCAGATTATTCCGCAAGGTTAATAACGGTTATACCTTTTTCATTGGCAAGGCGAACGGTCTGTGCCGTGCCTGTTCGCTGATGTTTCATGTAGGCAATGCAAAAATCGCTGTCCTGTACCAAGCGGGTGTTGCGTTTTTTCATGCAGTCTTTGGTGTATTCCTCGGAAACATAGATAATCTCATCGGCGGCGGTCAGCAGTTCCTTGTACGCCGCCTTGTCGTTCGCCGTCCAGCCTTTGTCTTGCTCTCGGCAAGGTAAAACCATTACCAATTTCATAAACTCATACCGTGCCTTTAATTCCAACACGGCAAACCCGCCAAGCGTATCAAATCCGATTGCCCCGCCGCAGAGGAATGTACCAACCCCCTCTTTGACAAGTGCCTCCATTGTTTCCACAAGGCGATTTTTTAACGAGGGCAATTCCGCTTTTGCGATTTTTCTATGCCCTGTAAAACAACATACACGCTCGTTTGACATTTAAGCCAACCCCTTTCAAATGCACTAAATTAGTGGATAAATCCATGTTAGCGCGTGTAAAAGGGGTAGCGCAGCCCTGCCAATCGTCTTGCGGGTAATAAAAAAAAGCACGGCGGTCACATGAGTTTGTGACCGCCGCACCGTTGGGCTATATATTCGCCAATTTTTTCATTATGCCCTCTGCCGACACCCACAATCTTTCGTAGTTGTCTTGTAAATCCTGTATATCCGAGGCGTAGATGCTGTGGGTTTCGTTTGCACGTTTCGCCACTTGGTTGAGGTTGTTGGTAGCGTTTCGGAGCAAGCGGGAGAGTTCCCGCACATCGGCAAAATCAACCCGCACTACATAACCGTCCAGTACCATTTTCCGCAAATACGATTCTTTGTTGCGGATGCCCGCCGCCTCCATTTTTTCGGCGATAAGTGTGTTTTCATCTTCCGACACACGGAAATTGACTAAAATTTTTCGGCTACGGTTCTGTATGAGCAGCCCCCCTTTCGTTATAAAGTCGTTTCTTTCTTTTTGGTCGGAGCATCGCCGCCGCCAAATTCGGCTCGGCTTTTTTGGGCGTACCGTTCGAGGTCGTCAAGCAAGGACGGTTTACTTTTTGCAGAGTTAGACTTTGCCGCCATTGCCATACTTTGATTGCTTGGTATACTGCGTTCGTTGCTTTTCGTAACCCAGCTAACAGGAGCAATTTTCAACACTTCATCCAAAATCTTGATAGTGTCTTTTTCGGCAGGGATAAAATATCTCGTTTGATACCCAATCCGCTCGGTGAATAAGCCCTTTTTTGTCAACAAGTCATTATGAAGAAAATCCGCACCAATAACTTCAATGCGTTGTTCATTAGATACCCGCCGTTGCACAATACGCCAATCGTTTTCAAGGTAAACCGTATCGCCGTTTTTGATGTTTTTAAGCAAATCCACGGTTTCGATTTTTCCCTTTTCCCTTGTAGCCCCCAGCTTATCCAACGTGGCATCAATCATATCTTCGGGAATGACCCTGCCAATAAGCAAATCGCCGTCCGTTGTCAGCACACGATAAATCCGCACGTTTTCGGTGGGGAGTTTATCCCATACAGGCAACACCGTGCCGCCAATCAAATGAAGATTGTTCGTGCGAAATTCGGGCAGCTCGGACACAGCTTTATCCCATAATTTTTCGGCGTTTTCGGGGGTGAGTTTGTTCCAGTTACCCATGAGCCTGTTGAGCGGCATATACTCGTTGCCGTCTTGCCCTGTAAGTCTGCAATTCTCGGTAATGTTGCCGTGTTCATCGGTGATAGAGGAAGTTTTGAACGCCGCTCGGACTGCCCCTGTGTTCTTGCTTTGATAAAAGCCCAAGAAAGCAGAGTTATCGGTTTTTACGTTCGCAAATTCCAATGGCTTGGTTTTATTGTGGGCGGTGAGATTGAAATACTTTGTTGTTGCCCCTGTTGCCTCATCAGCACGAATATCAGTAACTTCGTTCAAGACAACCTTATCAGCCTTGTAATTTTCAAGCCCTCGGTCAAGTGTACCGTCTTGCATGGCTTTTTCGGTGGCAACGTGTAGCCGCTCGGCGTAGCCGTCAAAGACTGCGTTTTGCTCGTTACATTCGAGGGATAGGATGCGATTCAGAAATTTGTTGACTTCCCGCATTTCGGGTGCAAGGGTGTTAATAGAGCCGTATTCGTCAATCAGCTTGTCCTTTAACCCCAACTTTTCTATGACAGCCACGCCGTCCGGCACACCCTCTACTTTGTTGTGAATCAAAGACTTATAAAACGTAGAAAGCACATCAGCCGCAAACGCATTTTCCAAGTTATCCCCTGCGGTGAACAAGCCTTGACTGCCTGTTTGCCGTTGCCCTTTCGTTAATGCCCCAAGCTGGTCTAATCGCTTGGCTATGGTGGAAATGAAACGCATTTGCCCCTTTAAGTCCGTTGTAACCAATGAGAACGTGGGCGAGGAAACTTGATTACTCCTGTGGGAACGCCCAAAACCCTGTACTGCCGCGTCAGCTTGCCAACCCGCCTGTAACAAATAATGTACACGGTGCTGTTGGTTTTTCGCCGATTTGTCAGCGTGATAACTCTTGCCTGTTCCCCCTGCCTTTGAAAAAACGATGATACGCTTATCGCCGTCTTGAAATGCAGATACATCAGCTTGCTTTTTGGCGGCGATATTTTCCTCTTTGGCTTTGCCGTCCGTAACCACAACACGCCGTTTACGCCCTGTGTTCTCGGCAACCATATCACTCCCGAAATGGTTAATAATCATGTCAAGAGCGGAGGCGGGTACTTTGATACTGCCTAACTTATCAAGCAACATATCCTTTTGTCGCACAGCCTCACGGTTGATTACGGCATTGCCTGCGCTGTCAAAAACAGGCTTGCTCCGTTCATTGCCGTTATCATCTATATATTTCTCAAATTGCACGGTGGGGAAAGAGGTTTCGATATACGACATCAACATTTGCTTGGGGGTTAGGTCAAAATCTTCGAGGTCAAGTTCCTGTTCTTGCAACCTTGCAAACTCCCGCTCCTGTGCGGATTCATTCGTACTCACAAGCTGAATAACAACAGAATTATCATTATCCAACTGCTTTTGAATATCGGTTATCATGCTCGGCACTTGCATAGCGGTAAGAATTTGATTAAAAAACCGTTGCTCGGCACTCCAAAAAGCCCCATACGCCCTGCCTTTCGCCGTGCCGTCTTTGTCTTGGTTTGTTGTTTTTAGTGCGGCGTTCAAGTTTTGCAGAACGATTTGCCATGACTTTGCCAGTTCGTCATAGATTTGCCGTTGATTAGGCGTAAGTTCATGGACGATTTTATCGTAGACTACATCCTCATAGCTGATATTGCGGGAAAGATAAACACCCATTGCTTTCATATCTCTTGCTATGAGTTCCATTGCGGCAAGCCCTCCGGCTTTGATTCTGTGAACAAAATCGTCACCATTGGGGAACGCCGTACCCTCGCCCCATAATCCAAGCCGCTCGGCATATCGGAGGTTTTCTACTTCGGTAGCCCCTGTTGCAGAGGAATAGATGATTTTTGCCTTCGGTAGTGCATCCTGTATCGCAAGCCCCGCCATACCTCGCTGGCTGGCTTTTTTAATGCCCCTGTTGCCTTTGGTGGCAATGGAATTTGCCATGTTGTGTGCCTCGTCAAAAACAATAACGCCGTCAAAGTCTTTGCCGAGCCAGTTCACGATTTTTTCAAAGTTCGAGCCGCTTTGGTCGAAACCTTTTGAAAGTGAAGAATAGGTAGCAAATAAAATTGCCTCGTCATTGCTCAACGAGGCATCCGCTTTTTTACCGCCCTCAAAGGGTACAACTAAATCAGAATTGCCAAACAACGCCGTAACATCACGCTTGGCATCCGGCACTAAACCCCTGTTTTCGCTCAACCATACGGCTTTTTTACTGCCTTGATTAAAGTTATCCAAGATAATGCCTGTAACCGTTCGCCCCTTGCCAACGCCTGTGCCGTCACCCAAGAAAAATCCCCTTGTGTTGCCGTTGGGGAGGGTTTGGCGGTGACTTTGCCCTGCGTAAGTGACCGCCTCTAACTGCACATCAGACAAAACGCCTTTGTCAATTATATCTTGGTGCAGATTAGGCTTGTAGGTAACAGTCGGCGGCTGTATGGCACTCATAGCCGCACTTTCGCTAATATTGGCGGGGTGAGGATGTACGTTTTGGAGTAGTAGCGGCTGTGGCGTGTACTGCTCAAAAATGCTATCGGTGAGTTCCGTTTTGATTGGTTTTGGCGGCGTTAGCCTCGGTTCAACACTCCCAAGAGGTTGTCCGTTATCAGTATCGCCAGTTCTTCCAAGTTCGGGGTCTGCATCATTTCGTCCGTCATTTCTTCCATGTCGTTCTCCGTGGAGGATTGGTGCAAGCCCATCATTGCCGATATTTGCAAGGTTGGGTGCAGGGTCGGGAGTTCCGTCAGAAACTGCATCAATTTCTGATGTATCGGTCTGCTCTCGTCCACTTCCAACAACTGCGGTATCAGTTCTGCCGCCTGTATCAGATACAGGGTCGCTTGGCTCGTGTTCCGGCTCTCGCTCTGCAACAGTTTCAGAACGTGTTGTTGTAGCGGTGTTTCGTTCATTTCCACTATCAATTTCAATGCTTGGTCTGTCATTCCGAATACCTCCCAAAATATCACGCAAATCGGTTAAGTTCTCAACAAATGCAGTCTTTACAGGCTCGGTTGTCGCACCGTTTTTGTCTATAACCAACACTTGAATACCAAAACTTGTACCGTATTTGTTGTAGTTCTCGCCGTCTACACCGATGTTTGCCTTGACATTGTACTGCTCTTTAATGCCACGCCACCAACTGCGGAAAGCGGGAGCATCATCAGCCATTCCTTGCCCGACAATGGCAACCAGTCGTCCATTGGGGGCAAGCATTTTTAACGCCTCGTCAATGTGCTTTGCCCCGATTTTAGTATCGTGAATATTGCGTTCGGCAGACGAGGAAAACGGCGGGTTCATAACAATGACCGTAGGTTCTAACTTATCGCCGTGGATATTGTTAATTTGCTCGGCATCTTCATTGAAAAAGCCGTCAAAGGGCAGATTTTTGATAATTTCAAGTCTGCGTTTGTCGAGTTCGTTTACAAAAACCGTTGCACCGTCTTTTTTGGCAAATACCGCAATGCCGCCAATTCCGGCAGAGGGTTCAAGCACAACATCATCTGCGGTTACGTTCGCCGCCCAATTTGCAAGGTAAGCAATGCTCGGCGGGGTAGAAAACTGTTGGAATTTTTCCATTTCGGCGGTGCGGCGTGTCTGCGTAGGAAGTAAGTCGAGTGCGTTCATCACATTTTCATGTGAAATGCTATCCATAGATAACATATACTGATTTACGCCGAGTTCCATAGCATCATAGGCATCTTTGGAAGTAAAAGCGTTGTTCGCCATTGTATCGCCGTATGCCTGTGCAGCCGCCGCAAAAAGTTCAGCACTTGTAAACTTTTCGCCTGTTTCCAGTTTGGTTTTAACAAAATCTGCGATTGCCATTGCGGGACTTGGTGCAACTTCGGCGGCTTGTGGTGGTGCAGTTATTCCCAAAGATTCATCATAGGCTTGCGATTGCTCCAAAGCAAAATCCAACATTCGCTGTAAACTTGCCTCTGCCGATTCTTTCAAGCCGTCAAAGTTTTCGGTGGCGTACTCGGTCAATTCGTCAATAACGGACTGCGGCACGTTTTCTTTTGTAATAATCACTTCACCGTCAGCATGAACACGAGCGACAATATTTATTTCATCGGGGTCTATATCGTTGAATACGATAATCCTGTCGGGGTCGGGTAAAAAGCGGTAACTGAGGATATATTCTGCGGCGGTGTCTTGTTCGGGGGCATCTTCCAAAATACTTAACTGCGGCTTGCCCTCATGGATAGATAAATCGTTGAGATTGCGGCTAACCACCACGCCAAAACCCTCACTTGTAAGGCGTTCCACATAACCGTCAAGAGAATGGGCGGGTACACCAACCATTGGCACACGCTCGGCAAGTCCAACATCACGCCCTGTAATAGTAAGGTTAAGGAATTTCGCCACGGCGTTGGCATCGCTACCCATTACTTCATAAAAACTACCCATACGATAAAATACGATTTTATCCCTGTGTTCTTCGGCGAGTGCTTGATAATCCCGCCATAACGGATTGCCTTGTGGTTCTTCGGGTTGCGGCGGTTCTATTTCCGCTTGCGGGGGTTGCTTGTAGGCATCAAGAACGCTCATGTAATTTGCCCGAACGTCCTCATCGGATAATTCGCCGTTGTGGTAAGCGTTCATATGCTCCCAAACATCACGAGGAATATGGGTTGCCCCTGTAATATCGCCCCACGGCGTAATGCCTGTTGTTGTGGTGATATAAGTCAAATCACCCATTTTGCCAACGGCATATTCTACACCGTCTTTGTTAAAGCCAATTTTGTCACGGTCTTTGTAAAGATTCATGTCAAAATCTCGCTGTGCGGAGTTCCAATCTACAAAGAAAACAGGCGGGGGGCTACCTAACGGCACTTGGGGAGGCTCTGCCGCTTGCACTTGCTCCGGCGGCGGTTCGATTGCGGCGGGTTGTTCGTTTTCCTCGGATAACCGCTCCCATTCCACATCAAGGGCATTATCAGCCGCTGTGCGTTCATCAGCAGACAAAAATTTATCCTCGTCCATGAGTTGCCCGATGCGGCGTTGCACTTTTGCCCACGGCAGGGTAACAGGCTCGGCGTTGTCTTTGAGAATATGCAAACCCTCTTTTGAATACGGACTTGGCGTTGTTGTTTGCCCTGCATCATATTCGGCAAGCAAATATTTTGCGGTATCACGCGCTCGTGCGTGTTCGTACATATACTCATAAACACGGATTTTACTGCTCAAATCGCCGTTCCAATCCAAAATAGCTTGGTCTATGTCCTCTTGGGTAATGGTTGCGGATTGCGGCGGTGAGGCGGGGGGTTCAGCTTGGTGAGTGCCACGAACAACATCAATCTGCTCTTGTTCCGTGGGGAGGTTAAGCAAAGAGAGTTGTTCAGACTGCTCAACAATAGGAGTGCCGCTAAACGGCGAAACCAAGCCATTTTCAGAGGGGGGTACTGTTTCGTTACCCCCCTCTATCGGGGTTTTCCCAAGTTGGGAAAAGGTTGGTTGTTCGCTTTGCTCTAACTGTAAATCAGTTCCTTGATTATTGCGTTCTCCGCTTGGGCTTGCAGTTTGTTCATGTGTGCCGTCCACCCCTGCGGGTTGCTGGCTTTGTTCGGCGGCGGGTTTTTCGTTGACAATTCCGTTATCAACAATTCCAGCCGATTGTTCGCCTGTTTCTCCACTTCGAGGCAATGAGGAAACAGCGTTCCTTTCATGCTGTGCCTCGTGTACAGAATCCCCCTGTGCTTGTTGAGGTATTCTTTCCTCATCATTCCGAATTTGCCCAGCGGTTGGCTCTGCTGGGGTATTGCCACGTTGGGTATCAGATAATCCCCGCTCACGCTGTACGTTACTGCCGCTACGCTCATTCTGTTGCCCCTTTCTTCCGTTAAATTTTTGCCGCTCGTATTTCTTTATGGTTTTTTCAATATCACGCAAAACTTCTTCGGACATATCGCTTACTGCTTTGCCAAGTGCATAAACACTATCGGGGGTGTTAAAATCGAAAACGGCTTGAAAATCCTCGTTTTCGATATAGTCCATAGGGTTTATGCCACACCTTGACATGAGGGCATATGCCGTACTAACCGTGAGTGCATCTTGAAATGCCACGCCGATATTAAACTCATCAAGCCCATCAAGAAAGCTGTCCTCAACGGCATAACCAATATCACCCTTATTATCTTCATAGTAGCGCGCCGCAAGGGTTTGAGCAATATTGTGAAGATAGTCACCGAGTTGATTTCCACCAAGCGGCGTTCCGCTGTTGGCATCGTACCCCGCATAACTTTCATCATCAATATCAAATGTGCCTTTGAGTGCCTCAATAACAGGCGTTTCATGTTCCGGCGTAACCGCCCACAAAAACGGACGGTAGGGATTATACCGTCCGTCTTGCGTGTCGGAAACATCAAAAACATATTTCAGCTTGCCCTCATCGCCTGTGTTGTCGAGCAAGGCAATACCTTTGGAGCCACGTTTTACCCAGCGGTTCATGGGTTTATTCCATGTTTCAAGCGGCGCACAGGCTACGGCATTGGGGCGTTGTGCGTGAATCATAAGCTGTTCTTCAAAAGGATATTTGTAAAGCCGCCCTGCGGAATTAAGAAAACCCATCCAATCGCCCATGCTTTGGGTTACTTGGCGGGTCTGCTGGTCGGCAAGGTCGGCAAACATTTGAAATTTATTCGCCAAAAGTATCCCCCTCTGTGAGCAAATCATCATCGGCTATATAAAAGCCGATTTCCGTAAATTCCTCGTCTGTAAGTCCGTCCAATTTTTCAAGGATAGAGCCGAATAATTCAATCATATCCGGCTCGTACACATCATGGAGGGCTGTCACAAGGTCACTCCGCAAGATTTCACGGTCTGCGGTATCGAAAATGCTCATAAGGTTAAGTTCCTCGGCAGAAAATTTATCAAGGGCGATTGTCATAGGGTTAAACCTCCATTCCTTTTTTCTTGGTCTTGTCGGGGGCATCAAGCCCCGGCTGTGCCTTGCCGTCAAATTCGGTTTTGCTTTTCTTTTCCCCTGCATCGAGGGCAGACATAAGCGAGGGTTTTTCTTTTTCTACCTTGCAAAACTTCTCTACTAAACCCTCAATCAAAATCATGTGCGACTTCAAATAAACATCGGGCTTGGGTGTGTCAAACTCTTTCGCCCAATCTTTACTGGCACTTGATAATCTGCCGTCATAGCTTTGGTCGTTCACGGCACTTGCCAAAACCCAAGCAACACGGTCAGCACCGTGTTCTTCAATAACGCCACGGATGGCGGTATTAAGGTCATACCGATGTTCCTCGTAATTGCTGGCTATAACGGCTTTATCAATCGCATTTCCGCACTCAACATTCAGCTTGCGGCTATCGTGAAAAGCCTGTATTTCACCGTTTTTCAAGGCATCATCAGCCGATAACTTGTAAATGGGTTGGTCTTTGCGGGGAATTTCGGGGATTTCAACGGCGGGCGGCTCTGTGGGCGGTGGCTCGTTGCCGCCGCCTTGTTCCACGGCGGGGGTGGTCTGTTGTTGGTCGGTTTTGTTATCCATTGCCTTGTATTCAGCGGTTTTTTGCCATTCCTCACGTTCAATGCCGAAAATACCGTCATGGGCTTCAATTTCCAAAACCTCAAAAACCATAGCCTCCTCGTTGTCGGGGTACAGCATAAAAACGGCATGGTCGTTGTTGAATAACTCCAATGCCCTTTCTTTGTTGAGCGGTAAAATATCCTCGGCGGTGTAGCCGTAGGCATCACGCTCGGCAGGGGTGATAGAGGGGTCGGGCATGGGGTCACGTTCCCACGGCGGGGGCGGCGGGGCGTAATCCATACCCGCCATTTCAATGGCATATACTTCTTTCCAATTCGCCTGTGAAATGCCAACGATTTCTGCCTTAACTTCTTCGGGCAGGGTATCGTCAAGATAGGTTATTTCACGGTCAAAATTGATTGTGGCAAGAAATTTGGGCTGTCCGTCCTTGTCCTCGGTTTCGTTCCAGTTCCAAACTTCCACGCCGTTTTCAGCAGGCCCCGAACCAATATGGTATTCGGGGGCTTGCTCGGCAACTTCGGGTTGTTTGGTCTGCTCGTTCGTCAACTTCACATTCTCAACAATCGTCACAACATCTTTTGGCAGATTTTCTTCAAAAAAAGTGACATTGCGGAAAGAGTCCACATGAGCCACCTTTACCAAGTTTTTGTTATCATCCCTGTCGAGATTGTTCATAATCGTTGTACCCTCGCTGTCATACATAAAAGCAAGGCTAAACGGCTTTTTGTCGGCGTTGAAATACACGGTAGGGTCGGAGTATTCCTCGTCACGGAGTACGGCAGTAACAGGTGCAAAGTCTTGATTATCAATATTTACAAGCCATTGTGCTGTAAAATCGTTTATCTTCCCCTGCAAACCGTTGATTGTTCGCTCGTTGCCGTTGCCGTCAATACTGTGTCCTACACCGTCCTCAATACGTTGATAAAGGGGCGGCATGGATTGTTGAAATTCTACGGCGGTGGCGGTTTTAGCCTCTTGGTCTACTTGCAATACAATCATGGGGTCGTACATCAAATCGCTGTTTTGGGTGTAGGTGTGCATGATTGAAAGTTTGTCGGTATCAATCCATTCAAGCGACAACGGCATAAACCCAGCCCCCGCCTCGCTCCGTTGATAGTAAAATTCGCCGCTTGCAATTTGCGGGAATAATTCTGCCAACTTTTCAAAATTCTGCTGTTCAAGGGTCTTTGGCACGGTAGGTACAACCTCACTCACCGTAAAATCAACTCCGGCGATATTTTCCGTGGTAGTTTCGGTAGTAAAGGTTGGCTCGGCGGGTGCTTCTGCCGCTTGGGTCGGCGGCATTTCGGCAGCTTGTTCAGCAGGGGCGGTCAAATCAATGCCACGTTCTTTGCAAATAGCCTTAAAACGGTCATCAATGGCATTTATGAGGATGTTCGCCTCTTTGCGGATGGTGTCTTGTGATGCCTTAAAATCGTTCAAGTCGTGCGTACTCCATGTAGCAAGATAGCCGAACGAGTTAGCCCCTGTTTCAATGCCGTATTTTTGGCACACGACATACGAAACGCTCTCTGCCTCAATTTCCTTTACATCCTTTGAGGTGGGTTTTTCGCCCTCGGCAACTTTTTCACGGTCATGCAGTCGAGCGTGGGTGATTTCGTGAATGATTGCAGAAACCGTTTGAATTTCACTCATGCCCTCACGGATGCCGATTTTCACACCGTACTGGCAGTAGCCGTCTTGGTTTTCGTCCATTGGCTCAAACACAATCGGCACAGGCGATATGGCTTTGAGTGTGTCTAAAAACGCCTCGTAATGCTCTACATTGCCTGTCAAATCCTCGGCAAGTTTGGGCAACGGCTCACCCACGGTTTGGCTCACATCAAAAACAGGCACTAACTTGAAAGCAATATTGCGTTTCGGGAGTTCGGTCAGTTCCTCCATGACAGGCTTGCCGTTATCGTCCAAAAACGCCTTGCCTGTTGCGGGGTCAATTTTTTCAAACATTTCTGTTTTGGGTTTGACTTCAATGGGTGCGAAAATCCGCAAACTTGTTTCGCCCCGCTTTGGGGAGCGATTAAATTTCTCTTTCCATAACTTGAAACTGGCAACCCTTGTGGCTTTGGGCATTTGCGAATGAATAAGCATGACGTTCCGGCTTGAATAGTTATGGAAGTGCGACATGGATTTCAAATATTCCTTGTATTTGTCGCTTGAAAACAAGTCTTTAATACCCACCTCCAGCTTGTCGGTGAGTTCTTTGGTGCGGAGTTCGGTTTCCTCTTGCCAAGCCTGTTTATCAAATTTTGGCTTTGCAGAATTAGCCATTGTCTACCTCCTTTCGAGAACGGAAAAGCCGCCTGTGCAAAACAAGCGGCTTTTCGTGTGAGTGGTTAAATATCGTCAATGGATTGGTGGCGGTCATTCCTATGGCGTTCTCGCCGTGCATCGGAAATATCCTCCCTGTGCCGTTCA
>Ga0209755_10002771_pt1 | contig 23234 bp, 12 predicted proteins | sample TergutCo191P1_FD_187301 | JGI IMG/M metagenome (GOLD analysis project Ga0209755, IMG submission 187301) | Cornitermes sp. P1 segment gut microbial communities from Petit-Saut dam, French Guiana - Co191P1 (SPAdes) (version 2) | ecosystem: Host-associated > Arthropoda: Insects > Digestive system... | reverse complement strand
CAGCAACTTTATATGCTGCCTCGGCTGTGCTGCGGTCGCCCTCTGCAACAGCGGCATCAAACTTTTTTAGATTCGTTCTCATAAGCGACCTTGCTGCTCTGTTCTTAGCAGTCTGCTTAGAAATAAGTTGTGCTCTTTTTGCTGATGATTTAATATTTGCCATGCTTCTTCGCCACCTCCTGTCGAAAAGAGTGTAAAATTAAAGTCACGGGTGACATAATACCACTTCAAAACAGTAAATGCAAGCATTTTTTTGAAACTTGTGCTTCGAGTGCCAAACTTTATCAAAGTAACCAAATTAACCATCAAACACGGTTTTGCAAAAGTTTGTTATTCTGCTTGCATAGGCACTTCTTTGCGCAGTGTGAAAAGAAATTGCAAAAAGCAACCATAAAGAGCAATGGAGGAGTGGTTGTTTTACTGCTGTGAGTAGCCCTGATGATGGGTTGTGCTTTCTTTTAATAAGACATCGTGTGCGCCGCCTTCTACTATTGAGGTAGAGGAAACCAGAGTCAGCTTTGCTTTTTCTTGAAGCTCTTTTATAGTGCGGGCACCGCAATTGCTCATGGTTGAGCGGATTTTGCCGAGAGTCAGAGATACATTATCTTTAAGGCTTCCCGCATAAGGCACATATGAGTCAACACCTTCTTCAAAAGCAAAACCCTTTGAACCGCCTGTGTCGTAACGTTGCCAGTTGCGAGCGCGAGCACTGCCTTCGCCCCAGTATTCTTTCATGTAACTCCCGCCTATGCTGATTCTGTTTGTCGGGCTTTCGTCAAAGCGGGCAAAGTAACGCCCGAGCATTAAGAAATCTGCGCCCATAGCCAGTGCGAGAGTGAAGTGGTAGTCGTGAACGATGCCGCCGTCTGAACATATCGGGATATATTCACCTGTGCGGTCAAAGTATTCGTTACGCGCGCGAGAGACATCAATAACCGCTGTTGCCTGCCCGCGACCGATGCCTTTTTGTTCGCGCGTGATACAGATTGAACCGCCGCCGATACCGACTTTGATAAAATCTGCGCCACATTCGGCGAGAAAACGGAAACCGTCGCCGTCAACGACATTGCCCGCCCCTATTTTTACTTTATCGCCGTATTCGCTGCGGACCCAGTTTATTGTATTTTTTTGCCAGTTGTTGTGACCTTCGGAAGAATCTATGCACAGTATGTCTGCACCTGCTTCAACGAGTGCCGGGATTCGCTCTTTATAATCGCGAGTGTTGATGCCCGCTCCGACCAGATACTTTTTATGCTTGTCGAGAAGCTCATTTGGGTTTTGCTTGTGTGATTCATAGTCTTTGCGAAAAACCATATGCATAAGCCTACCATGCTCGTCGATTATCGGAAGGCAGTTTAGTTTATGTTCCCAGATTATATCATTTGCTTCTTTTAATGTTGTCTGCGCAGGTGCTGTTACGAGTTTTTCTATGGGTGTCATAAAAGTGCTGACAAGCTCTGTACCGTCCATGCGGCTGACACGATAATCTCTGCTGGTGACAAGACCGACGAGACTTGCGTTGCACGTTCCGTCCGATGTAACGGCAACCGTTGAGTGTCCGGTTCTCTCTTTAAGCGCCAGTATGTCAGATAGCGTTGATGTAGGACTGATGTTTGAGTCGCTTGTAACAAAACCCGCTTTGTGTGATTTCACCCTTGAAACCATTGATGCTTGACTTTCGATTGATTGAGAGCAATATATAAAAGATAACCCGCCTTCTTTTGCAAGAGCCACCGCCATTTTGTCGTCGGAGACTGATTGCATGATAGCGGAGGTCAGAGGCACGAATATACTGAGCTCAGAGGTTTCACCGCGCTTATGTTTGACCAGAGGGGTTTTGAGGCTGATGTTTTCCGGTATACAATTCTCATCGGAATAACCGGGCACCAACAAGTATTCGCTGAATGTTCGTGATGGATCCTGAAAAAAATAAGCCATGATACTTAAATCCCCCTAAAATAATGCTTGAGCATTTTTATATTTTTAGTAGTATAGAACCGCTTTTGCGCGGTGTCAAGCGCGGGATAGATTAGTTTTACATTTGTTAACATTTTGTACACACTTTTCCTGTATATTGAATGGTCATGGATGTGGTAAACTACATAATATCACATTGTGAGCGCAAATACTTTTATTAGGAGGTTTCCCTTTATGCACACACCAAATGATGAAAACAGAAACGAATTTGATGAACATTCAGAACATTCGTACAATCCCGTAAACGACCCGCCGCACGGCGAGCCGGGTTATATCGAGCCAATGTACACGGAGCCAACGTATGCTGCACCTGTTTACAGTGAGCCTGTATATAATGAACCCGTCTACGGCGAGCAGACCTATTCCGAGCCGACTTACGCAGAGGCGGAGCAAAATCAGCCCGTTTACGGCGAAGGCTCTTACTACGGACAGCCCTATGATACACAAAGCTACCATGAGCCGCAGGAGCAGATATTCAACGCATACGCACCGCCTCAGGACGCGAGTCCGGAATACTCCATCTTCAGCAGAAACGGTCATATCTACGAGCCGCCAAAAAGACAGCCAAACAAGGCAAGAAAAAAAGCTGTTGCCGGATTTTTTAAGGCGGCATGTCTGGTGCTTATTTGCGCTTTGGTAAGTGCCGCGGCGGCATATACGGTGATGGAATTTCGTTATCAGAGGGGCGACTTCGTTGTAAATCGCCAAGTTATTCTCGGCAGCAGACGCCCCGATAGCGAATTGACTGCTCAGGTCGCGACTCTTGCCGATGATAATATGCAAGCACAAGATATATACGACATGGCACTTACTCAAGTGGTGGGTATAAAAACCCGTATTCCCGGAATGTTCTCTGCCAGAGAATCAGACTCAGAACCCAGAAGTGCGCCGGTTTCAGGTTCGGGCTTCATTATTTCGAGTGACGGCTACATTTTAACAAATTACCATGTCGTTGAAATGGCTCATCAGAGCAATCTTCCCATCATAGTTGTTTTAGAAAACGGTTCTGAGTATGTCGCACGCCTTGTAGGTTTTGAAGCGACCAATGATGTAGCACTCCTAAAAATAAATGCCACAGGGCTTAATCCCGCCATACTCGGCGACAGTGACGAAATTCGAGTCGGTGAGAGGGTTTATGCTGTAGGTAACCCGCTCGGCGACCTCGCCTACACAATGACTGACGGCATTGTCTCGGCACTTGACAGAGTAGTTACCGTTGACAGAATTACCATCAATGCGTTTCAGTTTAGTGCAGCGGTCAATCGTGGCAATTCCGGCGGGCCTGTCTATAATCAGCGCGGTGAGGTTATCGGGATTGTAACTGCCAAGGTCATTAGAGGGAATGTTGAAGGTATCGGTTTTGCAATTCCTATCAATGATGCACTTGAAATAGCGACTGCGCTTATAGAAGAAGGGTATATTTCCGGCAGACCACTCCTTGGCGTTACTGTTGCAACTGTGAATCCGATCGAGGCGGAGCATTATGGTCGTGTTCCCGGTGTTGCGATTTTATCTATCAACCCCGGCTCGGCTGCTGAAAACGCCGAAATTCAAGTGGGCGACATTATCGTGTCGATTGGTGATGAAAGCGTCACTTCGATTGACTCTTTGCGGCAGACGCTCAGAAATTTTTATGCAGGGGATGAAACGGAGATAACCGTCTGGCGTGAGGGCGAGACACTTGTGCTCACGATCATTTTTGATGAGGATATGTATGCCGGCAGACCTGAAAGGCCGACACCTACGCCTCCGCTCCAAGAAACAGACGACGATACCCCATAAGTAAATAAAGTTAAGCTCCCTTTACAACTTTTCTGAAAGGGGAAAAGGTATGCCGGGGATTAGCCGATCACTGAAACTGAATCAAAAACTCGTTATACTGATGGCAATTTTTGTTATCGTTGGTGTGGTTATGATGTATCTGTTTGTCAGAGCCGTTATTAGTGATGTGATATATGATAATATCCTGGATAATATTTACAGGCACAGGGCTCATCAGGCGGCACAGCTTGATGAGCTGATTGTGCAGCATAGCATAATTGTTGAGAGCCTTTCAAACGTATTGCCATATGTGAGCATGGATTATTACCAGGACATAATCGAGAGGGCGGCAGGTGACCTTGACTATACGAAATCGTTTTGGGTCGCACTTGAGGACGGCTCATTTTTCAGTAATACAGGATGGGAACCTCCCGATTGGTTTGTAAACACAGAGCGCTCGTGGTGGTTATTGGCGGAGTCTCAGAGCGGAGATGTTACAATTACACTGCCGTATGTCTCCGTTGAAACGGGCAGAAGAACAGCCACAGTGTCAAGGCACATTGAAAACTGGAGCGGTCAAGGAGGTGTTGCGGCATCGAACCTTGACATGAGCCTAATAGAAAAAAGACTTCTCGAATTTGAGCGTGATGAGGAGGGTGACTTTATTCTGCTTGGTTCAAGAGGAGAAGTTATTTTTCATCCCAATCCTGAGCTGATGCCGGAAGAAAACGGATTTCACTATCTTTTTGATGCAGAGCCATATTCTGAAGTGATGCGGCGCATTGAAGGTGGCGAAAATATAGTCCGGTTTGTTAATGAACATGGCATTTCTTCGTACTTCATAATACTTCCTCTGGAATCTGTTGACTGGTCTTTTGCGGTAATTATTCCGACCACAGTGGCATCTGTTCCTTTGCAGCAAGCACTCATGACGCAGGTTTTTTCAACCATCCTCATAATATTGTCGTTTGCTGCGGTTTTGTTTGCATATTTGCGAAGCAGATTTATCAAGCCGATTGAACTTCTCACTTCCGGCATACAGGAGATATCAAAAAATTCTTCAAATGTGCAGATAGACAAACTAAGCGTTGATGACCGCACAATGCGCCGCTCAGATGAGGTCGGTGCGCTGGCCACCTCGATAGACCTTATGCTTCACAAGGTAAAATCTTCACAGGAACTCGAAAGGCTTATGACCGTTAAGGAAAAATCAACGCTGATTCTTGAATCTACACCCTGGGCGGTTATTTTATACGACAATGAGTTAAACCCGATTGATTGTAATAATCAGGCTCTTGAGCTGTTTAACCACTCTGACAAGGAAGAATTTCTTCTTGGCGTTCACGAAAGGGCAGCTCGCGAAAAAATAGATGGCGAAAACGGCGATGTTTACACAAAAATGCACCTTCAAAATGCACTGAGAGACGGATACTCACAGATTTCACCGTTTCCGCTCAGCAGAGCAGATGGTTCGGTGGGTATGCTGGAGCTTACGTTTATACGTGTTCGATACGGGGTAAGTTTTGCTATTTTAGAATATGTTCAGGATATAACCGAAAAAATTGTTGCAAAGAAGCGTGAACTGGAAGCGATTCAGATACAGCATATTTTGTACGACTCAGTTCCGATTCCTGCCAGCTTGTGGAATAATCGGCTGGAAATGATAGATTGTAATCAGGCAATGCTTGACTTTTTGAAGATTCCGGACAGAAAAAACGCTCTAAACAGGATATTTGAAGTCTCTCCTGAGTATCAGGTTTGCGGCACACCGTCGCGGCAAAAGGGTGAGGCTCTTCTTCGTGCGATGCTCGAAGATGATAATTTAAGGAGAACTCCATGGCATCACATTATAGACGGTAATATTATTCCGGTAGATATTGTAGGAACACGCATCAAAGTACACGAAGAAAATATTTGTGCGGTGTATGTGCTTGATATGCGCCATATGGAAAATACACTTAGGCTGGAGCGCGAACTGGCGAGAGAACAAGAGAGAATAAAGCAAGACAGAATGCATAGTGAGCGTATGCAGGTTATGCTTGACGCAACTCCGCTTGCGGTTGAAATTTGGGATACAAAATTCAATGTAATTGACTGTAATAAAACAGCTGCGGAGATGTATGGTTACGCAAGTAAAAAAGAGTTTTTGGAAAACTTTCAGAACCACAAGCTCCGATATGGCGGTGCGGTTGATATATTCATAAAAAACATATCGGAGGCATTTAATAACGGGTCAAATAAATTTGAGCTTGAAGATGTTGATTCACATGGAAACCCGATGCAAATTGAGGTAGATGCAGAGTTTTTGCTTTTAAATGACAATCCGGTTGTCATATCATATACAAGAAATGTGACGGAGTTAAGAGAGGCGATGGCTGAAATGCAGCGCCTTGAAGTTGTGGAGGAAAGTAACAGAGCTAAGAGCAGATTTCTTGCCAGAATGAGTCACGAAATCCGAACGCCGATTTCTGCTGTGCTGGGTATTTCGGAAATAGAGCTTCAGGACGCCGGTCTTTCGCCTAAGATGGAGGAATCGCTCACAAAAATCCATAATGCAGCAGGAAGGTTGCTAAGTATTGTAAATGACCTTCTCGACATTTCCAAAATTGAATCGGGAAGAATGGAAGTGTTTGATGAGGAATATGATGTGGCATCTTTGATTAGCGATGTCACTCAACTGCACCCGGAGTATTATTCAAATGATAATATTGAATTTAAGCTTGATGTTGACAGCAACACGCCCGCACTTTTGATAGGAGATATGCTCAAAATAAAGCAAGTTCTGACAAACGTGCTATCAAACGCTTTTAAGTACACGGTTGAGGGTCATGTTGAAATGAAGGTGCGATGTACTGAGCATGACAGCGGCGATAATGTTGTTTCGCTGGAAATAATATTAAATGACACAGGACACGGCATGACAGAAGAGCAGGTTGATAGCCTGAGGAGCAATGAATATATCCGTTTCCACGAGAGCGAAAACCGCGAGGTCAGCGGTACCGGACTGGGTATGCCTGTTGTATTCAGCTTGCTAAGCCTAATGGACGCAAACATAGACATCGACAGCGAAGCAGGTATAGGCACGAAACTTGTAATTTCAGTACCGCAAAAACTTGCTGCGGTGACAGAGGTTATTGGAGAAGAAACCGCAAAGGGTCTGCGTAACTTTGAAGCGGCTGCACTGCTCGAAAGCAAAAAGTTTTCGTTTACACCCGAGCCGATGCCTTACGGCAACGTGCTTGTTGTTGATGATGTTGATGCAAATATATATGTAGCAAAAGGATTGCTCGCATTTTATAAATTAAATGTTGAAACTTGCTCAAGCGGATTTGAAGCCATCGACCTTATAAAAAGGCAGGGTAAGGTGTATGACATAGTGTTTATGGACCATATGATGAAAGACTTAAACGGCATTGAAACCATGCAAATCATGCGCGAGATGGGCTATAAAAAGCCGATAATCGCCCTGACTGCTAATGCTATGATTGGTCAAGCTCAGGATTTTATTAAGATGGGTTTTGACGGTTTTGTGTCTAAGCCGATTCAACCGAAGATTTTAAACGCCACCCTGCTTGAACATATAAGAGACAAGAAACCTCCCGAAGTTGTGAAAAAAGCCAGAGAGGAAAGTAATTGGAGCGAGTCAGAAAATATATCCGAATTTCAAAACAGCGATGAGCTGACTGCGGAGCTTCGCCGCGATTTTGTCAAAAGGCACAAGGATACTTACTTGATTTTATGTGATATGATAGATTCAGGAGATATGGAGTCAGCCCACATTTTGGCTCACAGTCTCAAAGGTTTTGCGGGACTGATTAAGCTGACTACTCTTGCAGGGATTGCCTCACGCGTTGAAGGCATTCTGGATAAGGGTGATGTGCCGGAAAAAGCTATACTTTATGAACTTGGCAATGAACTTGACAGAGTTATTAGGCACATTCGTGAAACAGAGACGGAGAATAACGCAGTATCAACAGATGCTTCTGCTCTGGGCAGAGAAGAGTCGCTTGCGCTGTTGGATGAGCTAAAGCCGTTATTGGAGTCTCAAAATTTAGATAGTTTGGATATGCTGGGCGAGCTTAAGAAAGTTTTCGGAGCGGACGAACTGTGTGAGCTTGTTTCCACGCTGAATTTTACGGGGGCGCTTGATGTTTTGGGGAAGTTACGGGAAAATTTGTGAGGAGCGGAGAAATATGAGCGAGACAAAAAATTCTATTTTAATTATTGATGATGAACTGGAGAATATTAAAGCACTAAAATTTATTCTCGGAAAGGACTACACCGTTTATGCAGAAAGGGTAAGCAAAGAGGCTCTCGGCACAGTTAAAAGGCTGATGCCGGACATTGTTTTGCTCGATGTTATAATGCCTGATATAGACGGGTTTGAGATTATCGGATACCTTAAAGCCGAAAAGACCACTAAGGATATTCCGATTATCTTTGTTACAGGCCGCACGGATTCTGACGATGAGGTCAAGGGTTTTTCTTTGGGAGCGGTGGATTATATCAATAAGCCGTTCAGCGCACCTGTTGTAAAGATGCGCATTGCTCATCAGATGAAAATTATCAACCAAATGCGTGAAATAAAAAACCTCAGTGCTACTGATATACTCACAGGCGTTGGAAACAGACGGTTTTTCAACACGCTAATCAGTCAGGAGTGGGAAAGCGCAAAGCGACAGCAGTCATGCATCTGCATTCTCCTTTTCGATATAGATAATTTTAAGATATTTAACGATAGTTACGGTCATATCGCCGGTGATAAGGCACTAAAGATAGTAGCCGATGTTATCGCTTCGTCGTTGACCCGTGCCACGGATAAGGTTGCAAGATGGGGTGGCGAGGAGTTTGCTGTAGTTCTTCCTAATACTCCGCTCAGTGGAGCAAAGCGGGTTGCGGAGAATATTCGTGCGGAGATAGAAAAAACGGAGATTCAGCTTGACGATGGCACTGTTACCTCTATAACCGTCAGCGGTGGGATTCAGTGCATAATCCCTGACCGAACGGGAGATTGCAATTTAGACGACTTGTTTACAGGAGCCGACGAAGCCATGTATAGAGCCAAGCGTGGCGGTAAGAACAGGGTATACGTTGCAGGAGAAGTTGAGGAGTAATCTCTTTACACTTAGAATATTTGTGGTATACTATACTCTCATCAATCTTTGGGAGTAACTATCAGCATGGGAAAAATTATTTCGATTTCAAATCAAAAAGGCGGAGTCGGAAAGACTACCACCTGCATAACTTTATGCGCTGCGCTCGCCGAAATGGGCGTTAAAGTGTTGCTTTGCGATATGGACCCGCAGAGTAACGCCACTTCGGGTATGGGTATTTCAAAGAAAAAGCCGAGAGTTAATATGTATAATGTGCTTATTGACGGAGTCGATGCCGCGGAAGCTATTATAAAAACTCCCTACGGAGACGTTTTACCTTCGAGCAAAGATATGTCAGGCGCGGGGGTAGAGATTGTTATGCTTTCCGAGCGGGAATTTGTCTTAAAAAATGCACTGGGGCCAGTGCGTGATATGTATGACTATATTTTTATTGATTGTCCGCCGTCACTTGAAATGCTCACGCTAAACTCGCTTTGTGCGGCTGACACTGTGCTGATTCCCGTGCAGTGTGAATATTTTGCACTTGAAGGGCTTACTGATTTGATGTCTACCATCAGAATGATTAAGAGGGCATTTAATCCCGAGCTGGAGATTGAGGGCGTTTTACTTACCATGTTTGATTCAAGAACAAATCTTTCTACGCAGATTATGGTCGAGATAAAGAAATATTTTAAAGAAAAGACATATAATATCTCGATTCCGCGAAGTATACGGATTGCCGAGGCACCGAGTCACGGCAAGCCTGTGACGGTTTACGACCGCTATTCCAGAGGCTCACAGATGTATAAAGAGCTCGCTAAAGAATTTTTACGGCGCAACTCACAAAAAAGCGGAGATTAGCAGAAAGGAATGGTCATTTAGATGAGTAAAAAAGGTTTAGGTACGGGTCTTGGCGCACTTTTTGGAGATGCTGCACAAGAGAGTGTGCAAAACGATTTTGAATATATTCCGCTACAGCGCATTGAGCCGAAACAAGACCAACCCCGCACTGTTTTCGAGCAAGACCGAATCTCTGAGCTTGCTGACTCCATACGTGAACATGGCGTTCTATCGCCGCTCATAGTTCGAGAGATAGACGGCGGGTTTTATCAAATTATCGCCGGGGAGCGCAGATGGAGAGCCTCAAGGGAGGCTGGTATTACCGAGGTTCCCGCTCGTATTATGCCTGCCGATGACCAGAAGGTTCTTGAGCTTGCCATGGTTGAAAACCTTCAAAGAGAAGACCTCAGCCCCATTGAGGAGGCTCGCGGTTACAGAGCGCTTATGGAAGAGTTTAACATGACACAAGAAGATGTTGCAAGACGCGTCAGCAAATCTCGTCCATCGGTCGCAAACTCTTTAAGACTCCTTACTCTGCCGTCGGAGCTTATAGAGCTTGTTTTGAGAAATGAGATTTCGGCGGGTAGTGCGCGTGCGCTTTTGGCACTAAAAAACGAAGAGGACATGAAAGCGGCAGCAAAGATTGTTATACAAAACGACCTCAACGTTCGGGAGGTTGAAGCCCTATGTAAGAAATTTGGTAAGGAATTGGCGCAGAGATCTAAGAAACGTGAGTTGGAAGTCAACTATGTCGTAGAGGCGCAAAATCAGCTTACGGCTTCGCTCGGGCGGCGTGTAACAATCCGCCACGGCAAAGGTAAGGGGAAAATTGAACTTGAGTATTATGATCAAGAGGATTTTGACAATCTCTTTGATGTACTCATGTTACTACGCGGAAGAGGAGAATAAGCACATGCTCGACATTAAGATGATTAGAGAAACTCCCGATTACGTGAAGCAGGGTCTTTTGAAGAAAGGTACGGATTACAGCGAATCCATTGACAGGATTTTAGAGCTTGATGCTAAGCGCAGGGCATTGATTGCGGAAACAGAAACAAATAAAGCTGAGCAAAACAAAGCGTCAAAGCAGATTCCGCAGATTAAAAAAGATGGCGGCGATGCTTCTGAGGTGTTTGCACAGTTAAACGCGCTTAAAGAGAAGATTAAAAGTCTTGACAACGAGCTCAAAGGTGTGGAAGATGAGTTTGAAGATTTAATGCTCAGACTGCCGAATATGCCTGATGACGACTTGGTTGACGGAGGTAAGGAAAACAATGAAACACTCAGACTTCACGGTGAGCCGCATGTGTTTGACTTTGAGCCGAAAAACCACATGGAGCTTTGCACAGGGCTGGGACTCATAGACTATGAGCGCGGTGTTAAACTCTCAGGTAGTGGCTTTTGGGTCTATCGCGGCATGGGCTCAAGGCTTGAATGGGCGCTCCTAAACTACTTCATAGACACACATATAGCAGATGGTTATGAGCTTTTATTTGTGCCATATATGCTGGAGTATCAGTGCGGGGTCACAGCGGGGCAGTTTCCAAAATTCGGAGATGAGGTTTTTAAGATAGAAAACCCGACCGACAGTAGGCTTCGTTATCTATTGCCAACGGCAGAAGCGGCACTTTGCTCGCTTCATCGCGGTGAGATTTTGACGGAAGCTGAGCTTCCTAAGAAATATATTTCGTTTACGCCGTGTTTCAGGCGTGAAGCGGGAACTTACGGAGCAGACGAGCGCGGAATGATTCGCGGCCATCAGTTTAACAAGGTGGAGATGGTTCAGTACACAACACCCGAGGGCGGCGAGGAGGCTTTTGACGAGCTTGTGAAAAAAGCGGAAGCGTTGGTGGCGGGCCTTGGGTTTCATTTTAGAACGGTAAAGCTCGCAGCAGGAGATTGCACGTCCGCTATGGCGCGTACTTTTGATATTGAAATCCAGATTCCGTCAATGCAAGGTTATAAAGAAGTATCATCTGTTTCAACTGCCCGCTGTTATCAGTCTCGACGCGGTGCTATGCGATTTAAGCGCGAGTCTACAGGTAAAACAGAGTTTATGCACACACTAAACGGCTCAGGTCTCGCAACCAGCAGAATTTTACCTGCTCTCGTAGAGCAGAACCAGCAAAAAGACGGTAGCATAGTAGTACCGGAGGTTCTGCGAAAATACCTCGGCGGTCCGGAAATCATTAGCGGATAATGCGACTTCAAAAGGGGCGACCGGGAACGGTCGCCCTTTTGCACTTTGTCGGCAGATTTCCCTTTATGGGGCGCCGGGAATGAAAATCCAGTTGATTGGCGTTCTGATAGTTTCGCTTGTATCTACCTCTATCAGCGGCGACGTGGTTCTGATTCTGAGACGATTTTGCAAACTCAGCCAGTTGATTGTATATATACCGTCTTGCCAGCCTGTCTCGTCGCCATTATAGGTGTAAACCCTTTGCGCCGCACCGAATATCGGGGTGTTGCCCGCTACGAAGACCAACGAATTCGGGTCAAGGAACATAGGCGTCTCATCGCTATGGTCACGATGTCTCAAAGTAATCGGTGAATCGTGGCGGACATCTATGCGCCAATTAGGGAAATGTTCGCCTGCGGTGACAAAGAAATTAACGTTAGTGTCGGGAATCTGAGCGGGGCGGTCACCTCTTGCCTCCATGGTTGGGAGGTCGATGAAGTTTGTGCCGAACTGTGGAGATATTGCACCATAGTCCAGAAAATCAGGAGCTGAAAACGCCAGAGGGGGATTGAACACCCAGACGGCAACAAAGTAGATTATATCGCCCGGCAAAATCGGCTCGGCTAAGTATTCATCGCTTAGCGTAAAAGTATCAGACCACAAATGCGTGGAGATTGAGTCGCCGCGCAAATTGCTTTGCTGCCAGCCGAGAAAATCATAGTAACGATCGGGCGGAGTCGGAAGCTCCGGCGGTGCAGTTATGGTATCACCAATCTCTGCAACGTCAAAGGTGTGCGGTGTGCCGTTTGCATTTAGATAGACAATGCTCACCTTTTGCGACTCTCGAAAACCTGCGTTTATAACGGTGCGCGTTTCGCTTATGCGCAGATTACGATAACCGATACCATCGCCGCTGTCCGTAAACCTTGAGTCGTATGCACCTTCTATATTGACATAAATCGGTTCATATCCCGGTGCGGCAACTTCGAGCCTGTAGTATCCGAGAAGCCCTTCCTCGGGATTATAAGCGGGAATCCTGACACTGAATCCGGTTTCGGGTGTTGCGGGCGACCATGCGGACACAAAGCCTGGGGGGTGCAGCACTCTAACTGAACCTGACAGCTTTCTGTCAAGCTCTCCCATCTTACCCGTATGCCCCTGATCTTGCCAAAGATGCCCTGCGAGGGTGTAATCAATGAGCGTAAATGTCGGAAGAACCTGCACTGACCGCAGCGCATTACTGTCAATCTGGGGTGAGCGGAAGTGAATGGCAGCCTGTATTTCCTGATTGCCGATGAACTTCTTGTCGGCTCGGTTTTGCATAGGAACCTCATACATGAACGGAAGATTTCCGACACCGCTTACACTGATACGAACCATTGTGACATCACTCCATGAAAAGCTGCTCAAAAGCTCGTATTCGCTGAGCCATACATCTTCATTCGGGTCAATGCCGCGAGCATTGGTGAGGTCGGTTGAGACTGTATATTCAAAGACAGTGGACTCGTTAGGCGGTGTTTCGAGAGTGGTTGCAGGACCTGAAAGCGCAAGACCCGGGTGGTTAAGATTGCCCCAACCTGTACGCGGAACCTCGATATATATCATATAGTCTGCCGTAGGATTGCCAATCGACGCTACATGAGATGCACGAACAGTTACACCGACACTCTCGTGGTTATAGTACTCTGAATTGTTGTTTGGTGCCTGAGTGAATGGGTCACCGCCTACCGTACTCAGCCCGAAGATACCAACTTGTTGTGTCGGCGCGTTTATGCGTACACGGAGATCTCCGAGCCTGTGAGTGGTGTTTGGGAAATGGTAAGGCGTAAACTGTAAGTGCGCAGTGTTCGTCGGCATTGTTGTTCCGCTGTACCTTATGGTAACAGGGTTTGAGTTTTCCAGAACATGCGGGCCGGAGCCGACGGGTCCGACATCTCTGCGAATCATGGAATCCGGAGGCTTATTTTGATCTTGAAGGTTACCTGACATGAATCGGTTTCCATCATTGTCTTTTAAGCCGTCCGGTTCATAAAATCTAAGCTCTGCATCGCCCGTGTAGCCCGTGTTTGTAACGTCTATGAAGTACTGTCCGCGGATTACGGGGCGGCTGCCTGTAGAATCCCATGGCATGAAATCAGATGAACGAAGCTCAAATCTTAGTGTGTCGCCACCTGTGAAGTTTGCCGTTCCGCCGAGAGAACCTGTGCCGGGAGTATTTTCTATGACGTTTCGGACATCTCCTCCGGAAAACTCTACAGTACCGGGAGTTCTCAGCCCTGAGGGACGGTAGCTCGCAAGCTCAACCCTGAGCCATGTTCCTTCGGGACTGGGTATTGTACTTACGTTTTTGACAGCACCCTCACGAGCGGCATTGCCCCTGATAAGCTGCATTGAGCCATCAACAAGGCTAAAACCGGGTTCGACAGGAATGTAGACGACTACATTCGTCAGGTCGTTGCTTGTGGCTGTTCCGACCCAGTTTCTATGAGTTGTACCCGATGCCCTCAGAGACCTGATGGCAAATCCTCTCGGCAAGCTGTTTAAGCGAACATCTGCTGCGGCTCTCGTGTCGTGACCCTCCCTGTCAAGGGCTGCGGAGAGAATGTTTCGCACTTCAACTTGCAAGGTTTGACCCGGCCAATATCCGGGGTTGTTTACAACATCTGTTTGGAGACCCATATGTGTTGTTGGGTTATTAAACCCACCGGTAATAAGATTTAAGTTAGTCGGGGGAGGGTTGTCCCCTATGCGAGAGATTGTGTGGTTTAAGCCAAGTGCCGCTACGTAGAGGTCGTTGCCCCACGGAATGATAAAGGTTCCGGCATTTCCCGAAATTTCATGATCAATCACTGCACGTTCCGTTGTGCTACGAATGGTACTGCGTACCGGCGCGAGAGTGTCGCTGACACCAATCCTCGTGAAATCTACGCCACCGTTTGCACTCTTGTAACGATTAAGATTCATGTGGAAATTGATAAGCGGGAAAATATTAAAAGTGTTAACCGTCGGGTTGTTGTGGTCATTCCACGCTCTTTGCGGAACATTGGTAATCGTTATGCGAAGTGCTGTAATATAATCAGACGCATTGCTGTATACAAACACTCTGGCTGTTGTGAGTTGCAGATTAGTATTTATGGTCTGTCCGGAACTTAACGTGTAATTAACAGTGATAACCGATGAGGAGGGCAGACCTGTGGTTGACGATGTTCCTGCTCTGCTTATACTGTGAAGGCTTTTTAGAAATTCATCTGAGGTATTAGTTTCGTCTATGTCAATCACAACAGTTGACATAGGAAGGAGCGTGCCATTGTTTTCAAGAAGCGGACCTCTTGCGGATTCAGGCCTTACTTGATCAAGCGTGGCGACGTGTATGGAATTGCCTGTGTGCCTGGATTCCGGCGGAAAGACATTATATTCAACTGTATTTGGTCTAATCGAAAATTCCGACTCATGGAAAGTATTGAGCCACAGCTGAAGGTTTGAGGGTTGTCCTCTGGTTGGAGCTCCGGGCAGATGAGGAGTTGATGAACCGTCAAGAAATATGCTCACACCAAAACGCGAGTCGTGCCGCGGCTGCATTAAGGTTCCTGCCAAGTCGGCACCATAACTAAAATCTGTGGCAATCAAGGTAAAGTGCGGATTTAGTATGCTCCATGCGGGGAAGCCGTCAACATTATTGTTATCTTGAATTCTGATGTCATGAAAGTAAATGTGCGTGACATAACGGTTTGGCGAGAGTCCTGTAAACATCAGAGCGCCGCTTACCGTGTCTGACCTTGAAATTGTGTGGTTTTCTGAGGAGCCATCGCTGAAACGCACGGTGATGTTGTTAGTCTCGTCTGTCGCTCCGCTGCGTAGCCAGATACCGCCGACATTAACAGCGGGATTTACCGTAAAATGAAGATTAACCTGCTCAAACATATTATTTCTGCTTGAAATCATGTCGTAAATACGCGGCCAGAAATGTATTTGATTATCATTATCTCCCTGTATGCCTTCTCTGTTTTCCGTGCTTGGGGGTGTTAGCATGGCACTGCTGTAACGCAGTGTTTCGTTCTGAACCCTCAAATCAAAGTTCTGTGTTCGGGTTGGCCTGTGAAGCCTGTGTTGCTCAGAGTCAATAGTAATGTCAAAGTTTGCAGGGTGGACGTCCGGCAAATATTCACCTGTGTCGGGGTGATGCCTGAGATACTCACTGGAGAGCCGAAATACCCAAGTGAAGTTATTGGTAGAGGTTTGCGAAGTATCTACAATAGGCGGTCCCTGGTCTTGGACGTTAATCTCTTTGGGAAATATCCTTATACTTCTGACAAAGCTGTCGCCGACATTAAACTGATGTGTCAGTGATGGATTTTCTGTCTTTATGGTTTCGCCGTTTTCAAGAGTATACTCGAAATAGGCAGGGCCGTATCTCGGGCTCATTGAGATTCCGTGCGGGCGCATTTCACGCACAAACGGTCCGAGACTTATGACCATATCTTCATATATAACCTGCGGTTGGGTATCAGAGTTAGTGTATCGGGTTGGGCGAAACTCCACAGTTGAACCTGTGTGTCCGGGGAAAGTGTCACGCGTACCCTGCACACGGTAAGGTCTTCTGTTAAGTGCCGGTAACACTATGCTTCGATCATTAAAAGCTTGTATGTTAAAATCAGCTACGCCAATGCGACCAAAAGTGATGCTATATAGTTGAGGGTCGCCTTCATTATTATTCAGCGGTGCATATTGCACTTGTCCGCCCTGCATAACTTCAATCAAAAGCGGACGTTCTGATGTGAAAGTGCGCGGATTTTGAATTATTTCGTTGGTGATTCCTCTAAAGCGGGGGTTAGCACTCAAAGATGCAGTTGCACTTGCAGTACTTAGAAGCGGCTGACCCCAGAGCGCACGTTGAAAATTCTGTACAGATGTGACAGGATTTGTCGCGGGAACCCACGCCGATCCGCGCCAATACTCAAAACCGTCTACTTCAACAAGGGTTGTTGAGCCGGAAGCAAAAGGAATTATACCATAATCATCAAGCCCATCAGGTACAGGGATAAGCAAATGCAGTGCATTGTCCTGAGTTGAGCGCATTGGTGCGGGTTTTCTGAGATTGCTTGCCGTGAAGTTATGGTTACTTTCGTTATGTCCCGACACGACACTAAATGATGTGATAATAGCGTGAGCATTTGCCGGTGTAAATGATTGAGCAAAAAGCGTACTTACAGGGTGGTCGGGTGGTGAAAGCCGCATAGAAGCGACCTCATGGAGATAAGGCTTTTCAGTGTTTTCGTCGGGAGGCTCATTAAGACCGCGGTAAGAATAAGCAATGATTTCAAAATCTTGGGGTATGGGAGTTTGTGAGAATTCTCTTGAGCCACGATGAATAAATGAAATGGGGATTAGAGACTCACCCGGAATCGGGCCGTCGTCAAACGCTATAATCAGTTCTATGGGAGATAATTGAGTTATATTAAACGGCACGTTGATTTGCGGAGGGATTACGCTAAACTGAAATCCTATAAAATCCGGAAGCAAAAGCCTCACATAACGCCCGGTTTCATGCTGGTGTTCCAGTGGAGTGTATAAAAGCTCTATTTCAAACTGGCGTCCTTCGTTTCCGCCAAGGTCAAAGTTTTCTATGCCATTGATATTGACAATTCTTGCACCCATGTCGGCATAGGGGTCGATTACCGTTATAAGCCTAAATGCATATACGGCACGATTATCAGGGCTGTTCCATTTGTGGTAGGGTGTGAGCGACGCATCATATCTGATTTGCCACTGTGCAGGAGACTCATTCGTGTTAAATCCTGCGGGTGCAGTATAGGACAGGCTGACATTATCATCAATCAGACCATCTTCCCATGTGCCGTCTGTGAAATGTACACGGACCTTCACGCCTTCCAGCAAATCGGGGCTCGAGTTTACGTCTACAACACTTGCGGGAGCTATGATTTCAAGGCTATCAACAGTTAAGTCGCTCTTATTATCAGGGATTTTCGTATCTGCTATGGGTTCTCCTTCGTTATCTTCCGAAATATCGGGAGCAGGAGTCTCTTCGTTCGGCTGATACTCCTCGGGCGGATTATTTTCTTCTTGCTCTGTGATGGTATCGTTATTGTTGATTTCTTCGTTGGTTTCTTTTTCGTTTGGGGCGTAATCAATTTCCTTTTCAGGTAAATGCGATTTAAGTTCATCGTCGTCGTTAACCGGCGGCTCCGGATATTCCGAGGGATATTCCGGAGGGTATTCAGGTGGATTTTGATTTTCAGGTGGATACTCCGGAGGATAATCAAGCGGCTCAATTTGCGCAGATGTATCCTCAAAATCGCCCTCTCCCTCTCCGTCATGCGGAGCGCCAAGTGCAAAAGTCGTGAGTCCGACAATCATTATCAAAGTTAAAATGAGCGCAATGACTCTTTTTGTTCCTGCCACGTTTCTAAACATGATTTATATCCTCCTATCTGTAGGGTTTATGTTTTGCTTTGTTTGCTTAATAAAATTTTTATTGCTTTTTCTGATTGCTATAGTAAATACGATAATAATTATAAGCAAAATAAGTGTGCCTGCCAAAGTTAAGAGTAGCCAAAGGTCAATGTATGCTAAAACCCCGGGCAAGCCTTGCGACGGCTGTAGTGCCTGCAGATTTAACGCACCCTCGTTTAAAATGATTGCTTCTGCCGCAAATACTTCAAAATCTTCTTTAAATTCCCAGACTCTGCTCTCGCGCTCCAGATGTATAACAGCCGTGTACAAACCGGGGCTCAGACCTATGCCTGCTTCGTCCACAAAAGCCAGAGGGAATATTGAGTGCGGAGCAAATTCTACTTCTATATCCTCTCTTGTGAATACAGGGCGGTTTCCGCCTTGCGGGTAAACTGACGCACTTACGATGACGTCTCGGGTTATTCGGGGCAGGGGGTTTCTTATCTCGGCGACAATAGCCGCTCTGTGATTTATGAGCCTTGTGGAGATACCGCCAAAGATAATCTGTGGCTCTATTTCGTCCGATGTGATTTGAAGCCTGACGGGAATAGCAAATGTGAACCTACTAATGATTGTACCCGCCTGCGCTGCTTCGGTTTGGTCTATATTGTTTATGGTGTTTATCGCGCCGAGGATTATGCCGTCAAAGCCTTCATCGGGTATAGAAAGAGCTATTGAAAGATACCTGGTTTCTCCCGGAGAAAGCACCGTAATGTCCCGCTCAGGGATTGCAATATCGGCAAAATCTATAGTTAATGTTTCATCGGGCGTGCCGGGAGAGCCATAGTCTATTATGCCGTTTATGTTGGTTGTTGGCGTGAAAGTGACTGTTGAAACCGAAAGTTCCTCCGAGGTTGTGTTTGTGATGCTGATTTCAATCGTTTGGCGCATACCGGGTGTTACCATGAGGTCAAAGAAACCCGGGGTGTCGGGGACTTGGTTTTCGGGCAAAACGGGTGTTACCGAAAAACCTCCACCGATTGCGCCTGCACTGAAAGCTCCGAAACTAAGCGTTACAGACAGTGCAAAAAGCACAAAAGCTACTATAATGATGTGTTTAAGCTGTTGCATTTTGGTTCACCTGTTATGGGGCGGTCTGAACGAAAATCCAGTTTATTTCCGCTGTTGCACTGCCTACGTGTGCCGTGTTGCCGAGGACGTTTAACACTGCGGGAATCTGCAAGTTCCAGACACCCATTGTACCTTGTGCAATAGGTCTGGATTTTGCGCCGTGTACTCCAACGGGGAGTGTGTTTCCTTCGCTATCGGCAGCATTTATTATTTGGGGCGTTACGCTGGCTGTGCCGACCACTCCGAGGTAGTGGTTTGTGATGTCGATAGGATTTAAGTTAATTGTAAATCCTTCGATTGTTTTTGTCGCTAGGTCAGCTGTTTGTGCAAACGGGGTAATGCTTGCGGAAACAGTCCAAGGAAGAGTTGATGTGACTCTCATGTAAGCGGGGTTTACAGCGTTATAGTTTTCGTTTTGAAAGCTGACAGTCCTTTCGGCAAAATCGTAATTTAAGCCGTTTACTCCGCCATCGGGGTCAGGCGTTACGCCTTCGTCCACGCTTGGAGCTATAAAGGTTACTTCTGCCTGAGAATCATCGCCCAAAGAGGGAGGCTGTGTCGGCTCTCCATCGTCCGCAAAAACGATTGGTGCTATCGCCGCGAGGAGTGTTAATGTTGTTATGAACGCAATTATTATCTTTTTCATGTTGTTTCCTTTCTAAACGGATAAAAACGTCGTTTTGCTTTTGCTTTAACCAAAGCAATTACTACTATACAAAGAATTATCGTAATACCTACAGCACCCGAAATGACCCAAAGAATCATATTTGAAAGCGTTGCGTTATCAAGTGGTTGCCGTGGTGGAGATAGTTGATTGATTGCGCTTGAGTTGACTGCTATGGAGTCTTCCGGAGTGATGTGAAAGCTCTGCTCAAAATTCCGGGACTGCCCTTCAAAAACAACTTGAATGTTTGCGATATAATCGCCTGCGGGGATTCCAAAGCCGGCAGTATCAAGGAATGTGAGCGGGTAAACGGAGTGTGGCGCAAAGTCAACTTCAAGGTTTGTGACGGTGAAAATCGGAGTATCGCCGCCTGTAGGGAATATTTGTGCGTCAACTGTGGCGGCAACGCTGAAACGTGGCTCAGGATTTCTTATTTTTACCTCTATTGCCGCCACTTCGGCTATTAAGCCGAAAGATATGTCTCCAAGCTCAAATCTCGGAGTTATTACTGTGTTTCTGTTTTGAAACAACCTGACGGGTATTACGTGCGCAGTGTGGTCTTTATCTTGCTCTGCTTGTGGCGCTTTTCCTTCTGAACTGAGGAGCAGTACGCGGATTGCTCCAAGCAGCACACCGTCAAATCCGTTTTCGGGAATCTCCAGCGCGATGGGAAATCTTTCAGTCTCGCCTGCGGAAATTGTTACAATCGGGTCAACTGACGGATGTGCAATGTCTGAAAAAGAGGCTTTAAGTGTTTTGTCCATCTCGCCTGATTGCGAGTAATCTATAACGCCGCGCCTGTTTGTGCCGGGATTTATGATGGATATTTCTAATGTTATAAAGTCGTCACTGTGGTTTTCAATCAAGATTTCGAGATTCTGTGACTCTCCCGCCTTGACATCGAGGTTAAATGAACCGAGAGATTCAGGGCTTTGGTTTTCAGGTAACACGGGCATCACAGAAAAGATGTTTGCTGTCTGAGCGGTTATGGAAACGGTAGGGAAAACCATTGTCAGAGCCGCTATTATAAGGATTAACTTGACTGCTTTTTGCATTTTGTATTCTCCATAAACCGCGATGTAAGCAGATGACGGGCTAATCTTTGTTAAATGTGTGCTGCCTGTGCTTCTTCTGTATCGCTCAGAACTTCCGCTCCGTCACTGTCGTCTCGGTCTTTGTCGCCGCGGGTAGCAAGTATTGCAGATAATATGCCGAGAGCAAATAGTGCGATGTGCGCTATAGTCCAGAAGTCAACCCAAATCATAACTGCCGTAATGTCCTGAAAGATGATAAACAAAACAATGCTTAAAGCTGCTGCCACACCACCGACTATGAGCCACGGAGTTTTGCGGGGTTTTGAAGACTTCTCGTTTTGAAGGTTTTCTTCATTATAAGCACTTAAGTCTGCGCCGTGCGCCTCGGCACGTTCGATTTCTTCCCGGTGTTCGCGGTTTGCGGCAATTGTTCTTCTGAGTGCTGCAAGCGCTGCAAGCAAAGCTCCGAGTGCTGCGAGAATAAAGTTGAGCAATGCCCATGTGGGTGCTCCGCTTTGAGAATAGAGCGGGATTCCTCCAAACAGCGGTGTTTCTGCGTCTGTGATGGTAATTGCTGCCCGTGGGCTTTCTGTATCGTCTATCTGCACTAAAGAAGGTTCATCTGCGATATCTGCGGGAGCAAGTGTCAGTGCGGATTCATCACTTGCTATCGGTGATATGGTTTCACTGCCACTTTCACTTGCGTCAGTTACGGAGGGGGTGCCTGTATCGGGCGTTGTTGTCGTGCCGCCGCCTCCGGGAGGAGCCGGCGGTGGGGTCGTGGGTAGAGTAGGTGCAGGCGATGGCGAGGGAGATGGGGAAGGAGACGGACTTGGTGAAGGCGATGGTGCAGGTGATGGTGATGGGCTAGGTGATGGTGTTGGACTTGGTGACGGTAGGGGGCTAGGCGAGGGAGACGGTGACGGGTCAGGGGGAGTTATCGGTTGAGGAACGCTTTCACGCTCTAAAGCCCACTGTGCATAAAGGCGCATATGTCCTGTTATAGCAAGGGTCGAAATTTGATTGTGGGTGAAGCTCTCGCCGGTTCCGTTTCTTTGGGTGTTCCATCCGGCAAAGCGGTAAAAGTAACCATCAGGAGCGTCAGGAGTTGCAAAAGCAGCGTGAATCGGAGTGTTTACGCCGAGTGTAAGACCGTCCGCTATATAGCGTAGCTCAACTTGCTCCCCGCTGTTTGGAAGACCTGCCTGCGGAACATTGTTTCCGAAAAAAGCAACTCTCCACTGCTCGGGTGCTACAAAGGTGACATCTCCCGTGCCGCTTGTCTCTGAATTTCCCACAAGCGAAGCATCTACCATACCGCTCATACTCGAAACTTGAGAAGTTGCGGCGAGCCCTATAGACGAGGGCAAAAGCACAAACAGAGCTGTGAATAAACTCAAAAATAGTTTTTTAGTTTTCATAATAATGACCATTCCTTTCAAAACCTTTAGTTACAAAACGACCATTCTTTTTTGTTTGTCGACTCACTAAAGTAAAACGGTTAAGTTATATGTACGGAGTGTTTGTTTGCGTTGAAGCAAAAAAACTCCTGTTCGCTGTCATTTAACGAAAAGAAGCAAGTAATAGAGGTTGTGTCAACCGGGCTGCCCTTTTTGAGGTACCCTATAAATATTCTTGCAAGTCCTTTTGCGATAAATGTAAAAATGTTGCGAATCATCCGTGAAAATGTAATTATTCTCAACTTATACCACACTAATTCCACAATGTCAACACAGAAATGTTAAGGAAGTGTAAAAACACAGATATTATCAGCGTGCTGCTAATTTACTATCAAAATACAGGTAAAAGCCTGAAAATATGATATATTGTTGTCGAAGGCAGGTGCTTTTAACATGAAAATACGATAGCAAAAAAGTGGAAAAAAAGTGCAATAATAGTTCTGAAAGCTTTAAGTGCACATCTGTCCGAACGTTGAAAAATAAGTAAAATGCAAATAATCCGTAAAAAGTTAAAACAAACTCTTGCACTTAAGTCAGAAACATCATATAATACCAAATGTTATGTTTGATGTTATTTCGGAAATCATCGGGCAGGGCGTGAGAGAGATGAATATTACTTTGCCGCTCAACTCAGAAGCGGTGCTTGGCACGTATTACGATTTTCTCGCAGAGCGTGGCAAGCTC
>Ga0209755_10002770_pt1 | contig 23237 bp, 6 predicted proteins | sample TergutCo191P1_FD_187301 | JGI IMG/M metagenome (GOLD analysis project Ga0209755, IMG submission 187301) | Cornitermes sp. P1 segment gut microbial communities from Petit-Saut dam, French Guiana - Co191P1 (SPAdes) (version 2) | ecosystem: Host-associated > Arthropoda: Insects > Digestive system >... | reverse complement strand
CTATTCTTATCCTCAGTACCACATGGTGGTGAGTTGTCAACATCATGCCCCACCCACTCCGGACATTCTGGAGAAGATAAAGATCTGCCATTGCAGTGATTCAAACTCCAGACCATCCAGCCCATAGCCTAGTCAGTGTACAAACTCTATGTAAACTGGTAATTAGTTACATATTTTGGAGGCACTTGCTGATTCCACCTTCAGGATACACTGAAAGAGTAAGGTGCATGGAAGAAATTTTGCAAGATACATGGGAAGCCCAGGTATTGGAATTTCCACAGCAAGACAATAAGAAATATTGGGGATTGACTAACACTGTATGCCAGTCATTAATGGGCCTTGATAATCTGTCATTAAAACTATAACTTTGGAAGTATTGATTATAAATGAACATTTCTCTTGTGACACTAGATTACACTTCAAAAAGCACTAAACAGCATGCTCAACACCACCAGCAAATAGTATATCAAAACAGTTAAGCCTAATATGAAAATGTGTATAAAGAATTCCATGCATTTGAGAAGATGGATAGTTTTGAATGTTCATGTATGCCATTAAAATGGCCTCTTTGTCCTGTTGGGTGTGGGTGTTTGTAATGCAACTGTATTCAAATCAGTAAAGCACTGCATTCTGGCCATCAAATTTAGTTCTCAATATTTCACCCACCAACCTGTTCATGAAGGTAGGCAGGCATTCTGTGGTATATTGTGATGAACTTGATACCTCATTCTTCACTGCCATTATACTGGCTTACCTACAACTGATAAGGTGAACGTACCCATGGATACAACAGTGAAACCACATTGTGTCACCTGCATATGGACTTGGGAAACATTGGGGGCCAACCAGGCACACAACTAGATTGTGAATACAGTGGGTGTAGTGGCTTCCAGTGTGGATGCATATGTGTACAAGTTTTCATATGTATAAAATTCTCTATTATATATACACTCTGCACATATCATGTATATACAAGCAACAAAGCACCATCATCAGGACCACAAACACTTTAATTACGAAGTGCTCTCTATAACACTGCACACCACAATACGCAGAAGAATCACATGTTAGTGGAAGCTTCTGGGCCACTCACGATTAGAGGGTTTCCAGAAGCAGAATGCACTACAGCACTCTAACCTATGTACCCACACTTTTGCTACAGTACTCTAACTAGAATCATTCTGCATTATTTACTTATGAACCTATTTTGTATCTACCATTTGCTGCTTGTGCTTTCAATCACGAATGTGCTTTTTTCATATACTGGCTTTGTGATGCTGTCTTCACAGAGCTCATTTGTGATCTGCATGTCTGTGTTTGGTATCTTGCAAATCCCTAGTGAGTGCAGCCAGATTTGTAGCAGCTTGCAGTCCACCCACTTGCACCCCACTTGCTATGGGCCTGGGGCCAAAGCAATCCACAAGCAACATCAAACTACATAGCAAAGACATCTTGGTGAATTTTAATGTTATGTTGTGTCACAGTTTACTAATGCCACTGGAGGGTCACACTGCTCACAGTATCACAGTACGATCAGTTCAAGACTAAACACATAATCAGGCAGATTATCACACCTACCTATTATATGCATGACGGCATGCTCTAGGACGGAAATGATGGTACAGCTGGAGCATCGAGACTATCGAACAAAGTAACGAGACGATTCTATTACAAGACCTAGGTCTACACCAACAACCAATGCCTCTAACCACTACCTGAAGTAGGAATGGTACAGAGTCAAGGACAAAATGGGAGTGGGAAAACACCAGCTTGTGTGCTGAAACACCTCACAACACTCATGGCGACACATACAACCATCACAGAATACGCAAGAGAACAATCCTTCCACCTTACGCTAAAAAAGACTCGCCTTGGGTTTGTCAGAGTTCCACCGACCGAGAGAACCATTCATGTAAACTTGTTTTGCGCAATCTCCGAGGCTTCAAATTCCGTGCCTGTCTCGAGTAAACTCGACTTTCAACATCTATTTTTCAAGGCAATACGAAACAACTTACGCAAACAAAGTTTAATGAGTCAGAGTTCGAAATTAATCCTTCAACGACCGCCATTTATATGGGTAGCTGAGGCCTTGCACCAATAAACGTCACTGGGCGTTTCGACTGCAAAAAAACTATTTCACAGCATGCATGCAATAGAGACATAAACTATTGTCATAAACATTACAGACGAGTGCATTATAATGCAAGCGTAGCGGTTTCATTTAACTAATAAGTGTATCTGCTAGTCAAATCTAACCTTGAACAAAAGTCATCTGTATGTTTGGGGATTAAAGGAATGTCTTCTTTTACGAGTGTAGTTGTTGATGCTGTCTCGGCAACACTAATTCTTGAAGAATCCATACTTTACAGTTAACTCAGGTATGCCCTTGAAATGCTGCTTCTGAATAATAATATTACGTTAGAGTTCTTTTCCCCTTCCACACACACGTCGCCGACATACCGTACGTCAACTGCGTTTTACGTCTGTGGCTACCGCCCTCTTCACGTCACGGCGGCAAACTTCAAAATAATACACGGAATTACAAATTCGCGTTTGACTTAAACGGACTGCCTCTACACTATGTTCAGCTTCCTATTTCTCAACGAAGGGAATCTTAAACTTCTGCTACAGTCATTATAAGAGTTCAATTATGAATAAAAGTAATTCAAAGAGTATGGTGGCAAAGATCAAGGTCCTGCATACAAATTTGGCTATCATAAAAGTGGACTATGGCGGAAAAATAATGCTGATAAATAACCACTGCAGGAACGAGGCAACCCACAGTGCCTTAATTTAACTGACGACAGGTGGCCATAAAACTCTTCATCAATTAAACATTCTATTAAATTAAAATTTTATGAACTGTATAATATCTTGTGAAAAATAAACAGAAGAACACGCATGATTTCCGGCTCCCGGCACAATGTAGATTAGATATGCGTTCTTCTGGGATATTACGCAGCGTAGTGTGGTAACTCCATGCCGACGTTTCGGTACAACCTATCGGTCCCACCTTCAAGGATCAAAGTATTACCCTTGAAGACGAGACTGACAGGTTGTTGCAAAACGTCGGCAAGGAATTACCACTCTGTGGTGCATGACAGCGCAGAAAAGCACATGTCTCAGGAGACAAACATGAGCCACATCATGCTGTGCATTATGATAAATATTTAAAGCACCAAGAAATTATGCCACATTTGCATACATACATTCAATCATAAGTTATGGGATAATTTTTTGGGGGAATCAACCGTATAGTGATAAGATTTTCAAAGTCCAAAAAAGGGTGATCAGAATCATTACAAGTTCAAGAACAAGAGATTCATGCGGGGAACTGTTAAAAAAAACTAGAAATACTACCCTTATATTCCCAATATATTTACTCAATATTAATATTTGTTATAAAAAACAAACATTTATTTTATACAAACTATCAGATCCACACAAGATTTGGAACCAATCTACATCCACCAACGGCTAACTTCACAAAGTTTCAAAAGGGAGTGTACTACTCGGCAATTAAAATTTTTAACGAAATCAAAGACTTAGCCAATGATATATTACCATTTCGGAATGCTTTAAAGAGGTTTTTACTTGCAAATTCCTTTTATAATAGTAGGGAATATTTTAATTATCGGAGACGTTCCATTGTAATTTAAATGAACAATTAGTTTCAAGTACTTTAATGCTGTACTTTATTACTAGCTAAGATTCTTCCAACTCTATGTATATTATATTAGGATGTAAGTGATAATGTCTATATCCACAGGATTGTATCCTAATTTGGATTTATAGTACGCAAATAAATTACATTACATGTACTTTAATACACTTTGTTCTAATGCACACAGATATATTTTGCAAATATTTCAAGTTAACTGATTACTTACGAGAAATAATTCACTCTTCCCTATCGACCACAAAATTTCAATTGTGTGCATGTACTTGTACTTCCATTAATGTGCGAACACACACACACACACACACATTAATGGGAGTACAAGTGTGTATAAGATGTCAGATATATTTACATCTCAGTAAAGGAAAATCTGAGAAACTGTTTATTCCAACTGCATGGAAATAACAACTTTTTCCAGTTTGCTGGCATCAATTTTCTTATGCATTTAATTTTTTCCTAAATTATTTTCAAATTTTGTGTCATAACAGTACATGGACAAGTTCAATAAAAACATTACCAAAATCTACCTAAAATAGGAAAGTAACACTTGGAAATTTCTAGTAAATTACATAATGACAAAATTCAATGCATAAATTTGCACAGAATATTTCATTAGGGTGTGCACCCAGCGAATTCTACCTTTCATTTTTTTAAAGGCAAAAATTTCTTGCACACAGTAATAAGGGTCTTTATTTTTACTCATGAAACAAACTATAGAAAATGAAATTTAACTAAACTTTTTTAGATATGAACAACTGAACTCTGTGTAAAAAATAAATACTTAAAAATGAGACATGAAGTACCAAAGCTTTGCTCTTTTTTTTTAAGACAAGAGGGTGTGCTAACACACCCTATATGCACGCCTAAAATTCAATGTATTATTCAATGATTATGTCAGCACCAGACCATGCACAGTATAATTTAGGTCAAAGGTAGGCATTCTGGTGACAGAATTAAAACCTGAATGCAGTTGTTAAGAAGTCTGAATCAACAAAATGTATTACTATATGTGACAGAAACACAAAAAGTACCAAGACTAAAAACATGCTTGAGTGTGCAAGGATATGACATAACAGCTAAAATGTACAGTCTCTACCCGTTAAAATACACGCACACATATAATGCCATCATATTGCTTACTTTCATACCCTTCTGAAGGTCACAAGAAGCAAAATGAAGATTATACTTCTCTAATGCATTCCGCTAAACATATCAAGAACTAAACCTTATTGAAATTGGTTATTCTTATAAACATGCAACTTCAGTTCCAGGGACACATTACTCCATAAGAACAACTCATATTTTTTATGGATTCTTTTCACAAAGTGCATGAAGGAAGTGCACAGTATTGAGGTCAGCATACTCATCCAGCTGTCCTTACGTTTCATCTCATTACATTAAAATCAATGTTGATGCTTACTGTCAATGGGAATGCGACACTGTGCAGTATGGCAGTTCACCAACATCCCCATGAAACACGTTACTTCTATCATCAGGACTGGTTATGGTGCCTCTACCAGACTACATAGCATCACATCTCAGGAGACAGTGAAAGTTGTAGTCACTGCTGTAAGATCCTAATATCTTGCATTTAATTTTGGTTCACATCAGTCAAATAAAATCCTTACCTCACATGAAGGTGAAATATTTTCATAAATTCCTTTTTACAAGGTGAAACTGGAGGCAGCATATTCTACTGATACATGATTTCAACCTACAAGACTTCATACATGGTCTCAAAAAACCATAAACAATCTGATCTTTGTTCAAAACTGTGAAGCTCACTCCAGTTATAGATTCATCCCTGAGACTCATGCCAATATTTCTGAACATGAGAATGGTAATGTATGTAAAATGCCTTACCCTGTACTTCTCCTTGAAACACTTGAATCTCGTATCAATTCTGTATCTTCTGCATCCTGAATTGTTGAAATTGAAGTAAATGACAGTGTAGCACTGTTCCTCAGTTCTACGTTGTTATTTTGGAATTTTTCCTATAAAGTTTGTTTCTAACAATTAATGGTTACCCTTTTATATAACTGTACTTAGTTATGCGAGTTACATTTTGTAATAATACAACATGCACACTGCATGATCTTAATTTACTAAGCCCTGTAATTGTTCCACATAAATTCATAAAGAGAAGTGCTCACCATAGTGTAACCACACTTCCTCTTCTGCACCTTATCTAATCAACAAGGAGTGAGCTGGCAGTTTGCTAACAGAGTCCAAAGAACTCACAATATATTTTTTATCACATGCCTTATCTCACTTACAGCTCACACATGCACACATACAGTTCAGCAAGCACAGCAAACATGGGCAGCTGCTGCTAGCAATACTATAATCAGTGTCATACTTTAAAATTGGCCCACCCTGGTTCAGGATCCTTTTATGTCCTGGTTTTATGGGTTTTCAGGAGTTCTGTCCCAGTGACCCATATATGCTTTGGGAGACCAAACTGTCCCAGATTATTCTCAAGTCAGAGTAGTCAGACAAGTCTGGAAAGGCATATGCAGGTTTTGACTTTCTGACAGTGGGAGAAAACAACTACAGGAGCCCGACAGCAATCAATCAACTACTAACAGGAAGGAGTAGGAAAGGGACAGGAAGAAGATGTATAGAATGGCGAGTACAGAGTCTGGACTGAAACTGAAAAAGACTAGGAATGGGTATGTAAAGAAAAATTAGTCAGTAAATTAAGTGTCTGTGTTTGTGTCGAAGTACTCTTACTATCACCGTCACTTCAGTCTTTTATCTACAAATTACCTTGTTTGTTTAATTGTGTGATGGGTCAAAAATTTAATCTTTTAGACCCCCCCAACCCTGGCCACATAAATGTTATTAAGTGCCCTGTCTGTTGATTTTTAAAAACGGGATTGCTAAACCTGGTGCAAAAGAAACCACTGGGGCCCCATACTGGATGCAATGTTGATGCATGGTCACGAAGGAAATTAATTTTGTGGTATATGCCCCATTAAATTCTAAATGAGAATCAAAAGTTATGATTTAAGTCGATTAAGTCCTCAAATGTATAGTTTAAGACTGACAACTTTAAACTCGTGAGGTGAGGAAGGTGGGAACAAAGGTGGGAAGATGAAGCTGGCATCAGCTCACACTACCTGCATTCCTTACATGCTTTCCAAGTTGCAAGTCCCCCAACTGTAGAACGCCTGATATGAATGCCATCTAAAGTAAGTCTAAAGGAAACAAGACAGCATGACTCCTGTACAGTTATAATACTCATGGTTCAGGTGAAAGGTGCCACAAGTTGGATCGACCAATGCAGCATGGCTGTAAGGGTTTAGTGCACTTCTGGTATATAACACTCAGCAGAACATATCACAAGCATGATACAATATTCAGTACAAACATATACACAACCCAGAAGATTACATTCATTTTAACCAAATTTGTTTTCACATTCCAAAAAGATCATTCTGACAACAAATTAGTATAGGAATTCAAAACCAACAGAACAACTCTAATGTTAAGACAAAGTTTTATTCTTAAATTTCTGATGATGTAATTGAGCAAGAAATCAAAGAAATTTGTAACCACATTTTAATACCAGCATGAAAATCTTGTCACATTACAAAATGCAAACTGGATATTCTAAAACAAAGAAAGGATGATTTACACAGTAAGTTGGGGGTTCTCAAACTTTACCACACCATGAACCCACAAAATAAGATTGTGTGACCTCCCCACCCCGACAAATAGAACAAATAATTTTGTTTGAGGTACAGAAACCTTAATGTGGAATCACATTTCATTTTCACAACAATTACTCCATCAGAATTTCTCCTTCCCTTAGAATCCAATTAAAGAAAAGAAACATACCCACAATGAAGCAATGGAAGGCATCTTGCACATTTCTTGGCGCTATGATAACGTGATGTGCCTGATCGAATTTCATGGTCTGGAGGTTGAAGAAGAAAATCGCTTTCATCCATTTCAAAGTCCCGCTCATCTGAGCTGATTCTTAAAGGTACTTCTTCCATACTACCGGTGTGAAACAGGTCTGAAAAAAGAACACAAAAACTGAAGGATTAATAGGCATTCATTAAATAACAACATAAAAGTTTATCGTCAGATCACATCCTATGCTGGTTCAAGTAACTCCAAGTTTATATGAGGTTATGCACATTCTGTCACTCTTATAAAAGTATTTTCCTGTTGTGTTGTGGACCAACACATGCCACAGCCTCCTCATTCTTGAGGTTTCTAGATCAAACACAATGATGCACCACAGCTGGTAGAACTACTCTGGACAAGTGATCAGCTCATTGCAGAGACCCCTACCTGACAACACACAGCACTCACAAGAGAACGAACATCCATGCCCCCAGCAGGATTTGAACCCACAACCCCAGAAAGCAAGTGGCCGCAGACCCACACATTAGACAACGCAGTACAAATATTTACTGTGAATTGAAATAACTCATTTGTGCTCATAATTTTTTTAAGGAAACTTACCACATCCAATATTATTCAGGGGTTCCTCATCAACCACAACTCCTTTCAATCAGTCTTGTAAGGAACTTAAGCTTGGTGTTATCAAAGTATTATTATGCACTTACTTTGTTTCACTACTTTCTTCTCAAGTGGTTAAAATTTATAATCTTCTTCAGTGTAAGATACCATACTTTCAAAGTGCACATGTCCACAGGTATAACTGAAAAACAATTGTTTCAAAAACATAAGTCTTTGTAATCTGGAAACTTTGTGACAAATACTTTTAAAAATTTCAGATTTTCAGAGTGGTAAAATTTAGGATTGTGGTCTGACAGTTACACAGCTACTTATCACATTACAGGTCATGTTAATGACATTCAATTGTCAAAACACAGCGCAAGAACACACACAGTGCTGACACATACTTTCATTATGTATTCCAAAGCCACTCAGCAACACTACAACACCTCTGGATTTCATGAAATAATATTCATATTTTAAGTGAAATGATGCAGAATAATTAAGATAAGATCACAAACAAAAAAGGGATAGAGAATAAGTGGAAAACTGTTACACACCAATCATACAAACCTATCTCACTCAATATCACAAATGCCCATGGAAGAAACACAGCGAAATATAACAATCTGAATCTTATTTTTTTTTTTTTTGCATTTCATGACCATGGTGGGAGAAATAATAGAGAAATACACGACTACTGTACACGCCAAAAATCAGATCTTCATACTCAATTTTGCAAAACTACGCTTCTAAAAAACAATAGTGCAAATATGGGTATAAAATTGTACAACAAATTACCTAACACTATAAAGAGATTAGACAAGATGCAGGAATTCAAAAGTAAACTGAAGTATTTTTTTAATGCAACACACTTTCTACTCAGTGAACGAATATATGTCCCCAATAGGTACCACTGTCACTTAATTGTTGGTAACTGTGTACACTTTATTCCTAGTACTCTGTAATGTCACCTAACAGGACACTCAGAAGTTTACAGCAATGTATGAGTTTTCATAATACTTTATACTACTTTACTCTACTAATGATGTATAAATATTGCTAGCTCTCTATGTTATGTGTAGTGTAAATGATTGTTTTTTAATGAAGTGTGGAGATTGTAAACCGAACTTGACGTGTCCAATGTCATATTGATGACTAGATGGACTGAATGAAAGAATAAAGAAATGGAACAAGAAACTGACTGGAGTCAGATCTCGCGCAGTGACCAGAGATCACACATTAAAATTGAAACGTTGAGAGGAAAAAACCCAACCGAAATTCATACTGCTTTACATAAAGTTTGCGGGGATAGTGTAGTGGATTGTAGCACGGTGGGCATCTCGTTTCCGTGAAGGAAGGGTAAGCATCCAAGATGACCCAAGACGCGGGCAGCCAGCAACAACAACGGACGACACTCTGTGGTTATCGTCAGCACCCTGTTGGAAGAAGATCGATGCAAATCATGTGAAGAAATTGCGCATGAAGCAAACATGTCAACCACTTCTGTTTTCAGAATCGTGACTCAAACACTGTAGAAGAGAAAAGTCGCTGCAAAGTGGGTTCCACATCAGCTGAGCGAAGAACAGAAAGCTGCGCACAAGAGGGTCACAGAAGAACTGCTGCGGCGCTACGAGGCAGAAGGTGAGCTGTTTTTGAACAGAATTGTTGCCATAGATGAAACATGGATACGAGATTTTGAACCACAACTGAAATCTCAGTCCTCTCAGTGGAAGCATGCAACTTCTCCTCGCCCGAAAGAATGTCGCCGCCAACAATCGAAAATTAACTCATGATGATTATGGCTTATGACAAGAATGGAGTGATAGCGACAGAGTGCCTCCATGGTCCACTGTAACAGTGGCATACTACAGAAAGTTTCTGCAAGATGTTTTGTGTCCAAAGATTTGCCGAAAAAGGTCCGACATGTTCGCTGCCAGTGTCCTCATTTTGCACGATAACGCGCGGTCTCATGCCTCAGGTGCAGTATCAGAAATTTTGGAAAAGTATGGATGGCAAGTGCTTCCCCACCCGCCGTACAGTCCTGAAATGAGCCCACCAGACTTTGACTTGTTCCCAAAATTGAAGAAACCACTCCGTGGGAAAAACTTCAGAAGCACTGAGGAGACGTCTAATGAGGTGACCTGAGTAATCAGACGCATCAACAATGAAGGCGTCCTGACAGGAATACAAGACTTGCCCAAACGTCGGACCACTGTTATAAAACACAATGGAGATTACATTGAAGGCCTGTAAATGTATTTTGTAAAATAAATTAATTTTTAAAGAGAAAACATACAGTGTGCAGAACTTCTGAAATGACCCCCATAGATCTAACAACAAACGATGCAATATTCAGTTTAGGTACAATTTTATTTATATGTTTATCTTATTCTAACCCTAGGAATTTGGTATAAGCAGATCATTTTATTGAATTATTTTTACAGTTAATTGGAAATGTTTCGTCTGTTATTAATCAAAGGTATGAGATAGGGGTATCTTTTGTGATTTGGCCAAAGTGTTTGTGCAAGTCATACAGTTCTTCTAGCTAAATTATTCTATTATGGCATACATGGAGCAAATGCTACTGGATTGAATCCTATTTAGCACCAAGAAAGCAGAAGGTTGAAATAATACTGCAAAATTGTCAGGAAAAACTCTCTTCTCACTCGGGAACAGTAAAATGTGGTGTTCCCCAGGGATCAATTCAGGGATATTTGTTTATTCTATATATTAAAGATCTTTCTCTTGGGATAAACACATTTTCTAAACCATATTATTTGCATATGATACAAGTGTGTTAATCATTGCTAAAAATCTAGAGGATTTGCAAATGAGATCTGCATCTGTACTCAGTCATAGGAGGGATTATCCTTGAATATAGAAAAAACAAATGTAATAAAATTTAATTTAAACTATTTCCAAGATCCATTTTCAGTTTTTTTTTATAAACACACAAATTAAAGAAGAACGAATATTAAATTTCCCAGTTTGGGAACTGATAAACATTTGGGTTGGAAGATTCATATTGTACAAATAATACCAAAATAGCATTATGCCTGTTATGCTGTTAGGCTGAAGTAGCACTTAAAAATATACACACAATTAAAATGATCTATTTTGCTTATTTCCATTTGATAAAAAAGTATGTAATTATGGTGTAGGCAATGCTACAGACAGCAAAAGGCTCTTGCAGCTACAAAAAAGAATTTTAAGAATTATGACAGAGGCAATATCCATAAGTTCGTGTCAACCTATACTCAAAGCATTAAAATATTGACTTTGCCATCACATTACAAACTATCATTAATGACCTTCATGGCACATAATTTGGGACATTTCACATTCAACTTTTCTGTGCATGGCATGAATAAAAGGAAGAAATTACAGTTTCATAGACCAACAGCAAATCTTACTCACTTCAGAAAGGTGTGTATTATGCCAGCATAAAAATTGTTAATATTTTTCTTTCTAGAAGGAAGTAAATGAAGTAAGATGATTTGTACCTATTCTAATTCAGGGACTTCTAAAAGCATCCCATCACATTTCTTCACCTTAAAATATTTCACAAATCATCCTAAATCCTTCATTCTCCTAAATCAGTCATTTGGCAGACTTTGGGATTGGTAGGAGCTGGAAGCCTGTGCAAAAGGTTAGTGGCCTTGATATAGTACTGCCATGGTGATGTTTTCTTCAGACACTGTTCACCGGTGATGTTTTCTTCAGACACTGTTCACCAACTGATTGTATAATTTTAAAATACAAACAAAGTGTGCAATATATTGATGCATGTACCTGTACAGCTGAATCAACAGTAAATTCATTATTATATTTTTGAGGCCAGTACTGGCTTAGTATTCTACTGAAGGTAACGAACTGACATCAGTTCAACTTATGACCTTTATGACTTCAGCATCTAGGTCTGTACTTTTACTTTCACATTAAATATGTATGGCTAGTAACATGTTATATACAGGTGTGGGATCATTCATCCTGAATGCTTGGGCCTTCGGGTTTTCTGAATAATTTGAAGCACCATGTTTAAAATATGCTGAAACATATTTAAAAATTACAAAAGAAAACAAGCAAGTAATTGTTCTGTATGTTCAAATATGTTGGGTTAGATGACAAGGAAAGGAGGCACATACAGGAGGGCAAAGATGGGAGAGCTTCAAAAACACAGGTGTTACTGGCTGCTAATTCTAAAATTTGTTTTGGAATATAGCCAGTTTTTGGCTTATACCATGTAGAAGGATGCCAGATAAAAGATTTCATATGTGTATTCACTGTTTATTTAAACCTTATGGAACTAGTTTGGTTAACCTGGTTATTAATGAATAAGAGAGCACCTTTAATTAACAACATTGCATCTTACCATTATTTCTGAATGTTACAACAATAAAATGTTGCTATCAAGGTATAAGCTAATAAAACTTATGAATAATTACCCTGCTTATGCAGAGGCCTACACAAAAATAGAAATGAACTAGGATGCAGCTCTTCTGGAATGTGACACTGTATTGTTGGGTGAGTGGTTACTGATGCTTCAAAGGAATGCAGTGCCTTCATCTTCAGGGTGAAGATACCTCAAGAATGATGAAGGCACTACGTTTCTTCAGATGTTGTGAACCACTCACCCAACATAACAGTGTCACATCCCAGCAGACCTGAATCCCAAGGACAGCAATGTGAGAACCTTAAATCAGGTAAGAGATGAAGTCACTGGACTCCATACTGCCAACTGGTCTTCGTGTAGTAAAGGAACTGTGACTGGGAGGTTATGGACCACGCTCCCTAATGTCCTGATCTTGTACCCAGTAATTTCTGTCTCTTTGGACTCCATAAGATGCATCTAACTGGCAAGGAGTCTGCACCATATGCAAATATGAAGCAAGCTGCATCTCCTGGCTACAGACACATGACACTGCTCTCTTCTACAGATGCTTAAATGTTAATGGTGAGTACGGTCTGAAGCATACCATCTGTTGCTTATGTTTCACATAGGGATTGAAGTAACAACAAAGTTCTCAGCCTCAAAGTGTTTGTTAACTTACTGTTTAAACATCCTGGTACACTACATTGTAAAGTGTGTGATGTATCAGTCTATGTATTGTTGCATTTCAACAGTGATATTAAAGAAATTTTAAATAAACTTTAAGAAATAACATACATGGTACTGCATAGCATCACTGCAGTGTTTCTCATTTTGTTTTAAGACAGTCTGTGAAATGTTGTAGAGCTTGCTTCTGGAAACTGAGAAAATGGACACTGTGAGAAGAAAACATCCCATTACTTCCCTTTAAGAGATGTGTCAATGCCATACATGTGCCGTATCTGTCTTTATTATCTGCATGACCATGACTTGTAATCAAAACACACGTCTTATTCCAGTAACAGATGGGACCTAAATACAATACACAAAATCACAATGACAAAGCATTTTGTTTGGACTTCCCAAAAATACACATCTCCTTCACCTATTAATACAACTTTCTATTTCTAAAATGTTTTCCTCCTATGATGTTTTTTTTTCCATCATTAATAATACTAAAATTATTATACATTTAAAATATATATATATATATATGCCATGAGTATAAATATACATTTAAGTGTCATTTTGTTTTGTACATATATGTAGTGTTTATCATGTATTCATCTCACTCTACAGAACATTGTCACATAAGAAATCTACATGGAACTTTATATACACACACACACACACACACACATACAATATGAGTCATTGACAGTAATAGGAAGGATGTCTTATACAAGCTTTTGTAACAAAAAGTACGACTCATCCACACAGAAGACTTTTGTTATTAAGCCAGTAATCAACATTTAGTTGTCAACTGGATTAACAAGTCTCAAATCTGAGTGGATGTTATGAGCTTGTACATCTATGAGGACTGGTCTATTTGGTTATTTGTTGATTTTACTGAATATTAACACTTTACCATTGTTGGTTAACTACCTTAAGGTATCATGTTTAACCATGTTTTGTAATATAATAAAATGTTGAACATTACTTTTCATTATGCTGTGGAATATATATGTATATACAGCAACAATCAGGAGGTTATCATTGACATATGATACAAAGTTATATTTCTTTCAATTAATTACAATTATGCTATTTCCTGACTCATGAGAATATCTACAAGGTTAGTGTATATATATTTTACGTTTTGTACACAGTCTTCCTTTTAACACTGCACTGAGCACAGCAGCTTTATTGCATAGAAAGTCTGCATCTGCCACAATATCCTATGACAGCTGCAGTGATCAGGTCAGTGACAAAACAGACACAATGTATGTGCAGTACATAAATGAAGAATGAATAATGGGGAGGACATGTCCATCATACGGAATGTTAAGTTAGTGTCCATATGAAAAGTTACGCAAAACTGAATTTTGGTTTAGCGTGGTTAATTGAACCCATATTTAATGTACTGGAAAAAAGTAATTCTTCTTGCTTTCATTATATAGGTCTGTATGTGATGTAAAGTATTGCAAACAAAAATGAGCATTTTTTTTGCATGATTAGCCATTTTTCAGAAATATGATAAAAATGGATCTGTACACACATGCTTGCTGCAAATGTGGATGTTTTCAGTCTTGCTGGTGGTGGATAATCAGTATATGGTAAGGTTAATAAATGAGGGTATTCAGTCTCAGAATTAATACACCAGTTCACACTTAGTAATTCAGGGGACACCCACAGTTCCTGCCTCTCTTCCTGAAGTTGATCTAACAGAATTCTGTTGTAAAAACACCACAGTTGGTGTTGCAGTTTCCTCTGATGCATTTAATGCCTCAGAACACACTTCACGTAAATACTGGGATAACAAGCATATTAAAACCAAGATATACCCATATACTCTGCTTCAGGATCACAGTCATTACTATTTTTATATGATATATTTTGAAGATTAGAGTACTTAAATGTGTTGTAGGACTGTGCAGTTTAACTTTCCAATTAAATGATGAACACAAGGAAAATATATGTTAGCAGAAAAATTTACCAGCTTTGTTACTTAATTTAGCGTAATTAATTTTACCAAAATTTTACCTTTACCTAGTCCATAAAGATCTGGGTACAGGCCTGATAAAAAGACTCTTATCTAAGGAAACAGGCTTGATAGCTAGACTCTTCCCTATGGATGTAGGCCTGATAAATAGACCCTTCTCTAAGGAATCAGGCCCGATAAATAGAAACTTCTCTAAGGAAACAGGTCTGATAAATAGACTCTTCTGTAAGGGTACAGGCCTGATAAAGAGAAATGCAGAATCTTGATTTAAAAGCAAGTAAAATATTCTTAACTTAACAACTAATGAAAATGTCATGAATCGCTTCAGTCCTTGTAAATAACATTAAAAAGAAAACATACTTTCTCAATTTCATTTATATAAGCTACAGTTTCAGTACCCTCATTCTGACATACTTTGTTCATACAGAAATGACAGATACATAAAAAATACAAAATCTATATTGATTAGTACATGCATATGAGGTTAGTCCTTGCATTTACTCACGGGAGCCAAACCTCTCTTAGCCACAGAATAAGACGCTGATAGAGATATGGGATATGAAAGTGTGCTGACTGAGGATTTAAGTCTTCTGGAATGGAACACTTTCACTGGGTGATAGGTTCCTGACATCTCAAATGTATCTGGTATCTTCATCTTCAAGAGTGAACAATCTATTCATATTACTTATCCTTGAAATGACGGCATTACAGTCCTTTGGAACAAAGAGAATCATTCACCCAATGACGGACACAGTGTCACATCCCAGACAACCTGAATCCTCAGCAGCACCGCTGTGAGAACCTCAAATCTTGATATGTTCAGATGGATTGTGAAACAAAGACCAAGCCTGTTGCTAGTCATTTTACTTACTCAGTTCTCACAGCTCCATATTAATAATATGAATCATGAGTAAAATAAATACAAAATATTGGGAATATAAAGGTATAAAATATAATATGAAATTTATTACAAATAATAAGAGATACAGTGAGCCTACATAGCAGAATTAAAACATCTGAAATTATGCATGTATTCTGTTATTTAGTAAAAAATCATAAGAATTTCGAAACCAATGGTTCCGGAGTTTTGATCACTTTAATTGTGTGCGAGAAATTACCAAAAGGACACAAATTGCCATCAATTTTGATCTGCAGAGAGTTTAAATGTGTGAAGCAATACTGGGTGTGGGAGAAAAAGACATACATGATCATGTAAAAAAAAAGGACTTAAAGATAAACAATATAATTATTTTCCTGTTTCATTAGCGAGTTCAAAGCAATATTACAAAACATGGTTTATTGATCGTATCTGAAACAACTTGAGATAACTGTTTCAGAACCTAAGTAGTACCTCACATGAATTATAGTGAGGTAATATTGCAATTTCTTACTTACTGATGATCCCATTATTTGTTTGTTTCTTAGAGCTGTCCTCCTAAATCTTTGCCAGGTGCTCACATGGAAGAGCAGTATTTTTATTTTGGGCTATGCTCTTTTTAAATTAAAGAGCTGAATTTGGCTAAGGAAGCTAAACTTTAGAGTTACAGTAATATGAGAACAATAGTTTGTATACCACAAAACTGTATTTCCTGGAACAATTTCTTGGGCTGCAATTCCAAATTCAGCATGAAGGATGAAAGCAAACGAAATACTGACTGATACATTTGAGCAGTCGGTTATAATCCTTCAGTGAGAAACCTGTAGAAATATGATATTTTTACAGCCACTCTGCTGTCAATGGATTCATTCAGGTTTGTCTATACAAACTGATCTGTGGCATAATGTCACATAACAAATTAAGAAGGCTTACTAAAGCAACAACGGACCTGTCTGTTTTCTTTGTGAGAAATTCTAAATACAGAAAATGTGTTATACAAAGATTATGTAAAGCCTTAGCACAATCAGTGATGGTAATGGCTCAACAAAGGCAGCAATGGCTCACAGTATAGAAGCTAAGCCCTTATGATAATGTGTCTGTAGTAAACAAAAGAACATCTATGGATTCAGGTCTTCTGGGGTATAGCACTGTTTTGTTGGGTGATTGGTGGTCAGCGTTTGAAGAACTGTAGTGCCTTCCAAGCATCAGGAAGTACTAACCTAACCTAACCTAACCACCAGTGTCACACCCCAGAAGACTTGAATCCTCAGCAACACTGCCAAGAAAACCTAAGTCTTGCAGAAGGACAATTTCTTTCACTACTGCTTAATAATGGTATTTAATTTTTAGTTTGAAGTCAGTCCAATATATAACATTCCTTTCAAGTGATCTTCAGTTCTGTTTCATACCTAGGAAGCAAAAATTAGTTTCAAAGTTTTTTGCAGATACCCACACAAAGCTGCAAAATGCATCAGAAGAAAGTCTCATGTCAAGAGATTTCAGATATGCAGAGTTTTCAACCACATAAATGACAATGAAAAGACTGAAATGTGTCATTAAATTATTTATGTTACAAGATGTGGTTCAGGCAGAATGGACTTAGATAGCTGAGGGAAGCTACCTAATAAGAAGCTGTACTTTAAATACAAGTTACAGGTCATCCAATTTTTCACACAGAATCCTAAATATTGTAACTTTCCATCCACCAATTGCAAGTCATAAAACAACCTTAAATCTACATGAATACACTGTGATATGGAAAAGCAGTGTAGTTATTTTTTTTGTGGGACCTACATAAGTCTGCACGCAATGATATATAAATAATAGATGATTCCATTTTCTTGAATATAATGCCAAATCAGTGGGTAACTTGGTTTTCATATTTCGAGGCAACAAAGTGTTTCCACCTTCAATATTAGATCACTGTGTTGGTTTGAAAGGTCAGAATTTTATTGCCCACTGCCATAGTGTCATATCCCAGAAGAACAGAACCATCAGCTACACTGCTGTGAAAAACTTAAGAACAAGCAACATATGAGTAGCTGTTGTGTTAGATGCTATTTACTTGCATGAGAAAAGCAGCTTGTTCAGTTGGAGGAAGAACGAGTTTGCGGGGTGGAAATGCAGGGTGAAAAAAGAAAATAAGTCTAATCAGACTATTAAAATATCGTTAAAATTGCATATAGCTACAGAATGGAGAGAAATGCCAAATGGGAAGTAACTCAAGTGATAAAATTTCTTGGCACGAGATCTGAAATTTAAATATATGTAGGGGATATATCTTCAACAGAAAAGTGAGTGAAAGGCAAAAAATTGCCTTTTACACAAGTAATGTAATTGAAACTCCCAAGAGCTGCTAGGCTGTTATTTATATGTCACAATATATAAGCCATTTTATGCAGGTAAAACTAAAATATGTATAAAAGGTTCAAAGGAACTGAACAGAGTACTCTTGCGCAGTTGCCTCACTTACTACTCTGTCTTGTGCCAATTAAAGGTAAACACCAGGAAATCCAGAAGGTATAATTTAGTACTACTGCTTTAAGATGAACAACTTAGAATTCAAGTTTTCAGATTTATATGACAGAACTTTTTAACTGGAAGTGTTTTGTGTTGCAAATGTTGTTTAGGAAGAAAGTATGGGAGTTTCACCAAGGATAAAATTTTTTTTGAAGCAAGAAGTTGCTACAACTATAAGATATAATCTGAAAACTGGTCAGAATCATTTCAGAAAAAATATAAATATAAGAAATATATGATTTAATATCCTCTACCTAAGGACTATTTCCCAAAATGAAAAATACAAACTGTTCATTTTCTTTGTAAAAATACACATCTTGAAAAAATAGTTTGCAAGGTTATTGTCAATTTCATTTTCCAGCAAAACACAAGAAAATAAATCTTATTTTGGCATGAATTGTAACTTTTAAATCACTACATCCCATAAGTCCATTCTACCCAGTGCTTGAAGTGGAAGCAGAGAGGAAATAAATGGTTTATAAAATGATAACTTTCAAAAAATTATTTGAAAATTTATGAAACTCTAGAATTTGAAATTAAAATAAAAGTGTCAGTTCAGCTGCAATAAAAAGCAGAACTTTAGAATAAAATATTGTATTTCTATCTCAAAAAGTTTACTGATGCAATGGTCAGGGCAGTGGACTGCACCAAGATTCAGCTGAAAAATTTCGTTATGAATGCATATTGCATTGTTTCATCCAAAGCTTTACTAAAGTGAGAAAATGAGAATTTAGAATTTTAAGTAAAATCTTCTGGAATGTGAATCTGTATCACAGAGTGAGTGGTTCCTGATGTTTTGGGGGGATTACAGTGCCTTCATTTTTTCAGGTTCCAACAGTCAAAGTAGAACAGATATACAGGAAACACTTGCGTGACAACACATCATCACATCACATCCCATAAGACTTGAATTCTCAGCATCAATCTCTGTAAGAACTTCAAATCTTGCAATGTATAATATTTTAGTATAGCCATAGAAATTTTCATAAATCCACTGAAGTTTGAGACCTGGCAAAATGACAAGAATGGATTGTAGCAGGGTGGCATATTGTTTAACCCTTTACCTGCTAACCCTGAAAATATGGTGAGCTCTGAATAATGCTAGCAAAGGGCAGATGGGATTTAACTCGGCATTTAAAGAGTTAATGTTTAAAAGTGTTGATGTCAACTTGATCAGTGCTGTATCTGAAACACATCATACATTTTGGAGTGGTACATGCAGCTGTCTCATAACAGTAAATAAATAAATAAAAAGTTCATGTTTGCAGCAACTGTATATCACAATGAATACCCTTCATTTGTAAGTCACATCAAACAGTAATGGTTAGGTCTCTATACTTACTAAACAACTATGAGCACTAAAACTGTCCCACTTCAAGCACAGAATTTACTTTGTGTCTGATAAACTGAATATAGCAGCAACAAAATCAAAATAATGTGAAAGTATTAAAAGAGACAACTTAAAAGGGGATATCTAATTCTGGAACTGAATATTGCAAGAATTAGTTGAACATATTAGACATAATATGTAAATGATGTGTTTTAATAAATACAGGTCAAAATCTTAGAATTCAGGTCTTCTGGGATGTGACACTGCATTGTCAGGTCAATGGTTCCCAAAGTTTCAGAGGATCATAGTGCCTTTTTGTTCAGGGTTCAGCAGTCCATGTTCTTCTTGGACTGTTTTGTCCTTAAGATAAAGGCACTATGTTCCTCCATAACTGGGAAACACTGACCAAACAATGCAGTGTCACATCCCTACGGACCTGAATCCTCAGCAACGCTGCTGTGAACCTCAGACCTTATTCGTTCAAATCTGCTATACACATTTGCATGACTATTAATGTTTTTGCTGTCAAATATGAAGGAGAAGAGTCCTACATGAAATACCACAACAATCTGTTGAAACTTCTGTGATTTTTGTCTCTTTGAAAACACTAGTAGCACTGTATCAATCTACTCTCAATAATATGTCTTTCTTACTAGGAATTCAATAAATTTTAGGTATAATCCACCTGGTATACACTTCATGCAATATTTTTTCATTCCTTATGTATACTGAAATCTAAAAATGTACTTTCTCATGTAGCTAGTGTATATAATTCTAAAGTTTCAAGAATACCATAATTAGAGTAATTTCACAGTCCCAGATATGACACCACAAATCTTAATTTTCACATTAAATCATGATAAACAGTCAAACAAAAGAATTCAAATCTTTCAGTTAGGAGCTAACATAAAAGTATCCAGGTTAAAGTCCTGCTTACATGGTTTCCACAGCACTGGTCATAAATCTGTAATATGTATTTATAAAATCCCACAGTGTATGATGAATGGATTTCAATATGGTGAAGAGGATGGTGGTCGTGGTGGTCGTGGTGGTGATGATGATGATGATGACAATGGCTGAATGGAGTAAGAAATGAATTTAGATTATTTTAAGCACATTTAAAATCATACTTAATTTTAAGATGGTTGAAAATTACACATTGGTTCTGAAACATCCACCCATTCATCTACCTGTATGCACAGATAAATTGTAATCTAAAGAATGCAGTGAAATTAAATCTTTATAAGTTGCCAGGACTTACAATTCATGGGACTAATAACCTCAGGACTGCCATTTCACTTGAGGACCTGAAAGAATTCTGAAACATAGCTACACATGAAAGTGTCAGTTTAAACCTATCTCTAGACAATAAGTGGTTTTGATTGGAAAAACAGACATCTGTATCAAGTACAATTTCAAAATTAATCCAGTTTTGATTCTTCGAGTTTATTCCCTCACACGTGACAGTTACGTGTTAGCCTGGCCATGTGTCTTGGAAGAAATTACTTTTTAGTAGTAATTAGCTAAGATTATGGACTCTTTATTCATGGCAAAATATTGTTTTAAGACATCTGTTAAAAAATAAGCTATATTCTGTAGTTAGAAATGTTGAATAGTTGTAAATTTCATGATATAATACTTTTACAGAATAATGGAAAATTATTTTAGCCATTGAGGAACCTAACCTATATTATAAATTTCTTAGATGTAAAAAATATATTAAAAAACTATATGTTTGTTGTGTAACTTAAATATATGTATTTCATACTACTGTACTTAACTATAAATATAATTAACAAAATGATTTCACCTTAAATTTTGTTCTGTTGCATCTAGGTACCAGTTCTGATTCATATCTTCAATATCCATGCACGTAAGATACATAATTTGTGGTGGACTAAGTTATTTTCCATAGCTCTTACAACGACACACCTGCTTTGAAAACTGGCAGTACTGGTTAATGAACGCTTAACATGTAATATAACTGCCTGTTTGGATACTTATATGCACTGACCACTGTGTGAGAGAGGTAAAAGAAAATTACCTAAGCAGTGGGCAACAAAAATCATTATACCTGGACATACAGTAATTATATGAGAGTCTCTTCAAGCTGACCATGAAAGGTTCATGACATTCAGTAGACAATTTTATGTCTACAGTTGCAGAAGCACTGTTGCCTGAATGCAGAAGGACTATATAGGTATGTGAAGCTACTGTGCACTACTTCTTTCCAACCACAGTAACTTAATTACTATTTTCCAAGTACTATAACCAAATATAAAAGTGAAGTACAACTGCTTTAGTATGAACAGAGATGGTTGAACTCTGAATGCAAAAGATCTGTGTCATTACAGATAATACTATAGATAATGTTATGACTTTCTACACATAATGCAGTTTTCATTCACTCCAAATATTGGTGATACGCTCGGCCCCACTGGTTCAACTTCATAGCTGTTTAAAGTTCAGTTGGTTTCTACATCTAAGTAGCATTATGGGTATTACTAACTAACCAATGCCATGGAGCAGAGTACTCCTTGCAAAGTAGTTTCTCTGTTTGATATGTAATTCCACAAATTATGTGGAACCTGAAGGTTCATTACCACACTCATGGCAGCCTGCACTTGTCCCTGTCCTGAACCAAATTAAACCTGTCCACAACCTCCCATGATCTAAAGACAACAAATTGCTATTCAATGATCAAAAATCAAAAGTCTTGTTGATATCAAGAAGGAGAAAAGAAAGGAAAACAATTGACATATACTTAAACAATAACCGACTAGAACAAGTAGATAAACTAAAATACCTCGGCATTACTATAGACAGCAAATTTAAATTTAATGAACATGTACAATATATATAACTGATAAGTGCACTAAGTTAATAAACGTCCTGTCCAAGTAAGCAAGAATTAGCTGTGGACTGAGCCACGGAGCACTGAAAACAATATACAACGGTGCAATATTACCACAATTGCTATATGCAGCACCAGTGTGGATAGACTCTATGAAGAAGGAATACAACAAAACAAAATACACTAGAGTACAGAGACTCATTAGCTTAAGAATAGCAAAGGCATACCGCGCGATTTCGCATGAAGCACTTTGCATTATAACAGGGATACCACCGATAAACATCAAGGTTGAAGAAGCGGTTGCACTATATAATATAACAACAGGCAGAACAATCCAGAGATATCAAATAGACAAAGAAGAGAACCCAAAGTACTGGCTACACCCCGCGGATGCAGTTAAAGTTAATGACAACACTGACGATACAACCGATGCCCAAGAAGACAGTAAACATAGCATTCAGGTATAT
>Ga0209755_10002769_pt1 | contig 23246 bp, 31 predicted proteins | sample TergutCo191P1_FD_187301 | JGI IMG/M metagenome (GOLD analysis project Ga0209755, IMG submission 187301) | Cornitermes sp. P1 segment gut microbial communities from Petit-Saut dam, French Guiana - Co191P1 (SPAdes) (version 2) | ecosystem: Host-associated > Arthropoda: Insects > Digestive system... | reverse complement strand
CCGATCTGACGGATGTTACGCGGCGGCAAATGTATATTACGGGTGGTATCGGCTCGTCGCACTACGGCGAGGCGTTTACATACGACTACGACCTGCCGAACGACACCGTTTACGCGGAGACTTGCGCAAGCATTGCGTTGGTCTTCTTCGCGAAGCGGATGTTTGACATAGAGGGCAAGCGCGAGTACGCCGATGTGATGGAGCAAGCGCTCTACAACGGCATAATCAGCGGCATGTCCGTGGACGGCAAAAGCTTTTTCTATGTGAACCCGCTAGAAGTTGTGCCAGTGGCCACGGAAAAAGACCAACTGCGCAAGCACATCAAGCTAGAAAGGCAGAAGTGGTTCGGCTGCTCCTGCTGCCCGCCGAATCTGGCGCGTCTGCTGACTTCATTCGGCGACTACGTGTACTCCGAGCGCGGGAACGAACTATATGTAAACCTGTACGCGGGCGGCACGGTGGATTCACTTATCGGCTTCGAAATGACAACAGGCTATCCTTGGGACGAAACGGTCAAAATAAAGATAACAAGCGCCAAGCAGGGAGCGGTATTAGCGCTGCGGATTCCCGCTTGGTGCGAAAAGTTTGACCTGAACGTAAAGCATGAGCTGAGCGAAGGGTACGCGAAAATAACAAACCTCGCGGCAGGGGACGAAATTGAGCTTGTGCTGCACATGCCCGTGACGGTGCTTGAAGCGAACCCGCGGGTTCGTGAGGATATAGGCAAGGTAGCGGTACGGCGCGGCCCTGTTGTTTACTGCCTGGAAGAAGCAGATAACGGTAGCGATTTGCACAGGGTTTATCTGCCGGAGGGCGCGGAGTTTAGTTGTGAGTACGATGCGGGGTTCCTTGGCGGGGCGTGTTTGCTGGAGTCGCGGGGGATGCGCCTGCGGCAGGACGGATGGGATGCGGATACGTTGTATAGGAAGGCGGGGCCTGCGGAGTTTGAGGATGTTGAGCTTAGATGGGTGCCGTATTATTTGTGGGCGAACCGTGGGGTTGGGGAGATGGTTTGCTGGGTGCGCCGCAAATAAATCTATGAGATAAGCAAAGGGGTTCAGCCGGTTAGCGCAACTAACCAACTGAACCCCTTTCCCCCTACCCTATCTCCGCATCGGACTAATATGTATCTGATTAGTCTGCATACCGGTCTTCCTCTTAATAATATCCTCAATCTGAGCAACTTCCGCGTCCGTCAAGACTTCCTTAGCCACAACAATATCCACGGAGTTTTCGCCTATCCTCACATACACTTCAGCAAAGCCCTTCGCCTCAATCATGGACTCTGCCGCGGACTCGCGTTCGATTCTGCGCTGAATGTCTATCATATTATCCGCGGCCTGCGCCCTTTGGTCAGTCCCTACATTCGCGTTATTAATTAGACCTGTCAGGATTTCCTGTTCCGCCGCGCGGGATTGTTCCCTTGTCAGCCTTGCCTGTACGAAGAAGGATGACTCGCTCGTTGTTGTCACGAAGATGGCTTCGCCCGGCTCGGGTTCGGTTGTCATGTCAGCGCTTACTGCTATTGCGGGGTTGTGGTCTGTCAGGCCGAAGCTAATTTCCGATAAGTCAAAATCTACGAAGAAGAAGTCCTCGTCGGGTACCAGCGCGGCTATTTCGCCGTGGTCGTTATAGGTTAGCCCTGTGCCTTCCGTGCGGTTGTCCATGTGGTTTAGGTAGCCCGCTACAGCTATCATTACAACCAGTGCCGTGATTATGATTTGGTTCCGTTTAAGTACGAACATCCGTGGTCTCCTCTCCAGTTTGCGCATTGCCTTTTGGTAAAAAGCTTTCATACGATTACCTCTCATTCTTCATTTTCATTACGTGAACTCTGTTTATGTCAACGCCCAGCAATGTGCCGGCAGCCCTTATCAGGGCGTCGCGTACCATGATATTGTCGCCGCCTTCGGCAATGATTACCACTCCGCCTATCTGCGGCGGGGTTTCGGTTATTACCAATGGCTGGCGGTCTGCGGTGAATAAGGTTGTGCTTTGCGCTTGTTGGCTCGACTGGTAGCGTGTGCCGCCTTGCGCGTCTTGCTCTTGCGTTGTGTTGCTGCTTGTGGTGGTGTCTGTTGCGAAGGTTTTTTCGCTGCCTTGCGAAAAGTTTACAAGTACCCGTACTCTGCCCACGCCTTCTACCAGTGACAGTGCTTCTTCAAGGCGTTTTTCCAGTGCGCGCTCTTTGCCTGTGCTTGGCTGCTTTGTTATTGTTGCTGTTTCGGGCGCAGGCGGTGGCGGCTCACTGTCTGCGGTTCTTTGCAGCGGCCCGCTCATTGCAAGCAGGAATACACCCAAGGCCAGTATCGCTATTATGTATACGGGTAGTTTTTCGTGTTGGTTCAGCTTTTCTTTTAATGTTTTCATCATTGTGTACTCTCCAGTATCTCTACATGTATATTATCCGGGTGTATGCCGTAGAAGTCCGACAGTATATTTTTTATTATCAGCGCGTCCGGGTTTGGTGCGGGTTGGTAGGGCGCTATTCTTACGGGCTCTATGCGGACAAATGGCTGGCGCGTTTGCGGGGTTTCTTGCCTGATTACTTGCAGGCGCACGCTTTTTATGTGGCTTAAATCATCGGCGCTTTCCCATTCTGCCGCAGTCAGCCCAAAACCATTTCCAGCTAACAGTGATTCTGTTTGCATCGTCAGCTGCGCGTGGAATGCCTCGCGGAGGTAGTCGTGCTGCCCTTGGGCAAAGGCTCCGCCGCCCGCCGGCGTTATGTTTCCGAAGACCGACGTAAGCGGAACGGACTCCCTGCCGAGCAGCGTCACTACGGGGTAGATTGTTATGCCAATCAGCATAATCCCCATAACAAGCGTAATGTACTTTTTGTAATTTCCGCTAGGCGCAATCACTCCTACGAATGCCATAAAGACCAAGTAGTAAGATATATTCCGCAGGTATTCAAAAAATTCCATCATATTTACTGCACCCCCTTCAAAAGGTCAGCATTATCACGCATGTAAACAGGAACATCACCGAAACCAAGACCCCCGCGCTAAGCAGCATCCCTACGTAATCGCCAAGCCCGTCCAAGCATTTGACGATACGCTCGTCGCATATCGGCTGTACTACCGCTGCCGTCAGCTTGTAAATTACTACGAAGGTCAGCAGTTTTATAAGCGGTATGGCTGCCGCCGTGCAGATTACTATAACCATGGCGACCAGTACCCCGCTGCGTGCCGCGCTGCTTATGTGGATGACCGTGTCCATTGCGGAGTTAAGCGCGCCGCCTACTACGGGTACGGCGCCCGCGGCAGCGCGTGCTGTGCGCAGGGCAAGGTTATTTACTATAGGTGCGCTCACCTTTTGCAGAGCCAGAAGCGAAAGGAACAGAAATACCATGAATTTCAGCATAAGCTTCGAGCCGCTTTTGATGAAATCGGCTGTCTTGGTGAAGATACTGTTCTCTGTCATGTGGTTGGCCATGTGGAGGATGGCGGCCGCGGTAACGAGCGGGATGAAGACGAACCCGATAAAGTGCGACATCAGCGTAAACCCCATGAACAGTACGGGGTTCAAGACCGCCGCGCCCGTGAAATTGCCCGACATGGCGGTCAGGCTAAGCATCAGTGGGACGGCCGCTTCCATTATCCCCGTGGTGCGCGTCACAAGCTCAAGCAGAATACCCGCAGCCATGCGGAACGAAGCTATGATAGCCGCAAAAATCAGGATATAGCTGACATAAAACCCCAGCTCACCTACGGATTTTGTCTTGAACGAATCTGACAGACAGCGCAAAAGCGCACTAAGAATCGCAATCAGCAGCAGCTGCCGTATAAGCACCCCGTTCATAAAAAGCTCATTCATGAACAAACCTGTGAGCGCGTCAAGAATACCCGTCAAGCTCAAATCAAGCTCACCGCTCACCGCCCGCCACATCCAGTCGGTAAAGGAAAACTCCTCCAGAGCCTCTATGTCATGCGCGGCTATGTGGCTGCCTATAATCGGACTTAGTTTGTCAAGCTCATTCACGGCATAACCCCCACTATCATATGTAAGACTTCAAGCATTATCGGCGCGGCTACCGCCATTATCATGACCTTGCCGCCCAGTTCAATCTTTGACGCAATCGCGCTTTCGCCCGCGTCGGAACAGACCTGCGCGCCCAGTTCCGACACATAAGCGATTCCCAAAATCTGAAGCACGATACTGACATACGGGATACGGCTGTCAAGCAAGCCGCCCAAGTTATGGATAATCCCAAGTGCTGCGGCAAGCGTCGGAAGTATCATCACAAATATCAGCACACTGGCCGCAATCGTAATCATAAGCGCAATCTCGGGGCTGTGTTTCTTCACGGTAAGCGCAAGTACCGCACTGACGATTCCCGCCGCCACTACTTGAATAATGCTCACAGACTAAACACCGCCTGCACCGAAACAAACAGCTCCGATATATATTGAATCACCCAAAACAAAACAACCAACAGCCCAGCAAGCGTAACCATCATGGCCTGCTCCTTGCGGTCGGCCTGCGAAAGCACCAGATTCAAAACCGCAACCAAAATCCCAACCGCCGCTATTTGAAATACTACACTGATATCCATTTCCAAGAGTCCCCCTTCACCAAAAGATTACGACGAGTAAGATTCCGCCGATGATTCCGAGACTGCGGTACATGCGGCGGCTCTTTTCGATTTCACTTTGCAGAACCGCCACTTCTTGGTCTATGTACCCGCATGTAAATCCGATAGAATCGAGCTGCATCTGCTTGTCAAGGTAGCCGAGCGTCTTGCCGAAGCTGCTGATTGCCTCCCAGTCTTCCTCTTTAAGGAAGATTTGCTTCTTGCACTCGCCTATGGCGCTTAGCCAAAGCTGATAGGCTGTTTCACCGCTTTCGTTATGCTTCAGACTTTCTGCGAAGAGGGCGAAAAGCCGCGCAACAGGCGGGGTTGTGCGTACCGCGATATTAGCCATAGCCTCGGGCAGAGGCGACGCAATGTATTCAATCTCCGATTTCAAAATAAGCAGGGCTTTCTTAAACTCAAGCAAATCCTGCCGCCGAAAGACGGCAAGGTTAGAAAAATACCAACCCAAGGCTGCCGAAGCCCCAAGCGTCAAAATAATCCCCGCGAGTTTAACCGCAATCATAAATTTTAGCCTCCTTCCCAGGTGCTTCAAGTACGACGAAGCGCTTAAACACGCCCTTCTTTCGGCGTACATCCTCCATGCCGTAGCCGTGTACCGTGCAAAGCAGCCGCACGCCCGCGTTCGACACCCGCTCCACGGCTTCCATGTCCGCCTCGCCGCCCAGCTCGTCCACGGCGATAACATCGGGCGACATAGCGCGGAGCAGCAGCATCATGCCCTCGGCCTTCGGGCAGCCGTCAAGCAAGTCTGTACGCAAGCCGACGTTGTTCTGCGCGACCCCTTTGTAGCTGCCGCCGATTTCGGAACGCTCGTCCACCACTCCGACTTTTAAGAGGCATTCATCGGAAAGCAAGCGGATGATGTCGCGCAGCATGGTAGTTTTCCCGCAGCCCGGCGGGGAGATTAACATGGTATTGCAGGGCAGCTTCTTGCCGGGCCCGCAGCTGTCAAGGATTCGCGGCAATACCACGGCACCGCAGCCGACTACCTCACGCGAAATGCGGATGTTGAGCCCGCTGATAGGGCGAATGGTACGGAGCGACCGCCCCTCGACCACAGCTTTTCCGACAAGCCCCACACGATGCCCGCCTGGCAGGGTAATGTAGCCGTTCCGCAATTCTTCCTCCAGCGCATACAGCGAATAGCTGCTAATCCGCTCGACCGTCTCGGCGATTTCTGAAGCACCGGGCAAGAATCCTGCGCAAAACTCCATCTCGCGCCCCTCGGCATAGGCAAAGACAGGCTTGTCCGCACGGATGCGCAGCTCGGTCATTTTCTCGAAACAGCCCGCGTCTATGTGCGCAAGCCGCGCAGAGAGATTCGCGGATAAGTAGGATAGGATGATTTCTTTGGTATACATGATTGTCCTCCTTTGTAATTACAAAAATATATGACAAGCCTTCCGCGAATATGTATAATATCTCCATGGATAAACTCACGATTTTACCCGGCACGCGGAACGAAGCCGATGTCGCGGCAAGCCTGACCTTCATGGCATACCATATATTTTCGTACGACATATTCGGCGAAGTAGGCGAAGAACGCGCAACGGCACTTTTCAAACACCTGTGGCTGCACGGGAACAACCGCTTCGGACATCAGTACTCATACATAGGATGGCTGAAAAACTCGCCCGTCGCACTCATGACATGCTACCCCGCGCCGCTGATAACAAAACTGGTGCCGCCTACGGTATGGCAGCTTGTACGCGCGGGGCGGCTCGCGTTTATTTGGCACATACTCTCGCATTTGGATAACTTCTATTACTTGGCAAGCAGCCACGACATCCCCGCAAACGAGTTCTACGTAGCGACCCTGTCAGTCCTGCCCAAGCACCGCGGATGCGGCATAGGCGCAGAAATGCTCTCCCACGCCCGCGAACTCACGGAAATACTGGGAATGCGGCGCTGCACCCTACACGTAAACGCCGAAAACAAAGACGGCATCCGCTTCTACGAACGCAACGGATTCGTCAAAACCGAAACGTCAGAAAGCACCTCAAACTATTTTAGGATGGTGAACCCCGTTTAATTATGCTGCTTGACTGGATATATCCGCCGCGCTGCATCGCCTGCGGAATGCTTTTTGCACCCGTTCACAACAAGCCGCGCCCGTGGCTCTGCGAAAGCTGCCGCCCGCTCCTTACCCCCGCCCCGTGTACCCCGGAATATGAAAACCTGCACGCGGCATTCCTGTACGACGAAACCCTGCGCGACATGCTCCACGAAATAAAATTCCGAAACAAGCGCCAAACAGCCGAGGGTCTAGGCCACATCTTAGCCGAATCAACCGAAGCCGAGAGCCTCCCAAAAGCCGACTACATAGTCCCCATCCCCATGCACCCCGCAAAAAAACGCGCACGCGGCTTCAACCAAGCCGAAATAATAGCGCGCCCGCTCTCAAAAAAGCTAAACATCCCAATAGCCCGCGACATGCTCCGCCGAGTAAAAAACACGCGCCCCCAAGCAGGTTTAAGCGGAAGGTCCCGCAGGCACAACTTAGAGGGCGCATTCTCGTTTAATGCAAAAAAATACAGCCGCGGTGTTAAGTCTGTTCTGTTGCTTGACGATATATTTACTAGCGGGGCAACAATAGGAGCCTGCGCCGGAGTTCTTGCAGAAAACGGTATCTTGGATATTTATACAATCTCGCTGTCTATCGCGCTTTCAGATAAATTCACGAATTTGTAAAAAATCCTAATACTATTTCGGATTCCTGACGATAATAAAATTAGAAGCAACTTGTAGAGGGAAAGGACAGCTGATGAATATGAGAGTAGATAATGTTTACAGTGCATACAAAATATATAACACGAACGGAGCGGGGCGTCAGCGCCGTGCAGGTTCCGTAAGCGGGCAGCAGCAGGAAGCGTTTACCATGTCCGTACAAGCAGGCGACTACAATATAGCCCGCAAGGCTGTCTCACAAATCTCAGACGTTCGTTGGGATAGGGTAGAAGCTCTGCAAACGCAGATTGAATCCGGTTCGTACAATGTCAGCCCGGCTATGGTAGCCGATAAGATTTTAAGAAGCGCATATGGGCTTGACTAAGCTAGAATTTTGAATGCGCGATGCTTCAACGCGTATTCGAAATTCGGTATTTGCCGAAGGCAAATAAGCTACCTTGCTAGAATTTTGAATGCGCGATGCTTCAACGCGTATTCGAAATTCGGTATTTGCCTAAGGCAAATAAGCTATCTTGCTAGAATTTTGAATGCGCGCCAACTCATCGATTTTATAAAACTCGGAGAATTAAAGCTTACAAGGATGTAAACTCTTTTTCGTGTTACCTTTATATAGGTTGACGCGCAAAAGGGTTTTTTACTAGAACGGAGATTTGCCAAATGGCGGGAATGATGGAACAGCTAGTCGAAATACTGGGCGAACAGACCCAACGCTACGAAGAATTACTTGGGCTTTCCTTAGAAAAGCGCGACGTAATCGTTAAAAACGATGTCGAAAGCTTGCAGAAACTGAATCATCTCGAAAACATGGTGATAAGTCAGAATCAGAAACTGGAAAAACGCCGTCAGGAGTTAGTAGCCGACATGGCAATCGTGCTGAACGAAAAGGAAGACAACTTGACCATAAGCCGCATGATAGAGCTGATGGAAGGCAAAGAGGAAGCGCACGCGCTGACAGAAGCACGCGACCGCATCCGCTCAGTGATAGAGGAACTAAGCGAAGTGAATGTACAGAACGGACAGCTAGTACAGAACGCGCTTGAATATATTGAGTACACTACGAATTTAATCAGAGGTTCCCAAGGCGGAACGCCCGCCGCTTACTATCCGGGGACGGAAGATGTTGATTTGGGCGATTCGAGTTATTTTGATACCAGCAACTAAAGGGAGAGAGCATAATGCCGGGTTTTCAAAGTTTGAATGTTGCCATTAGCGGATTGCGTGCGGCTCAGACGGGTCTTGCCGTCACCGCGCACAACATGGCTAATGCAGAAATAAACGGCTTTTCGCGGCAGCGTAGTATACAGAGTACTTCGTTCAGCCGTTCTATGGGCACCAGCCTCTCGGGGCATCCGCTGAAGGTTGGCATGGGTACAGACAATCAGCCTATCATGCATATACGCAACAAGTATTTCGACATGCTGTACCGTCAGTACAACGCGCGTCTTCATTTCTATTCCATCAAATCGGTCGTAGGCGCACATATCGAAGATATTCTTGGCGAAACTGAAAATACATACAAGCTTTCAAATAAGCTGATGGACTTGTGGGCGTCCCTGCAAGAACTCAGCATGAGTCCCGAAAGCATAGAAACACGCGAACTTCTAATCGGTAACGCCATTTCTTTCATTGATAAGGCAACAAATATCTTCGACGAGCTGTTCGAGTTGCAGCTGAACCTCGACTCGCAGATTCGTGCGATGGTGACGGAGATTAACACTATCACAGCACGCATCGACGTACTGAACGAGGAAATCCGCGTATCAGAGTTTTCCGGCGACAACGCGAACGACATGCGGGACGAGCGGCACCGCTTGATGGACAGACTCAGCGGGCTTCTTCCTGTAATATTTTTTGAGCATCCGGACACTGGCGTAGTCGATATCACAACCATCGGCGGCAACTTCCTGCTTTCGCAGGGCGCAAGGAATCCGCTCGGCCTGCTGCAAATCAGCGGGCGGTACAGCTTTGTGGAGCCTGTGTTTACACATGCGCAGGGCGTTTTGCCGTCGAACACACCGCCCGGGAATTATGTACCGCTGTTTAACTGGCGCGTGCCGATAGACGCGGCTACGGGTAACGACCAAGGCGCGCTTATGGCGCTGCTGCAAGCCCGCGGTGCCATGCCCGCGACATACAGAGGCATAGACGCGCTGTGGCCGCCCGCGCATCCGCTGACGCGCCCGCCTGTGGCTGATACTACCGTCCCGCCCGTGCATTGGAGCAGCTTTTTCGATTTCGGCTCACCGCTGCCTATTACCCTCGCAGACCTTCCTACGCAGTGGGACACTTATTTTACTAACGTAATGAACTTCATCAACGGCGTGAACGCCGACCCCACCGTCTCTAACTATACAGGGCCTGTACCGCCGGACCGTTCGCGTTTCCCTACTATTCAGTATGACCCGCCGCTCAACTGGCCCGCGGAATGGGCAGGCAACTGGCCCGCCAGCGCGGATTGGCGCGACAGTGACGGCGAGCCTATAACCGACCCCATCCCTTGGTACGAGAACCCCATATTCATAGGCGAGTTCATCACATATCTGATGGAGCGGCAAAACGATGTGAACCAGTTCCAGACGCTGTACCCGCTATCGCTTACCAACGGTGCTGCTTTCCGTGACGCGCTTGGGGTTGATGCGACTGCTTTGGCTGCCGCACGGCAGGATGCACGGGATGCCCAACTCGTTTTGCAGGGTTTAATCGATGCCGGTGCCGGCCCGGGCGACCCTGCCTATGACGCCGCACGCGCGGCGCTTACGGGATATCAGGCGGCTCTCGCCGTACTCACTTCCCAAAGCACCCAAAACCGCGATATCATAGGCAACTACAACGCCGCCTCACGTACCTTCAACCAAGCCGCATGGAGCAAACAACACGCGCTTATTCCGCGTATGCAAATGCAGATGGATAAAGTCGTAAACGCCGTTGTACGTTTGTTCAATGAATCCGTGGCTCCTGTTTCCGCTGATATGGGTAAATATGACGGCGCGCCCTTTGACCTTTACCGTAACCGCTCCTTCACGGAGGTTTTTGTGCGGAGGATTCAAGGGCAGACAGCTATGGACAGATTTCAGGGCTTCGAGGGCTTCGACTTTATACACAATCCCGGTATGCCGGGCATGATAGACCAAATGTACACAAGCCGTAATCTGATGGTTAACCCGCTTCTGATTAGACCGCCTACACTCGGCGGCGAGCCTAGCGGTTACAACCTGCTTGCGCTTTCACCAAGCGGCGACCTTAAAGATACCCGCCTGCTTGAGGAAATGGTACGGCAGTGGAACCTATCGGACGGCGATTTCAGCATAAGAATCGGCGAGCAGAATTTCAGCATAAACGACGCGTACAACTTCTTTATCGTAGGCTTCGCGATAGAGATTGCCGAGGCTAATACCGCGTTGGGCAGCCAGTTTCAGCAGGTCGCGCAGGCGGATTTCCGTAGGAACGCCACTGCCGGGGTTTCCTTGGATGAGGAGCTTTCAAGTATGATGACGTTCCAGTTTGCCTATCAGGCGGCGGCTCGTTTGTTTAACGTAATAGACAGTATGATAGATACGGTCGTTAACCGTATGGGCCGAGTAGGCTTGTAGAGGAGAATTTAACATGATGCGTGTTACCAGTTCGATGATGACTAACAATATGATACTTAACGTCAACCGCAGTATGAGGAATCTTATGACCGCCGAAATGCAGTTTTCTTCCACACGGAGGATTCAGGCGGCTTCGGATAATCCGCTGATTGCCGCAAGGCATATGAAATTCACCAGTAATCTCGCGCAGAACGAGGATTTTCAAAACAACGTGGATAATGCGCTTGCTTGGATGGACGTTACAGAAAGTGCGCTTGACGGCGTGCTGCAAGTTTTGCTGAACGAAGTCCGCGATACGCTTAACCACGCACACAACGACCCGCTTGCGCTTGAAGGGCGTAAGACCCTTGCGACCAGTTTGCGGCATTTCCGTGACCAGATAGGGCATCAGATGAATACTCCGTTTGCTGGACGGTACGTGTTTTCGGGTCTTAGGACTAATCTGCCGCCTGTGTTTACTCAGCATCAGCCCGACTTGGTTTTTAGGATTACTCAAAACTTTGAGCTTAGAGATGTCGAGCGTACGCGGGCTTTACAGATTTTTCAGCCGGAGGCAGACGGGCAGGTCGGCTTGCCGTACTATCCCGAGGTTCATATCTTGAAACTTCCTTACAACAATATCCGTCCCAGGTTGGATGACAGTGTTTCTCCGCCTGTGCCTTTTGACCCGCCGCAGGTGTATCTTAGCGTGACGGCATCAGACGGCGACCCGGACGCCCCGACACCTGTTCCGCATACACAATTTAACGTGATTGTGCGCTCTAATACCGAGCGTAACGCGTATATCGTGCCGCCGCGTACTAACCCTACCGACCCGCCGAACGTCGTGCTGATTCAGGAAACAGGCGAACTTGTATTTGATGTAAATGACACAATCGGCGAGAGCGGCGCAAGCTTGTTTCCGCTTGAAATCACATATGACCGCCACGGATTCCAACAGGGCGAGCTTAACCCTGCCGTGTATTTCAACGCTACCTTGCTGAGCGCGCCTACGGGGCATCCGCAGTTTCCCGCACATTGGATTCAAAATAGCAACCCCGTTTTTCCGCTCCACTGCACAAACCGGCGCTTTGACATGTACAATCAGGACATGATATACGAGTTCAGCACCCACACAACCATTCCTGTAAACGTCCTCGCGAAGGACGTCCTCACGCCGAACCTTTTCGCGGATTTGAACAGGCTGATTACCTTTATCGAGGGCATTGTTCCTACTGACCCTGCGCGGCTTCGTGCGCAGTTTGAGAATCTTTTCCCGGACTTGGACGAAGAAGCGCTGCAAAAGATGATGTACGACCACATCGCGGACGAGAATCAGCGTATAAATCTCGCGATGAACAACAGAATAAATAACATGCTGTTTCTTATCGACCGCCACGCGGCGCAGGTCCGTACGCAAGTTACGGATATAGGCAGCCGCGGCCGCCGTCTGGAAATGTTCCAAAACAGGCTGGAGCAGGATGAAGGCAGCCTTACACAGCTTTGGACCAGCAATATAGGCGCGGACATGGCTAGGGCTACCACCATGCTTGCCACGGCGGAAGCACAGTACATGGCGGCAATAAGCGTCGGTACGAGAATCATTAATACAACATTGTTGAACTTCTTACAGGTATAGGGGGCTTTATGCAACTTACTACTAAACATTTCGGCGAAGTGGAATACGAAGCCAGGGATATTATCGTTTTCGAGGAAAGCCTTCCGGGCTTTACAGACACGCGGTTTATTCTTCTGGCAGACAATCCGGAAGACTTGTTTCACTGGCTGCAATCGACCGAGGACGGCGAGCTTGCTTTTGTCTTGATGGACGTAAAGCAGGTGAAGCCTGACTACGCACCGAAAATCGACCCAGAGGCGCTTGAGTCAATCGAGGGCGGTGCCCTTGTTTACTACAACGTAGCCGTGGTGCCCGAGGACTTGCAGGAGATGCGCGTCAACTTGAAAGCGCCGATTATCATTAACAAAGCCCGCAGACTAGGCAAGCAAGTGATTGCTGAAAACGAGGAATACGGCGTGCGGCATTATATTTTTCAAGAAATCCAAAAGCTGCCTGACAGCATTGGGATAGGCGGGTGATTGGATGTTAGCGCTTACCAGAAAAAAAGGCGAGTCCATAATGGTGGGCACGGATGTAGAGATTATCGTACTGGGCGTGCAGGGCGACCAAGTGAAACTGGGCTTCGTCGCGCCCAAGAACGTGAACATCCACCGCAAAGAAATATACGAACAGATACAGTCTGAAAACCGCGAAGCCACAAGCATTAACCTGGCAGCGCTCGCGAAGCTCCAAAAAGGAGGGAACAAATAATGCGTGTAACTAACTTCATGATACACAACAATTCGCTTAACAATATCCATAGAAACATGCGGAACCTCGCGCGGATTTACGAGCAGACCACTTCTCAGAAGAACATAGTCCGCCCATCGCAAGACCCGCTGATTGCCTCGCGCTCGCTGCGGTTCCGCACACAGCTTTCAAACATAGAGCAGTTTCAGCAAAACGTAGAAAGCGGAAACGCATGGATGAACGTCACCGAGGCTTCGTTCTTCAACTTAGTGCGCGGTGATGCAAACGGCAGCATTTTCAGCGGAATACAGGACAGGCTCCTTGCCGCGGCTAACCGCCCTGTGGGTGCGCTTGACGATATCCTTGTCTACTTCACGGAAATAGAGAACCTGATGCGGCAGATTGGACTGGAAATGAACCAGACCTACGCGGGGCGCTTTGTCTTCGCGGGATGGAGAACTGACCAGCCGCCTGTGCTGATGCGCGATATGAATGACGAGAGCCATGTTATTACGCAGCATTTTAATGTGCGTGATATTGAGCATACGTATTCGTTCCAGCGCTTCCCCGGCGGGCAGGGCGCGGTATACCCCGCAAATGAGGTTGGGCTGCCTTATCACCGCAGGGTAGCTATTTTGAAGCTGCCGTTCAGACAATCGCCCGCGGACGGGAACAGACCCGCTACCGGGCTGACTTTTGGGATGGGCGATACGCCCGCGGCAAACGTCCCGCCTTGGACAGGCGAACATTCGCTTATGGTGCGGAATCCGCAGTTTGACCCGGACATTCCGCCCGACCCTATCACTAACCCTGAATATATAGACCTTCCGAACGAGGTTCCGCGTTTGGGCGTGTTCGGCCCCGACGGCGAGCCTTTGGAGGTGACTATAATCGATGATTCTGACCCGAATAACCCGATAGAGACAGAGGTTCCGGTCAGGATGATTCGCTTGAACTCCTCTGATATATACGCTTTCAGGCCAGACCCTGACGCCATTCACTACATATACGATACGGGCGAACTCGTGCTTGGCAGTGCTGTCGTTGAGCAGTTTGAAGACGGCATCACATTCCGCTATCAGGTCGATAACCTGCGCGAGGGCGATTTGAACCCATTTGTATATTTCGATACCTGGTCAACGGTGCAGCGTGTGAACCCAACCGTGCCGCACATACCGAACGCGGCGCTTGCCCCGGGCAACTTGCAGAACGCACCCCCGCCGAACAGCCATCACTGGCCGCGCGACCCGCGTCAGCAAATCTTCTACGAGTTCAACGTAGGCTCACCAATCCAAGTAAACTCCCTGGCCTGGGAGGTCTACTCCGCGAACATGTTCGCAGACCTGCGCCGTCTGATGGAGTTTGCCAACAACATAAACCGCCCGGACCGCCGCGAGTTAGCGCAAATCTACGGCCCCGGCGGACGCGGCTACACAGGTGACGCGCTGGAAGACGCAATCACCCGCCATATATCCGACGAAAACGCAATCATCCATTCGGTACTGCACAACCGCATAAACAACATGATTCGCCTGATGGACGAACATGTAGTGGACGCGGCCCGCGAACACACAAGCCTGGGCGTACGGATGCGCCGCGTGGAAATGATTCAAATGAGACTGGAGCAAGACGAGGGTAACATAACAAAGCTGAAATCCGAAAACGAGGACGTAGACATGGTAGCGGCGCTGACCCGCCAGTCAATCGCGGAAGCCTCCTTCCAAGGCGCCTTACGGGTTATCGCGACCAGTATTGAACTATCCTTGGTCCAGTTCGTATAATGCGGCGCTTGCTGTTCTTGGGGGTTTTGGTTTGTTTAACCGCCTTCATCCCCGCCGAGTACCCGCATGAAATTTCGCCGCAGCCGGTCTTCATCAGACCGCGCGCACCGATGGTAGCGCTAAGCTTCGACGACGGCCCCTCGGCTTACACCCACATAATTTTAGATATACTGGAAGAACACGATGCCCGGGCGACATTCTTTGTGCTGGGGCATCAGCTTGTTGCGCGGCCCGAGGTCGCGCTTCGTGCGTCCGAACTGGGAAACGAAATAGCCAACCACACATGGAGCCACGCAAGGCTGACACAGACAAGCAGCGCGGAAATCGCAAGGGAAATTACAAGGACAAGCACAGCTATCGAGGGTCTGATTGGGCATTCGCCTCCGATGTTCCGCCCGCCGTTCGGCGCTACGGATGAACGGGTGGTTGGGGTAGCAAAGGAGCTTGGGTATGCGGTGGTGAAGTGGACTGCCGACCCTATCGACTGGCGCTACAGGGATGCTGATATTGTTTATGAATCGGTGATGCGGCAGGTAGAGGACGGGTCTGTGGTTTTGCTGCATGATACAAGACCGACTACGGCCGAGGCTATGCGGAGGCTTGTACCGAGGTTGATTGAGGAAGGGTTTGAGTTAGTTACGGTTTCGGAGCTGCTTAGGGTTTTTTACGGCGGGTTGGAGGCCGGGCGGGTTTATGGGAGTTATACGGTTTTGGAGTGATTTGTAAAAAAAAGGAGATGACTTAGGCATGAGAATAGATAATTTATGCACTCACCAAATCACAATGAGAGTGTGGAGACAGTCAAGCGAGACTAGGCAAGCCGTTCTTGATGAAGAAAGGCAGGATTTTTTGGAGAACAGTTTTGAAAATATGCTGAAGTCAAAACGAAACCAAAGTTCAGACAGCCCTGAAATCGGTGCGGGCCGTGACCACTTTGTTATTCCTGTAGCATCTCAAAAACATTCCGGTTAAACCTTATCAACCCTTCGTCACGCATTTTACACAACTCCCTAGACAATGCACTACGGTCAATACATAAATACCTTGCTACTTCTTCACGGTTATATGGTATGGTGACTGTTCTGCTGCCGTTGCGGTGAGTATCTAAAAAAGAAAGTATTTTTTCACGGATAGTACGCTTAGAAAGCACCTCAACCTTTTGGTTAAGCAACATACTCTTTCTGGCAACAGCGCGAAGCAGATTGATGATTAATTGATTGTGATAATGACATGCTGTGTTGCATGGCTGCGGAATCCTCTTGTAGTCCATCAGCAGCACTTCACAATCCTCTGATGCAACAATCGAAATTGGACTATGCTCTAGTTCTGCACATGCGAACACCTCACAGAATAAATTCGGGGCAGGCAGTTCTGCTAATATGCCTGCTTCACCTTTTATGTCCTCTCTTATAACGCGAACACATCCGGACATTACCCACCCCACTATATTTACAACATCACCGGCGAGAAGAATAATCTCGTTTTTTTTGTATGATACAGTTTTAGCGGAAAGGCAGTTTAGTATCTTTAGTAAGTCATCAAAATGAATACCTTGAAATAAAATATTTTTGTTTGCCAGTTCAAGGGTAAACATATTTTTTGCCTCCTATAAAGCGGCTTCGTTGCATTTGCAACCGCTTTGTTGAACCAATTATACTATAGTATCAGAAATAAGTCATCCGTTATTATAAAAGGGGGTAGTCACGTTGAATTTTCCAAACACCTTGAAAGAATTTTCCAACCCAAGCAGATGTGAAATTTTGTTACTTTTAAGAAATGGCTCTATGTCCGCAGGGGATATAACTCGGCACTTTAATTTATCCGGGGCTACTATTTCTTACCATCTTTCGCAGTTGAAGAAAGCGCAGCTTGTGCTTGAATCGAAGCATAAGAATTTCGTCTACTATGAACTTAACACTTCAATATTTGAAGACGCTATACAATGGTTTTCCCAATTCCAAAAACCCGCTATATAAATATAGCGGGTTTTTTTCTCCTGTTTACTATTTAGAAGTTTTTCTAAATAACTCTTGACTTCTAAATTTCGCCGTGCTAACATCTATTTAGAAATATTTCTAAATTTCTTTTGGAGGCAAAATTACCATGAAAAAATATTTTATCTTAATGTTTGTGGTGGCAGCAGGGCTTATTTTCACCGCTTGCACAGGCGGAAATAGCGAAAATGACACAAAACCGATAATCCGAATAGGATATCTCCCCATTACTCATGCTATGACATTGTTTGTCGTGAATGATATGCTGACAGAAGATGATTCTTTTGGCGTACAGCTGGAACGATTTAGTTCATGGCCCGATTTAATGGACGCGCTGAACGGCGGACACATAGACGGCGCTTCTGCACTTATTCAATTAGCCATGGATTCAAATAGAGCAGGGGTTGATTTACGGGCTGTGGCGTTAGGGCATAGAGACGGAAATATCGTTGCTGTAGCCAATTACATAGAAACAGTTCAAGACCTGCGCGGACGCACAGTAGCCATTCCTAGCCCTATGTCAACACATAACTTCTTATTAAACATGTTGCTTTGGGAAAATGACATGACCGTTGATGACATTATTGTCATACAACTGGCACCCACTGAAATGGTTTCTGCGCTTGCCAGCGGCAGCATTTCAGCATATGTGGTAGCAGAACCGTTTGGTGCAAAAGCCGTCACTTTAGAGGTCGGAAGAAACTTTGCAGAATCACAAGATATTTGGGAGGATTCTCTTTGCTGCGCCTTGATATTTTCCTATGAGTTCATAGCCAATAACGAAGATATTGTTCTTGAATTTATGCACATGTATCATGAAGCAGGGGATTTTTTGGAGCAAAATATAAACCCGGTATCAGACAGTGTAAGGGAAATTGCATTACAGCATTTAATGGTAGATGATGAAACCCTGGAATTATCGCTTCAATGGATTTCTTTTGCTGACCTTGATATTGGAGAAGCCGAGTATGAGGAATTGTGCCGTTTCAAAATAGAATTAGGATTGTCGCAGTCACCTCCTCTATTTGAAGATTTTGTGTTAAACCATTGCTGTATCGGAGGGCGGTAATGTGATAAAAGAGACAATAATTAGGGTGTTATCAAAAAGTTTATATGCTCTTGGTGCGGTTTTGATTTTACTTGTATTTTGGCAGTTGCTTGTAATGTTTGGCGGGGTTAACAGGGCATTATTACCTCCGCCATTGTATGTTTTTGAAACACTGGGAAACATGATTAGAACAGGTGAGCTGCTTATACATATACAAATAAGCCTGTACAGATTTTTTGTGGGCTATTCTTTAGCAGTGGTTGCAGGGTTGGTGTTGGGGTTAATTATTGGGCAGGTAGCGTTTCTTTCTAAACTTACCGACCCGTTAACACAGTTGTTAAGACCAATCGCCCCTGTTGCATGGATGCCATTTATTGTTTTGCTTTTCGGAATCGGAGATATGCCTGCCATAATGATAATATTTATAGCAGCTTTCTATCCCGTACTGCTTTCCACTATAAGCGCATCAAAGAAAATTGACAAAAGTTATCTGCGGGTTGCACAAACATTTGAAATAAAGCAGCCACAGCTCTTTTTCAAAATTATAGTGCCTGCCATTTTTCCGTATATCGCAAACGGTATGCATTTAGGTCTAGGCACAGCATGGGTATTTCTTGTTGCCGGTGAGATGATGGGGGTGCGTTCGGGTTTGGGATTCCTTATTATGGACTCTCGAAACAATATGCAACCGGAAGTGCTTTTGGCGACAATTTGTGTAATCGCGGTTCTTGGGTTGGTATTGGATAAAATAGTATCATTTTTTGAAGTGCGGATAAATAAACACTGGGGAATCCAAACAGAATAGATGGGGGGGAGCAAATATGTTCATAGAGATTGATGGCGTAAGTAAACAGTTCTTGCACAATAAAACTCCTATACTGGCATTGCAAGACATAACACTGTCTATAGAGCGCGGGGAATTTATTTGCTTTCTCGGGCCTTCCGGGTGCGGTAAAACCACTTTATTAAATATGATGGCCGGTTATGACAAACCAACATCAGGCGAGATTAGAGTAGATGGTTCGGTTGTAGACGCCCCTTCTATCAAGCGGGTAACTGTATTTCAGGGATATGATTTATTACCTTGGCGAACAGCACGAAAAAACATTGAAATCGGACTTGAATCGCTTGCATTATCTAAGGCAGAAAGAAAAATCGCTGTAGACAAATATATCGACATGGTAGGTTTAACGGATTTTGCTAACCATTTCCCGTACGAAATATCCGGCGGTATGCGCCAAAGGGTTTCAATAGCAAGAGCGTTAGCTACCAACCCCGAAGTTATTTATATGGACGAACCATTCAGTGCATTAGATTTAATAACAAGATTGTCAATCCAGAAAAGCATACTTGGGCTATGCCGTGAAAACAAAAAAACGATTATCTTTGTCACGCACATCATTGATGAAGCTATTCTGCTGGCAAATAGAATTGTTGTATTTTCACCTTATCCGGGCAAAATAATGCGTATAATTGACATTCCTCCTAATGCTAAAAAAGGTGAGGATATGCCCGAATATAAAAAAATTAAAGATGAAATTCATAGTCTGTGTGAAGTTCATCTTTAATTTAGCTTAAATGCTGTTACCGTTCATGATGTATTCTTCTAACCTCAAAAACGATAACCGCTCTCTTTGATTCATTGATAGCAGGTTAGTGACAAAATTGTTGCTATCATTCATATTTTGAGTTAGAAATCTGGCAAGCCCAAATTGTCCGAACAAGTCCTTAATATCGTTACGGGCAGCCATATCACCAGATTTAGCAAGCTCCCATTTATGCTGAAAAATTCGAGATTTTGCCATTCTGGCTTGCCCGCGTTCAAGAAATTTATCGGGTATTTGCATAAATCTCATAGCTGTTTCACGTTCTTCATCATCAGCCGCTTTGGATACTAATGTTTCTTGAAGTTTGTCAAAAGACATTTTTTCGGAATCATCTACACCGAATTTTAGCACTCCATTAGCACCTTTGCCTACAGTTATTTGGTGATTAGTGTTATTTAGATTTATGTTCATAGTGTTAATCCCCTTTTCTGCAACTATAAATTACTGACCAGATAACATTTGCTCGTAGCGGCCAACCATATTTTGAAGTGCTTGCCCTTGTACAGGTTGCGACCATGAATGCCCATCAGTTCGGTTATCATTCCAGAAATCTAAAACGGACATCATGTTGACCCTAATCTGATGGCTTCTGCGTTCGGCATCCTCTTGTTCAGCCCTCCTCTTATTATCACTAAGCCAGCTTTCAAGTTCGGTCTGTTGCTGCATTTGCTCTCTAACCCACGACATCCATTGATTGTACTTGTTTTCGTCCTCAGCCATTTCCCTTAACATGTTTTTCGTTACCATGAAAGGGTCACGAACGCCACTGGCAGAAGCACCGCCAAAACCTTTGAAAGCAATGGTAAATCCGCTAATTTCGCAGGTGCTTCCTAAGTTTATTTTTACAGGGCTACCTACTGTGCTTTGTATTTGATTCAAAATTTCTGTTTCCCTATAGCTTAATCCTTGTGTTGATGACGTTAAGTTTCGCCCTGATTGCATAGCAGGGGTATTCCTTACGTTATTTAAGCCTACGCCATTCATCATTAACTACAACCTCCCCATCTATGTTGCAATAAAAAATCCCCTTGAGAGTTCTGCTATATATTTTGCTACAGCAGAAAATATGGGGAGCATCCGTGCAATTTATAAACAGGGAAACAGTCCGTTTTTCCCATCTTTTATGTTTACAGATTGTATATCGGCATAATTTCTCTTGAGTATTAGCTCTCGTTTTGGGGATTTGGGCTTACTCAAAGAAAAACAAATCCTCAAACTTTTTATCAAGGGCTATGCAGAGGATAAGAGCTAACTTTGCCGTAGGGCAAAATTGACCAGTTTCTATGGAACTGATTGTGTTTCGTGACACCCCAACCATTTCAGCCAATGCCGCTTGTGAGAGGTCTTTTTCTGCCCTTGCCACTTTTAGCTTGTTTTTTAATACAATTTCATCTTTCATTTTAACCCCACCACCCCATCAATAAAGATACAACTCGGATAGTTGAAAATAATACAAGGAAAAGATAAATAATGGCTTCAGTTAGATGTTTTTTATCCCTTGTAAATCGGTATGCAGAGATTGGTGAAGCAATAAAAGATGCAAGCACAGAAGCAACAATCGAATTTACAATTAAATCGAAAGCGTACTCCATATCGCTTAGTCTTGCAAAAACGAGAAGTACCACGCTAACTACTACAAGGGCAAACCAGCCTTGTCTAAGACCTTTCGCTTGCACAAATTCTACCCCTTCGTCATTACCCGACTTCCTGCTTCTCGCTAAGATGTCCTCTTTGCTGTTTTCCGTTTGATTGCTCATAAAGCTTACCTCCAAGTGTTGTGTGATTTTTGACAAGTTTTATTGTCGGTATAAATATAGCATGTGCCAAGTAAACCTGTCAAGCGTTTTTTTATTAGAATATCTTGTGAGTAAATGGTTTATTTTGCAAATCACACCCACTAAATCGTACATGGAGTTCACAAGTTGTTGCGAAAACGAAAAAACCGCGACCATCAAGAACTTGATAGTCGCGGGGGTTTTCCTGAATCACTTGGGGCTCGAATTATGTGCGGTGCTTAAATTCAGTATAACAGAGTCCAATACAATACCAACAAAGCCACTGATTCAGCCATCTTAATAAAATGTAAATAAATTCAACTCAACCATTTTCAATTCTCTAAAGGGTAAATTGAAGGGTAGAAATACCCCTTAGTTTACCCTTCATCATTTAATTCTTCTTGGAGTTCTTTAACAGTAGCTTCATCCAAGCCAGTATGCCTAACGACAAATTCGATGGTAACTCTGTCCCGCAACATGCTTTTTGCTACCGCCTTTAACTCATCCATTACAAACATTACGCCCAGTTCTGTCAATGCGCCTGTCATTTTTATAATTGCTATCATTGGTCTAAATTGGTTTTAGACTAACACAGATAATGACCTTAATCACTCCCATCAATTTTTCTCTATCGGTTTCATCCAAATGCTTGCTTGCAAAGGCAAATGTCGCCGCTACACAAGCTTCTCTTTTAGTAGGGTCTGGTATGGTTTTTGCTAATTCTATGGTGCTTGATGCCAGTTCATAGGGTGGCAAAGTGTGATTCATAAGCGGAAGGAGCACGAATTTGAGTATATCTGCATCTGATAGTTCTTGCCCAGCCTTTATTTTATTTTCCAGTTCGGTAAAAGTGTTGTTGCCGTTATAGTCTGCCATTAGCAGTACGTTAGGGTCATATGTCAATGTGCCGATATTTAAGGGGTTAGGCTTTTCCTTAACATCAGCTGTGTAAATTATTACTGTGTGTATAAGTCGTTCGTCACGCTCGTATAATCGTACATCATAGCCTACGCATTTAAGCATGGCTTTTTTACTGTTATGACCTGTGACAAAGGCTAGGTGAAGGTAGGTATTATCTTCTAGTAGAAAAACCATATCTGCCGCGCCGCCGCTTACTTCGACTACAGGTAGTTCGGGATTGATTAATTCCTTAATTGGGGCGGTTTGTATACCGCTTCTACTAGCCCTAGATTTTCTGACAGTACTCGCATACCGTCTTGCCTTATCAGTGTATCAGCTCTCATGGAAATACCCCCTTATAAAGTCTATTGGGCTTACGATAGGAATTTCGGCTACGGTTTTGTTCAGTAACCTCTTGTCAGTCGTGATAAAATAATCTGCTTGGGCGGATATAGCACAGGCTATGCGTACATCATCTTTTGATTTAATACCCTTTGGCATTAACTGTTTCGTCTGTGATAAAATATCGCTTTTGAATGTTATAACTTTAGTTGACAATCCTTCCCATAATGCTATTTGCCTTTTTCTGTCCAAGTTTCCGTTTGCGACTTCTTCTTGAATTAACAGTTTCGATTCAGTTTCAAGCCTTACGAGCGGGTGAACTTGGTCATCATACGGACGGTTGAAATAACATACATCCAAATATATCAGGTTTTTATTTTTATTGCTCATAAGAATATCCCTTTCTCTACTGTGCAGTAAACACGCTCGAAAGCGTGGCAATCTCGCGCTTCTTTTCTTCTTTCTGCACATGCGTATAGATAGCGAGGGTGTGGCTAATCTAACCTTCACGGTATTATGCTCTTAGAAATTTTGTGAGTTCGGCGGCGAAAAAAATAAAGACTGCGATACATTCCTCGCCGAACTTACAAAATTTTCAGAACGAGAGCGCGGTGGTCAGATTCCCGAATCTATG
>Ga0209755_10002768_pt1 | contig 23259 bp, 24 predicted proteins | sample TergutCo191P1_FD_187301 | JGI IMG/M metagenome (GOLD analysis project Ga0209755, IMG submission 187301) | Cornitermes sp. P1 segment gut microbial communities from Petit-Saut dam, French Guiana - Co191P1 (SPAdes) (version 2) | ecosystem: Host-associated > Arthropoda: Insects > Digestive system... | reverse complement strand
TTTGACGTGTCGGAGTGGACTACCGGTACCCACAATATCATCGTTCACGCCCGCGATCGCGCGGGGAACGAGGCCGTGTCCGGCCCCTTCAATCTGCGGGTTGATCCAAACGCGGCCCTTTCCCTGGTGCGCGTGGTGTACCCGGAAGAGGGCGATATAATAAGGCAGAACATAAGCGCCTTGGGTGTCGCCTCGGGGCGTTACGGCATTGAAAGGGTGATTATTCGCCTGAACGACGGCGACGAGGTTATTGCTTCTGGCGCGGATTACTGGGAACATTTCCTGGACTTCTCGCAGGTTCCCGATGGCAGGCAAACCCTTTTCGTAAGGGCCTTTGACAGCGGTGGACTTTACGGGCCAGAGGAACGCATAAACTTCATACTGGACACCGCCCCGCCGCTTGTGGAGATTACTTCCCATGACATAGGCGGTATTATAAGCGGGAACGTTACGGTTCGGGGTAGGGTAAGCGATGCCAACGGTATTCGCAGTCTTCAGATTAGCGACAACGGTATCGATTTCACGCCGCTTTCCACCAGGGGCGGGCGGCGTTCCGATGCCCTGGACTTTTCCTTTTCGATACGGACCAGAAATATGCCCGATGGCCCCATAGTGTACTTTGTGCGGGCCGTGGACAACACTGGTATGGTAACCGTGGAGCCTGTCCTGTTCTTTGTCAGCAACATGGCCCCGGAACTTGAGATTCTAAGCCCTCTGCCTGGCGAGCCTTTGTTCAATAGGTTCATGCTTTCAGGTCGCGCCCATTCCAATGTGGGCATTGCAAGGCTGGAGTATCAGTGGGGTAGGATACAGGGCGAGATAGAGGTTCGCCCTGGTGACCCCTATTGGAGTGTTGTGCTGGAACAGGGGCCAGGTTCGGGGAACAGCGTTACCGTCACGGCGACGGACAACGCGGGCAACAGTACCAGGCTTGCCCAAAGGCTGGACGATCGCCGCAGGGATATGGTTCCGGTGATAGTAATCGATTACCCTGCTCCAGAAGTCCTGGAAAACATGCCCCCAGGCACGGCGATATTTGGCCGTGTCGAAGGTGGCTTTGGTCCTATCAGGGTGGTTATCGGCAACAACATTTATTTCGTCGATGCATACCCATCCTTTCGTATAGATCCATCGCAATTACCCGTGGGAAGAAGGGCCAATTTTAGGATCAACGCCGTGGATTCCGAAGGGATTAGGGGGCCTGTTAAGGGTTTGCGGATTACCAGGGAAGTATACGAGGACTTTTTCCTGAACGAGTCGCGCTTGACGGTTACAAGCCCCGAACGTGGCGGCTGGGTTGCTGGCAATTCCCTTGCGCTTACTGGTAGTGCCGTTCCTGGCACGCGTGTCCAGTTCCGCTTTTCGCCCCAGGCCAACTGGCAGACTCTGGCACTTGACGAGTATGGCGTTTTCGATACCGAAGTGCATATGTTGGGTTTGCCGCAGGGCCCAGTACATCTGGAACTTCGCACTGGGGACAATTTCCCCATATACCATCCCTTTAACAGGGCGGTCGGGACGGCTCCACGGGAGCGTTTCGTCACCCCTTCGACGGAACCTGACCCGGATCGTCCCCCGCGTCTGGTTAGCGGCAACAGAACCGTGGTGGGTGAGGCGGAACATTCTGTACCCATAGTTGGCGTGGCCTATTCGCTAGACGGCGAGTACTTTACGGATATTCCCTTCGTCTATTGCACTGGCAGGGCCTGGTTCAGCTATTTCTGCAACTTTACCGATCTTACCGAAAACGAAGGCACCCTAGTCTTTCGCCTTAGCGATGCCGCCGGAATGTACTTTTACATAACCCCCGTCTACAGGATCAATCCCGAGCCACCAATCCCAGTGATTATCGTTAACAGCCCGGTTGAAGGTCAGCTTTTCACCACGCCCTTTGCCATTTCAGGCATTGCCTATGACGAGGTTGGCATTCACAGCGTCCATTGGCGAATTCTTGGTCCAATGCTGGAATCGATTCCCCCTGGCGCGGCCGGCGACGAGGCAAGGTTGGTTGCCGAGGCTTTTGCCGAAAATCCCGACAGGGAGTTTAACGAGGTTCTTACCGACAGGACTTTCAGCATACCCATCGACTTTGCGATGATTACCGACGGCGAGCACCTGCTTGAGATATTCGCCGCCGACATGTACGGTGTGCGCAGCGAGATTGAATCCCGCACGATAAGAATCAGCACCGCGGCGCCTTATACCCGAATCATAGAACCGCTGATAACGCAGTTCTATAACAGGACTATTACCGTAAGGGGCTTTTCGGCGGATGCAAACGGCATAGCTCTCGTTTCCCTGTCTATGGACAGTGGTAATACCTGGCAGGAGGTAAATCTTGAGGAGGGCGGCTACTGGGAGATTCCCCTTAACACCGCGATATACACCGATGGCGTTTACGCGGCGTTGATTCGCGCTGTGGATAAATACGGCGTTATGTCCTTTACCAGCGCGATGATCAACATCGACAATACCCTGCCCGATCTGCATCTTTCTTTCCCTGCCAACGGTCAGAACGTGGGTGCCGACATGCGTATAATGGGCAGGGCCTTTGACAACACAGGCTTGGACAGGCTTATATTCCAGGTTATAAACGCGACAAATCCCGATTACCGGCTGGAATTTGAAAGGGAACACGGCGGCGGTGTTATTTTCGAGAGCGCAAGCCTTTACGGTTTCCCGCCTGGCGAGTATGTCGTGCGGGTTATTGCCAGGGATCTTGCAGGTAACGAAAGCGTAGTTTCCCGCGAGGTTACCTTTGGCGGGGGCGACGCGCAGATTGCCCTTTTCAATCCCTTTCCGGGGGAAACCTATTCGGGCCCTGTCAACGTCGTTGGTATGGTTACGGGTTCGTCCGTGCCGGACAGCGTTCGGCTTGTCATGAACGGTCGCTATCTTGGCTATGCCCATGTTGACCGTTTTGGTATTTTTCGATACTCAATCAACGAGATCATGCTTGTGGACGGGCAACCGCACGATATCTTCGCGTACTATTACGCGGACACCGGCGAGCGTGTTTCAAGTCCCATTCATACGGTGTTCTATTCCCATTTCGGCCCCATTCTGACGATTGACAGCCATCAGGATGGCGACATAATTACGCAACGACCTTGGCTTTCGGGTCGCGCCTGGGTTTTCAGCGAGGAACTGGTGGCCTTGGACAATCCACACTTCGAAGACGAGGGTGGTTCGGTGAGCAGAAGGGAACGCCGCAGGCTTGAAAGGGATCTTGCCCTTGTAGGTGTCCAGATAAGTTACAACAATGGTCATACCTTTATGGATGCCAGGGGTGGCAGGGGGGACAGCGATTGGAGGTTCCGCTTGGAAACGGGAGAGCTACCTTTGGGTCCTTTGCCGGTGCTGGTTAGGGCACAGTTTGCAAATGGGGAACAGGCCGTTCGCCGAATAATGCTTTACGTTGACACCACGGCCCCAATGGTTCAGACCCTTGCCTTGTCGGATGGTTTTTCTTTCCGCGATACGATTCCGATTTACGGCATCGCTGGCGTGTTTAGCGAAAACAACAACCTTGCTGCCGTGGATGTTAGCCTTCGTACTGGCGACAAGTTGCTGTACTCGGTTCCTAGCTTTTTGCAGGGGGCCTTTGTCGATTTTAAAGTATTTGGGGCCACCTTCTTTGACGTTGGGTTTGGCCTTAGCTTCTTCGATGATAACGTGCGCTTCCAAGCCCAGTGGGGTATGGCACCCGCCTTCGGCCAATACTCGCTATTTGTCGATGGCGGGCGCTATACCGGCAATGTGTTCGGGATAAGGCTGTTGGCGAATGTCTTTAATTTGCCATTTTCCTCGTTTTTGGGGCCTGACTGGACGTTTTTCTCTATGAACATTGCGGTTGGGGCGAACTTTTCCTGGTTTAGTATGGCCGACGAGCACCAGCGATCCGCGCTGTTCATGAGCGCGGTGATTGGGCAATTGGATATCGCCAATGTCAACATGCAGGAAATCTTTCCCGAGTGGCGCTTCTTCAGGAACTTTGCCCTGTACCTTCAGCCAGAGCTTTGGTTTGCCAGCTCTGATGTTCGGGGAGAGACGATTTTCAGGATGACTGTGGGTTTGCGTACCAATATTTTCTGACGTACATGGGCAGGTTCACTTGCCCTAAACCCCTTACTGGTGTAAAATGACCCTGAAGGGAAGGGTTTTAGCATGAAGATTTTGATGGTTTGTAGCGAGGCTGTGCCTTTCGCTAAAACGGGTGGTCTTGCCGATATGGTATCCGCCCTTTCTATTAGTCTGGCCAGGCTGGGGCACGATGTAAAAATCGTGCTTCCCAGGTATTACTCGGTGGACAGATCTGAGCTGAAGCAGCTCCCTGGGGCGCTTGGGGTTCCCGTCGGCGGCGGCGGTGAGGAATGGTGCGGGGTCTATTCCACGGTTCTGCTAGGGTCGGACGAAAAAAACCCGGTTGACGTGTATCTAATCGATCACGAGATTTATTTCGGCAGGGACGGGATTTACGGGACAAGTTTTGAACCAGATTTTCTTGACAATGCCAAGCGTTTTACCTTTTTTAGCCGTTCGGCCTTCCAGCTTTGCCGCAAGCTTAGATGGTTCCCGGATGTTCTGCACGCCCACGACTGGATGTCGGCGCTTGTGCCTGTGTACCTTAAATTCGCCGAAAGGGGGGTTAAAGGCAGCGCACCTGGTTTCGAGAACACCATTTCGATTTTGACCATCCACAATCTTGGCTACCAGGGCATTTACAGCAAGGGCAACTACGACTACACGGGCCTTGGCTGGGACGTGTTTTACCAAGCCGGTTTCGAAGACTGGAGCATGATGAATTTCCTAAAGGCTGGCCTGTACAGCGCGGACAAACTTAACACCGTATCGGGCAACTATGCCGAGGAAACAAAGACAAGCCAGCACGGGTTTCGCTTGGATGGCGTTCTGCGCTACCGCAGGGCCGACTATTCGGGCATTCTTAACGGCATAGACACCAACGTGTGGAACCCCCAAAAGGACAAGCTTATACCCAAGCCCTATTCCGCCGACGACATGTCCGGAAAAGCACTTGCCAAGGCCGAGTTGCAGCGGCATTTTGGGCTTCCACAGGATCCCGAGGTGCCTATAATCGGCATGATATCGCGGCTTACCGAGCAAAAGGGCGTGTGGGAGGTTTTCGGCGCGGGCCATGGTTCCGCCTGGTCTATCTGTACCGAAATGAAGCTACAGTTTGTGCTGCTGGGTTCTGGCGAACCCTGGTGCGAGAACGAGGTGCGAACCCTTGCGTCCAAGCTTCCAAATCTAAAGGCGCACATTGGCTATAACGACGAGCTTAGCCATCTTATAGAGGCGGGTTCCGACTTTTTCCTTATGCCAAGCCAGTACGAACCCTGCGGCTTGAACCAGATGTACTCGCTTGTTTACGGAACCCTTCCCATCGTAAGAAGGACTGGTGGTCTTGCCGACACGGTTGACAACTATGATCAGGAAACGGGTGCCGGTACTGGTTTTATGTTCGATCAGCTTACCCCAAGGGCGATTTACGACACCGTGGGCTGGGCTGTCTGGGCCTGGTACAACCACCCCGAGCATATCGCCGCGATGCGCAAAAGGGCCATGGGTCTGGATTTCTCTTGGGAAAAGTCTGCCAAGAAATACGTTGAGCTGTACGAGAAGACCTGTAAGCAGATAAGGGGTCGCTGAAACGATTAGCGGGGGTTACTGGGGGTAACAAGGACTTCCATTACCCGTTGGTGCTTTAGTCGCGACACCTTTATCCGCAGCCCGCGCCAGTTTAGTTCCTCGCCGACGCGGGGCAGTTCGCCCGATTTTTCCATTACCCAGTTGCCTACGGTGGTGCTGGGCGGTGTGTCGTCCAAACTTTCGCTGTCATTGATGAATTCAAGCATGTCCTTAAAGCCCGTGCCGCCAAGCACCGTAAAACTGCCGTCTGGGTTTTTCCGCATGGGCTCCTTCACGTTATCGTGTTCATCCCATATCTCGCCTACCAGCTCCTCGATAATGTCCTCTATGGTGACAATACCCAGCGTACCGCCGAACTCGTCCACCAGCACCGCCATGTGCGACTTTTTTTCCTGCAAAGTCCGTAGCAGCCTGGGGATTTTCATAGTCTTGGTGACGAAAACCACGGGCTTGATTATTTCTTCGGGCAGTCTGCCTTTTTTGACAACCTCGTGGTGGAAATCCTTCAATAAAATAACCCCGGTTATATTGTCGATATTCTCGCGGAAAACCGGCAGGCGGGAAAAACCGGTCTGGGCAAAGACCTCATCGATTTCCTCTACCGTGTTGGCAATGGAGACCGCCGCCAGATCCACGCGGGGTGTGACAATTTCCGCCGCGGTCATCTCGTCGAACTCGATTGCCTGGCGAATCATGTGTTCCTCGCTCCTGTTTATGCCGCCTTCCTGTCGTGCCTCTTCCACGAAAGTCAGAAGCTCGTCCTCGGTAATCGAGCGGTCGGCGTTTACAAGGAAAATCCCAACGATTATTTTTTTCCACGCACCAGCAAGGCGGCTTAGGGGGGAAAAAAGAAAGATGAAGATGCGCAGCGCGGGGGCGACCCCAATCGCGGCAAGTTCCGGCGACTCCTTGGTAAGCGTCTTGGGGGAAATCTCGGCGAAGACAAGCACCAGCACGGTCATTGTCAGCGTGGCAATGGTGACCCCACTTGCCCCGAACAGGCCGATAAAAAGCATGGTGGCGATGGCCGATGACGCGGTGTTGACAAGGGTATTCCCGATAAGTACGGCGGAAAGCAGCCTGTCGTAGGATTCCAGCATTCGCAACACCAGCCCCGCCTTGCGCGATCTGGCTTTTGCGACACGGGTTCCAGTGGATCGGGCCTTTGCCGCCATGTTTTTCAGCTTGGTTCTGCTTGCGGACGTAAACCCAGTCTCGCATATGGAAAAGAACGCCGAAAGGCCCAGCAACGCGACCAGCACGGCAACAAGGCTTAGGTAATAAGAGGAAGGATTATCCATCGTGAAAGGCGCCGATCAGATTCGAACTGATGCATAAAGGTTTTGCAGACCTCTCCCTTACCGCTTGGGTACGGCGCCATGCGCAGTGCATACTTAATACGATTTAGAGTATAGCAGAATTGCTGTTTTATGTCCAGCGGCTAGGCCATGAAAAATCAATTTTCGACTTAAGCATCCCGTCCAAAAGATAACTTTTTCCCCAAACATATTCTGCCGATAATACCAATATGGTACAATTGGCCTTTTTTCTCCGATTTAGACTCCAGCTTCAGCGGACAAAAACGAATCTTGTCCCGCGTCTGGAAGATATGGCTGTTCAGGCTGTCAGGGAAGCGGGAGGGGAAATTACTGGGAAAAACGGCACTATACGGGCTGTCTTTAACGAAAATTCCCCGGGTTTCTGGCTTGACATGCTCCTTTTGATCGAACGGATGACGCGGATTGTTGACGGGGATTCGCTGGATCTGCATGGGTATGCCGTTCTTTTGGGCGGGACTCTGCCAGATACCAGCGACAGGCTTTGCCGCATCATATCTGGTGGGTTTTACGGTGGGGGCGTATATCTAGATCAAACGACCTCCGAAGCTCTTCGCCCATACGTTACCGTAGAGGAGCAGGGGACCTGGGCGGGAAGCACGTTCTTCAAGCTGAAAGAGGAAAAGATTTTCGTCTCGACTGCCAGGGCTGGTTTTATCCTGCCGGAAAAGACGATTAAGCTGTTCGAGTCGGGCCGCCGCCCCTCGGTTCTTGTTGTCGGGCGTTCTTTCGAGGGAAAGCGGGACAACCTGTATCGCAGCATAGCCGGGTTTTCCAATACCGGCGGTGTCTTTCAGCCTTTGTTCGTCCGTTTTGGAAGCGGTGGATTGAATGCCGTTACCGATGCATGGCCGACGTGGATAGGTCAGGAGGATATGGATCGGGAAATCTGGGAAAAGACCACGGCCATGCGGGCGTTCTTTTTTCGCCATCGCCTAAGGATAGAACCTTCGCCTTTTGCGGCGAAAATGGCCCGCGATTTCTTCGATACGTTGCTTACATTGTACGGCAATCGTGCCGTTCGCGAAGGCATACAGCCGGTGGTGATTCTGGAGAACATCCGTGTGGCGGAACATGCCGCGGCGGGTATCGTTATTACGGCCCTGTCCAGACGCAAGGATTTTATCCTTGCCGGGGTCTGTACCGAGGAAGCCGAGGATGCGGAGTTTTCGAACTGGGTGACCCTGTTTCCCCGAAAATTCAGGACGCAGGAAAAGGATTTGGCCAGCCAGTCGGCACCGGAGCTTCCCGCCGATCTATGGGAAATGGGCTATCTCTGCCTGTTGATAGGCCGTGTCTTTCCGCCCGATCTGATCCCCAAGGTGCTGGAGGAAATGGGGAAAAACGCCGGTATGATTTCCCGCGCGGTTTCCCTGCTTCATGCCCTTAGAATAATCGACACTCCCTTGGATCCGCGCCCTTGGCAAGACGATTTCCTTGGCCTGGCCGAGGCCGCCCTTGGGTCAAAGAAGGATGATCTTTGCGCATTGGTACGGAAGCGCCTGCTCGCATGGGTTGCGCAAAAAAAGATCAGTCCCTGCGTCAGCCTTTTGGAAAGGCTTGCGGAACTTGGCGGTAGTCATGAAATCGACGACAGCCTTATTCTGCAGTCGATTCACGGCGAACTTGGCTGCACGGACGGAACGGCACTTGAGATGTTCGTCGATGTGGGAACGCCGGAGGCCGTCGTTGGCCAAGCCAGGGTGCCGGTGATTCGCTATATCGCCAAAACCCTGCTTGCGCTCCATTTCGGCAGCGAGCAGAAAATTCGCGACACTTTTGCCTCCCCGCCGCCGGAATGCGCGGCCTTTCCGCTCTTGAAGACACAGGTTTTTCTTAATCAGTCTCTGTACCATTTGGGTTGGCATGACGGGGAATCGGCCAAGAGAACGGTAAAGGCAGCGACCCTGCTGTGTCAGAAAAGCGGCAATTCCTGGCTTTCCCGCTGTCATCGTTTTTTTGCGATGGCAAGCCTTTCCGAAAGGCGAATCGGCGAGACAAACGAATACCTGGGCTTTGCCTTGGAGAACGCGGTAAAGTCCAGCGATCCGCAGGAAATAGGCATAGCTTCCTATTACACGGCATCGGTGCAACTTCTGCATGGCAATCTGTCACGATCTTTGACCATGGTGAAAAAAGCTCTTCGTCATTTTCTGGAAGCGGGAAGCCCCGAATGGGCGGATCGTTCCCGTTTTCTGGAGGGAAGGCTTGCTTTCGAAAATGGTTGCTACGAAGACGCGGCGAATATTTTTAAAGGCATACACGACAATCCCCATGGCGGGAATTTTCCTGAAAAGATGGGCCTGTTGGACACCTGGTGTTACCGTGCCGATAACTACTTAACGCAGTCGCTGACGTATTGTCCGCATAACCGCGTGCCCGACACGGACCTTTTCGAGCTTGAGGCTATGTACTTTGCCGGCTACCATTCCGAAATGGCCGCCCTTGCCGAAAGGCTAGAGAGCATTCCCCCCGGGGAGGAATTTTTTTACGGTACCGAACAGCCGGACTGGCGTAGCGGTTTCGCGCAGTGCGAACTGCTGTGTTTTTCCTGGCACGAATTGCGGAACAGGATGCTTGGCGCGTATCGCTCCCTCGCCCAAAGTCACCTTTCCCCGATTGACGGACAGATGGCCGTGCATTCCATGCAACAGATATTGCAGAACAGCCGCTTCGCCGAGATCGATCCCTGCGACACGTTCTATCATTACGCGCTTTACAAGATTCTTAAGCAGACTGGCGCGGGCCAGATTGACCTTCGCACTGCGGCAAGCATGGCGCACAAGAGGTTGCAGGTTCGTTCGGGGCGGATAGATAGTCCAGAAATTCGGCGGCAGTATTTGGCGCAGCCGTACTGGAACAGGGCCTTGGAAGATGCGGCGAAGGAACTAAAGTTGCTGTAGCATGGACGACAACCAAGTCGGAACGGGCACGGCGAAAAAACGGTGCTTCTTGAAAACCAAAGCGCGTAGAAAAGTGACAGGCACCTTACGGGGGAGACTAAAAATTGAGCCTGTCACTGTTGCGCCCCCTGCTGGTTGGTAGCTCATTTCTACGTCACGTCACCTGTTGGGATTGCATCCTAGATCCCAGACAAGGGAAGGACCGCCCAGCCCGTACCGGATCGGTGCCTGTTCGGCTAGGTGCCTTGCGTAACTTTGCGCGGTCTCCCCCCCCATCTTGCCATTCTCGCGCACGGCAACGGTTTTCCGATCCGATTTTACGGCACCGCCTTTCCTGCCCATCGCCGAAGCCGCTTTCTTGACAGTTAGATTAGCCACATAGATTAAGGTTACAAACTCGGCATCGCTTTCCGTTTTGATTTCACCGATTGACGATGCGGGCGGTATCGCCTCTTTTTTATCGATCAGGTATTGCAGCCATTCCGACAAGGCAGAATGCGCCCATTCCATAGCGTTGGGAAGCGACTTTCCCTCACTGATACAACCAGGCAAATCCGGAAAAACAATCGTGTAGCTTCCGTTTTTGTTGGCGTGAAAAATCGCCGGGTAAACATGTTCCATGGTTTTCTCCTCCGTGTTTTTAGGCGTGGTTTCCGCTTTTCGAAATCGTTATCTGTAGTCCCATTCAATTTTTTGATTATTTGGAGGATCGACAAAATGCGTAAAACCGCCACAGTTATGGACGAGGGGGGAAAGGCTCTCCTTGGCGCACTAGGAGTTCTTGAAACGGAATTGTTCATATCCACACTGCTCAAAGAGCCTTTCAACTACACCGAATGGCGAAAAACCCACTTTGCGGAAATTGACATCGATCCTTCTGAGTTCAACCAGAAAGCAGTGGAATACGACAGAGCTAATCCACCCAGCGTTATTCCCGTTCCAAGCTAAAGGAGGTTTGGCGTTTACACAAATTTTAGGACAGGCTCAAATGATTGCCTCAAACCTCATCGCACTATGTTCCACGCTAACGGCGTCACCGTCCCCCCCCCTCAAAACCAAAGACCCGAAACCCATAGGCTCGTCCAGGATAACAACGGTGAATTCGATCAAATGCCCCTGAAGCGTTCTAAGCCTTTCTTCCTGTTCGGGGGGATATATGGCATACTCCATGCCGTTCTCGTCTATGATTCCCGCGAAAGTATGGGGAGCGTTGCCGAAAATCTGTATTCTACCAACAAGCGTTACTGTACTCTTCATTTGAGGATCGTTTTCCTTTCGCCACTCTAATGCAAGCGCATTGGAGGCTGTTATAGCGAAAAGGAAAATAACACCAACCAGTTTTGCCATCTGCCCCTATCTTACAAGCAAATACAGTGCAATACTAGGATCGCTTGGCCTTTGCAAGGTTATGGAAATATCCCCGGATATGTTTGCCCAATCATCGCTTGACTGCAAAAGAACCGAGTGTGGTCGCATGGTCATTGGAACCAAACCAAAAACATGCGGACCACCCATATCCCATATATCAAAGGCATGGGATATGTACGTGAAACCGTTTATTGTGGTTGTATAGGATCTGTCAAACGTAAAAACTCCCTCGGGTATGGGGCTCCCGCTGAAAACCATGGCTTCGCCGAACCGTCTTAGGGCGTACTCAAAATCCACATCAGCAGTTGCCTGCAATGCCGCCGTTATCGAGGCGACATTAACCGCATTACTTGTCATCATCCTTCTAACGAGTTCCGCCCCGCCGAAATTTCGCAGAAGGAACGCGCCAAAAGCATATATCCTTGCATACGAAAGTAAATCCTGGTGCCATTCCGTAAAGCCAGCCTCATGATACCGTTCAAGAAAAGTCGGTATACGTAATATGACATGGCCAACATCTGTTGTGGAAAGACCTATAAAATCCGCAATGACATCATCAATCATCATGGAAAGCATTTCGTTGTACCAAGTTGCTACATTTTGTCCATTTTGCACAAAATTGACATTCCAGTTTATCATGTGCTGTAATTCATGAGCAAGGGTTCTAGCCGCTCCTACAGGAGCCATGTGAACCCATCTTGAATTTATGTAGAAGATTTTCGCCATATTGGTTTTCAGGTTCAATCCTGCGGCATCTAGTTGGGCCTGTGTATACCAATCTCTTGATGAGAAAAAACCAGCTATAATGCCATCTCCCTCATAAGCTCTAACAATATCGTAAACCAGTATTTGCACCTTGGGATCACCGTCCCTGCCTCCGTGTCCGCCTGGTCCCCCACCGTATTCGAACCCCAAAATATTTGTCGCGGCAGGGTATATTATGTCAAACTGTCTGGACAGCTCCTGAGCCTGCGCAGCAGTGATTTTGCTCGAACGTCTCACTAAATCTCACCAAGTCTCATTGAGACACAATATATCCTTGTGGGACAAGGAATTGCAAGGTGCACATGTAGCAAGCTGTTCTTTCCAGTATCACAGAAACACACCGAAACACAATCGTTTCACTGCCACTTTCCACTGCCACCTTTTTGAAAGGGAAAAAGGGTTCAGTGTCGGCGAAATGTCACCAATCCTGGCAGCAATCGTCAAAAAAATGTCAGCAGATACAAGGAAGAACCGAGGGGGGTGGTAAAGCAATCCGGGCGAAAATTTTCGACGGGGGGCTGCCGGTCGCGGCCCCGGACGCAGTTGCCTGGCAATCAGCGGGCCGATTGTTGGCATTGGATGGCCCCGCCCTTTGCCGTTGTCCTTTTGTGCTGGTTTTCAACACAAGGTTATGTGTTTTTTTAGTGTGTTTTTCTTTGTGCCTTGCACATAAAAAAGCGGCCCCTTGTGAATATAATTTTATATAAAAAAACGTGACGACTTTAGTTGTCACGTACATTGTGACCGTAGGTTGCAATGTAATGTTTTTTTCTATGCGCGTAGCGCAATATTAATGTGTATTAATATATGATTAATACATGCTGGTTTTCAACACAAAGAAGGCGGTTTTTGTGTTGGTTTTCAACATAAAGACACGGTTCCTTTGTGCTGGTTTTCAACATAAAGGAATGGGGTTGAATGGTGCGGTGTGAAGTTTCTTCACACCCCCTGCGAGATTTATTCATCGGCCCAGGGCGGAACCTCAAAGACGGTGTATTTCGTGTCCTTGCGTTTGTTTTCGCCCTGCTCCTTTTTCACGTAGCCGGCCTTTATGAGTTCGTTCATGGCCGCCTCCGTTCTTGTTCTGCCGTCCGGGCCTCGTTTAATCAAATCGGTCAAACGCACCTCCCATGTCGGCGGGAACGACAAGAGGCAGGCTAGAAGGCCCCTCGCGGCCCATGATAGGGCGGGGTCCTGGGCTGCGGAATTGTTCATCTGCAAAAAGTCGGACGTGTGCCGAGCCTTGACTATCATGTTTCCCCTTTGCCCACCAAAAGACGGGCTTTTGCGAAAGGGAAAACCGTGGTAGACTTTGCCTAGCGTTTGTGGGGTGTCTATCCCCAGTTTTCCAAAGGGCCGGTTCCTAGCCGGCCTTTTTTAGTTCAAGAGAGGCGGGGCATCCGCCGTCAAGCCCCGGAAAAACGTCACCGTGGGCGTTTCCCGCGTCATACAGCGTACTCTCCTACGCGGCATCGGCGGGCCTTTACAAGCTCACGGTCGGCCCTCCGTATGCCCGCCTCGATGAGCCTTTCGCGGTCGGCCTTGTCAATGGCAAGATTTATGGCCTTCCAGTATGGGTCGGTCAGCGCAAGTATCCGGGCGCGGTCCGTAATATGCCCCAGATGCGTCAGCGTCCAACCGCCTTCCGTCAGCGCGTAATGGCGGACCTCCCCGGTCCAACGGTCGAACGTCATGCCAGTGGTGCCGTTCCCTTCGTGTTCCGTGGGGTCCTCGCCCGCCGAGTGGGACACGAACATCGTGGGTCTTGTCAGCATTCGTCATCCTCCCACGTCTCGTTTTCGCATGGGCGCGTGTCAATCACTGGCGATGTGTCGGGTACGTTCATCATAAGGGCCATAAGGTGTTCCTGGATGTCGAAGCCGTCCACCTCGCATACCGTGCCATCCCCCATGTCAAGCGTAATTGGCTGGCCGTCCGGGATGAGCCTTCGCAGTTCCGCGCAAAGGGCCTTCATGTATCGCCCCTTGGTTGCCACGCTCGGCGATGGCGGCGGGGGTGGGGGAAGCGGTGGCCGGATGCGGCCCGGGTGGATGCTCATGCGGCCCCCCTCTCGCTCTTGCGGCTTTCAAGCCAAGCGTCTATGTCGGCTTTGCGGTAGACCACGCGCCGCCCTATCTGCACGCGGGGGATTGGCAGCTTGTCCAGCGTTCCTGGGCTGATTGAGATGTACGCCGCCGCGCCCTTGCGGGTCAGCACGTCCGATACGGTTTGAATGGTGTCCATGATGCCTCCTGGAATCGGTTTGGGAGGCCCGGAAGGTCGGAACCGGTCGCCGAAACAAGGCCCCGGACCAGCGCGGAAACGCCAGTCAATCGGGAGCTTTGCTTTCGGCCATCGGTTTTCCGGTAGGCACGATTTGGCAACGGGTTTGCCTTGGCAAGCCTCATTGTGATTTCATGCTACATGATGGGTTTCCGTATGTCAATATCGCCCGTGAAACGTGCGGCGGGGTGCGTTTCATGTTTCGGAATGCTTCAGGATATGTCGCGGCGTGTCCATGTTGGCAAGATTGCCCCGGACGGTGTTCATGCCGAGACGGGGCAAAATCGGACGGTTCTCGCACCACGGCCAGGCATTCGCCGCCCCAAAAACTCCCCCCGCGCCTCGATGACGGCATCCAGGGAAAAACAGGAAGCGTCGCGGTTGGCGGCGGTCGCCCCGGACAGTTGCAGAATCTCCCCGCCGATGCACGTATTGAGATAGCCCTTCAGCTTGACCCGCCTGTAATACGTCCCCTTGTCCATGGCCTTCCGGAAGCGGATAAAAAGCAGTTCGTCCATGTGGCCCATCAGTTCGCCGACCTCGACGGGGCCGCCGCGCCCGAGGCGTTTCATGGCAAGGTGCCGCATCACGCCCCGGAATGACACAATGAAGTCCCAGATGAGGGCATCCCGTTTGGCCTTGTCCGGCTCGGTCATGAAAAGCTCTTGCCTCAAGCACCATTCCTGTTGATCGGGCAGACACGGGTTGTTTCCGCACCCCTCGCACATCGCCCCCGGTATCCTTTCCGGCTTGCCGCCCTTGGTCGTATCCGTCATGCCCTCCAGCATACACCGCCGCCGCCTTCCGGGGCAACGGGGGATTGGGCCGCATGGCCCCGTGGCAGTGTCGAACGGCCATGAATCGTATCCAGGGGCGATTTTGCGGAGCGCATGGCCTTGTCGTGCGTTCTGGGCGGTTCTGGGGCAGGTCAGTGGCGGCGCAAATAGCGGGCCGTCCTTATGCCGGCCTCAAGGTCGGTATTGGCACCTGCAAGTTGACTTGTAGGTATCATTCCAGGTTGCTTATTGGCCGTTTCTGGACCGTTTCTGGACCGTGTCGGGCTTTGCCAAGGCCCTGGACTGCTTGAGTTCCCCAATTCTGGGGAGCGCAAAAACAAGGGGCTCTTGAAGGGGGGTGATGTTGGTTCAACCGGGGTTGGTGGGGGGTTCAACCCCTCCGCAAAACTTCGGAGGTTGGCCCGATCTATAAGGCACCTTGCATCTGGGCCGCAAGGTTGCGCAAACGTTTGCGCAAAATGGGGCCGTCAAGGGTGGCCCGTCAATGGCCGCCAGTTTTCCAGAGCTTGCGGGTCAGGCGCAAGGTTTCGGCGGCTTGCGGGCCGCTTGCAAGGGTGTGCAGGGGCCGCAACAGCCGGGGGCGGTTTGGCCCCGGAAAAGGACGGCAACAGTCCGGGGCTTGACTTTCGGCATGTCTTATTCGATACTGAATTCAAGGACACCTAGCGGGATGGATGTAGAGAGCCGAAAGGCACCACGCCGTCGCAGACCAGTGTCCTATTTTTTTTGCGCGAGTTCCAACGCCTCCAGCGAATAGATGTTGTTTTCCGCCCTGTGGTATTCCTTGACCGTGAATTTGACAACCGCAATGCCGCCGCCGTATTCCATCGGCGCGAAAAGGTAGCGGCGGGCCTTGAGCCCCTCGTTGTTCTTGTTCGGGTTCATCTCGAAAAACCACGGCTCTATGGCGTTGGGGAAGAGCCCGTCTATGTTGGCCGCCGCAAGGTAATGCGCCGCCGGGTCGAAGGATGAATGCACGGCCACGCTGCTCACCAGCTTTCCCACGGAGCGGCGGCGCAGTCTGGCCACAAGCCCGGACTTGCTGGTGAGCGGCCCGCACCCGGCGATCTCTTTCAGGACGGTGGTCGCGTCCCTTCGGTTTCCCGCCCAACGGACGGGCGCGGCCATGGCCGAGACCTCCCCCGGCGTTCCCCAATGCTCGGGGCGCAGTTCGGCGGCCCTTTCCCTCACCGTGTCCCACGGCTCAAGCGCGGTCATGGTTCCCATCCCCTATCTTGTCTGAAATAGCCATATATCCCCCATGCCCTTGTGCAAGTGTCAACCCTGATTGTTTTCCGGGGCATCCTTCACGTATGCCATTATGTCCCCGGGCTGGCAGTCGAAATATTCGCATAAACGGACTATGATTTTTCCGTCCACAGGCTCCCTTTTGGAAAACTTAGCAACCGTACCAAGAGACAAGCCAACCGCCCCACACAAATCAGTTTTTTTCATTCCCCGGTCAATCAATAGCTTGAACAACGGATTATAAGAAATACCCATATGCTTTTTCACTCCCTATCTATACATGATAATCGACATTTCACCTTAGAGTAAAGAGAAAAAATACGAAAACTTGCATTTTACCTATTGACATATATCCACGAATGCGGATATAATATAGATATACACAGAGAATTGAAAGGAGAGAGGCAATGACGGACAGGGAAACGAAAAGCAGGGTTATGACGCTTGGCAACAAACTGGCGGCAAAAATGGACGGGGACAGAAAGGCGGCCTTCGAAAAGGCGTGGGAAATCGTAAAGGCGGGCGGGCTGGAAATACCCGTCGCCGGAACGTCCTTCGGCAACAGGTAGGAGGCCCTGCGGAGGCTCGCCGCCTACGGCCCCGGACAGATACAGGCCGTACTTGTCCCGGAGCCCTCCAACCCCGCAGACCCCCATGCGGTCGCCGTGATGGTCGGGGTGCGGAACGGAAGCGGGCTTTTCCACATGGGCTACGTCCCCCGTGGCGTGGCCCATATCGTGGCGGCCATCGGCGGCAGACTTCCCGCCCTGCGGGTTTTGTCCGGGGCCACGGCATACGGCGCAAGGGTGGCCCTCACGGTGTGAGGAGCAAGGGCGGGGCCATGGGGGAGCGACCCCCGGCCCCCGGAGAGGCAAGGCAATCCAAGGGGGGAAGCCCCGTGGAAATAAAACAACCCAGGAAAGGGGGAAAGGATGAAGGGATTACCAACGGTGGAGCCTGGGCGGATAACGCCCACGGGCCACAGAATCATGTGTGCGCTTATGTCGGACGGGTATTTGTTGACGGGTACGCGGCTCGTAATCGGCGGGAACGGCTTGGAGGTGCACGACTTCGAGTACACGCGCAGAGACGGCGACAAAGAAATGGTGTACGTGACGGTGCACGTGCCTATGCAGGGGGGGCGGTGATGGATTTACCAAAGGTCGGGCCGGGGCAAATGTCCCATATCGACCGCAAAATCATGGGGCTGTTGGAAGCGGAGGGGTACACCCTGACGGACAGCGCAAGACGGGTGATTGTCGATGGCCTTATGGCCGTCAATCACATCGAATACATGGGGGCGGGCAATGACAGGGACAGGGTTCACGTCATCACGCACCACAACATGAAGGGGGAGCGGTGATGGATTTTGGGATAGGACTTTTAATGCATGAGCATCTGTGTATGTGTGGGTACAGGGCAACAGCCTCCGAGCGAAACGACAAATGCGGCCCCAGGGGAAACATTGACATCCTTCGCTTGACGTATGACAGGCACCACGACGAGAGGGTGTTTCTTATCATACACGAACCCTCTGCCATATCGTCCGGGGCTGAAGGGGTGGGCGAACACGCACGAATGCCGCGCACGGTGGAACTGAATGCGGAGATTGAAGGCAGGATTGAACGGCTCCAAAATGCGGGGCCGCGTTCTGACTATACCTTTCAGGAATTCACATGGCAGATGCTAAGAATCGGCTTAAACGTGTACGAGAAACAGATACTGCCCGTCGAGACGTGCGGGGACCGATGATGGACAAAGCGAAATGGGGAAGGCTAAAGGCCCTGGTGTGCCAGTATAGGCACGGGAGGATAAGCCGTTCGCGGTTCGTCCTGGAGTGGCGCATGGCACAGCCGGGCGAAAATAACCAGGAGCGTGATAAACGCGGCCACAAGGAGGAAAAACGGTGAAAACGCCGCCCGAAATCATCCAGGAACTGGAGGAAGCCGCCGACGGGCTGGAATACGGCGCGGTTACCCTTGCCGTCCACCTACACGGCGGGCAACCAAGGTATGAAATAACCCGCGTCAAGAGGTTTCCGCCCGACGATGCGGCGAAAAGCGCGTCCGGGGCCGGGAAACGGTCCCCGGATGGGCCCAAATTGCGGTTGCGGGCGAAACGGCGATAGCCTATCCCGAAAACGGCCCAAACTCACGCGGAAACCCCGCAAGCCACGGCGGAAACGCTAGGGGGCGGGCCGTCCGGGGCATCGGCCACCGGAAGGAGGCCCCCGAACGCCGCGATTTGGGCCGTGCGGATGCGTTCGCGGTCCCCGGCTATGGCATGGCCCGCGTAAAGGTCAAGCATGGCCGTGGTTTTGTGTCCGGTCTGGCTTTTGAGGAGTTTCTCGTTCACAAGGTCGCGCATGTACGACGTGAAGTAGTGCCGCCATCCGTGGAACGTGTAGGCTTTCGCCGATTCAGGCCCCATACCCGCCTCGACCAGGGCCGCCCGCAAGTCACGTATGAACGGGGCCGCCTCCATGGGTTTGTCGGGCAGCCTTTCCGCCCAAAAAACATAGCCGTCCATGCCCCGACCGTGGGGGTTGGCGGCGGCCATGTCCAGCAGTTCCCGAACCAGCCCCGGAAACGGCACCTCCACGGTGTGGCTTTCGTTGGTCTTGGTCGGCTTCAGCCCGTCCATGAAGTTCCAAGCGTGGCGGACGTACAGACAGCCGTTTCCAAGGTCCTGTACCCGCAACCCCTGTACCTCACACGCCCTCATGCCCGTAACCATGGCAAGCATGTTGGCAAGCCTGGACCTTTCGTCCTTCCACGGGGCTTTGAATACCGCCGCCGCCTGTTCGGGGGTCAGAATGCGCCGCTCGCTGGAATCGCCCAAAAACTTGGTGTGTCCCGCCGAAACGTCGGTATCCAGCATCCCACGGTGGAAAGCCCATTTCAGGGGGACCGACCCAGCGGTGATAATCTTGTTTTTCCGTTTCGGTGAGAGGGGGAGGCCCTCCAGGTGCGATATGAAGCCGTCAATGTCCGCCCATGTAACGCCGCCCAACGCCCTGCCCTGAAAGAACGGCATCCAGTACCTTGCCGCATCGCCCGCCTGGCCGATTACGTACCGCCTGTGCAGTCCGTGCCGTTTCCGCAGTTTCTCGCGAATGTAGGGGGAACGGTCGTAATCCCAGAATTCCCGCAGATACTCCCCGAAATCCACGGCACGGGGGCTTTCGGCCATGACGTAGGACTTTAACAGTCCCCGCCTTCGCAGTTCCTTGCAGATGAACTCGGCATCGTCCGGGGCTAGGTCGGCTTTCCTGGCCATATCCCGTAGCGTGTAGTCCCTGGCCGGAACCTTGCGCCCCTGTTTGGTGGGTATGCCGTCCGTTAGCCACTGGATGGCGGTCTGTATCGCCGCCGCCTCGGTTTCCTGTCCTGTACTGATTGCCGGAAGGGGCTTGCCCGTCTCGGCGTTCTTGAACTCTACGTAAAAATACCGGCGGCCTTTGCGCCTGTAGACCAAAAACGGAAGTTTCGCCATTTTAACCCCGAAAGCGGAGGAGAAAGGCACTGCCAGATCCCACTGCCACTTTTTTGAAACTCGGTAATTAAGAGCATCCGTTTTCGGGTAGCCCCCGCCTGTAATTCCTTACTACGTAAGTATTTAGGCTTACAGCCAAGACCGGGAATCGAACCCGGGACCTGCGCATTACGAGATTTCATTGCCCACAACCCAGATATTTCCGTGCGTTCCAGTTGCAAGCAAAACCGCCGTCACCTGTTCCCAATTACCGCTACCATGAGGTATTTGAACCCAGAACGGTCTTGTGTCTCCAACAACGGGAGGAACAAATGTGGTTAGCGGCGCAGGCAACGCAGATCCTTCCCTATCAAAGGGAGGAGGATTGGCGTTGAATTCCCGTGCTTGAGGACACCCTATTATAAATGGGGGCAATTCCACACCAGGCATAAGCGACCGTGAGCCCAGAGGCTGCGCGGTTGTGCGTGTTGAGCTCGGGGAGGCATTAAGAACGCTACCGATATTGGCGGTGTTCACAATGTTTTCGGATGTGTTGGCTCGGAACAAATAAATATTGTTACCGCTTAAATTCGGGAACGTAACGGTTGCCGTATCTGCCGTAAACACCACCCTCTGTACAGACTCCTCGCGTGTTCGGGCGCAGGCCGTGCAGGGAAGTGTACCATTACACCCCGGACATACTAAATCGCCGTTTCGCACCTGGAAGGTGTTGTTGGTTGTGGGTAAAGTAACTGGTGATAAAAAACCACCGTTGCTGAATTTGCCGCGTTGGGATGTGCCTTGGCTGAATAATGCTGCGTTGTTGCCACCTGCTGTGTTTCTAAGCTCAACCGTCGCATTACTGCCGTGGATAATCCCATCGCTTATGCGGAACGTGCCCCAATTCATTATTCCGCCGCCATTGTTGATGGCGGTATTCCCAGCAATTGTCCCATTACGCATGTCAAAGATGCCAAAATTCATCACTCCGCCACCAGATCCTCTACTAGTGTTGCCTGAAATATATCCACCGTGCATGGTAAAGATACCAGCGCTAATCTGTACGCCGCCGCCCTGATTGGACGTATTGCCGCTGATTTCCCCGCCGTGCATGATAAAGGTTCCCCAAACCATCACCCCACCACCTTGAGCGGTAGTGGTGTTACCAGTAATTCTTGATCCCGCATTCATCACCAAGGCACCATCAGGATTCACCTGTATTAACGATTGGGTATTGTTGCTTATGCCGTTCAACGTTACATTTTCGTCCAACACCAGCGTGTAACGCCGCTGCCTACCGTAAAGAGGCTTCCGTTTGCGGAAAGGTTGACGGAACGTATTCCTCCGTACCCTCTAAGGGTGATCGTTAGATTGCTTCTAAATGGGAAACCCGATTGTGAGGGGGCAATGGTCTCGTTACCCCTTATTTCGACAAGGTAGGAACCGCCATTCTGCGCATTAGTCCGTAGCCAGGCAAGCTGTGCGACAAGGTCGGCCCCTTGTACTGGCAGCCCAGGCAAGAAGGAAATGTCAAGTTCATAAATGCCGCTGACAGTTATGGTTACCGTGTTGCTGCCAGTCCAGTCAAACGTTACAGCGGTACTATTTCTAACAAGTCCTGAAATAGCCTCCTCTGCACCAGCCTGGTTTCCATAATTGGCTATACGAAAATCCACGTCCGCGCCGGCAATACCGATAAGCGCGGCATCGATCAATGCCCCCAAACCCTGCGGGCTGGCAGGAACGGTGGCGGGGCTGCCAGCATTGGTAAGGGTGTTGAACCACTGGACGATTTCGGCAAAGTTGTTGCCATCGATACCGTAAATGTCGTCCAGAAAGTAAAAATGCCACCCCGTAATATCATTGGCAAAGTTCCATTGGGTGCCGGTCCATGCGGACAGGATATACGACACCGAAAAGTTAAAATGGCTGTTGGTAAATACATGTTCAAAGCGGCTTTCCATGTTGTGATAGACGTGCAGGATTGCGTTTAGCCCCGCCCTTTCGTCCGAGTTGTCGGCTTCCCTGTACAGCGTAAAACCCACGCGGTACCGGCCAGCAGGCAAGGAATCGCAACCAGTCAGGGTTAGCGTTCTGGAGCCGTCGTAGTCAAAGTCGGTATCGTCGAAAGTCCATGTCGGCAATGCGACACCGGTGCCAAGGTTGGTGAGGCTTATCTCCACGGCAACAACGCTGTCTGGAAAACTTATGTCCCAGCTAAACGTTCCTTCGCCCGTGGCAATCGGGGAAAGCTCGACGCTTTCTTCGATCGTTCCGCTCCCAGAGATTTACTTTATTCGGGAATTATAGCACTTTTACAGAATTTTGTGGGTCAAGTTTAGCCATACAAGGGGACTGTGGTTATTTTCAGCGCCGTTGCCATTCGCGCTGCGCCCTACCAGCGTGACGTTCTCGTCCAGAACCAAGGTCACGCCAGAACCCACGTTAAACAAATTCCCGTTCGTGGAAAGCCTGGCGTTGCTAGGCTCGGCTCCCACGCCCCTCAAGATAATGGTAAGATCGGTTCTGTCGGTTGGCAACGTCGCTTCCGCAAGGGAAATGTTCTCGTCGCCGCTTAACTCTATAATATACTCGCCGCCATTTTGCGCAAAAACCCGCAACAGGGCAAGCCATTCGGCTAGGCTAAGTTCGGGGGGCGATCCAATAAAATGGTAGCCCTCAAAGACCTGGGCAAAGACGCTTTCCATGTTCCGGTAGACGTGCAGAATTTCGCTTGCAACCGCCTTTTCCCCAAGGTCGTTGATCAACGCGATAATCACGCGGTACCTGCCGGCGGGCATGGTTATGCTTTTGCGACCGACGAGCAAGGGTTCGCCATCGACGATAAGGTAATAAGTCCGCGAATACGGTTTGCCTTCCCAGTAAACCCGCGTGATTTCCATTCTGGCGGTAACGACGTTTCCGGGAAAACCGATGTTCCAAGTAAAAGTTCCCTCGCCTTCGGTAATCGGATAAAGTCTGACGTTGCCGGGAACGGTTTCCCCTAATGCAACCATGATATCGTAAAGGCTGCCCCTCGCCGCCTCAAGGTATCCCCCGTTTTCACCGCAGACCAAGTATGCGATTACATGCAGATCCCATCTCCCAGCATACAACTCTATCGTGCCGTGGCTATCTGTCCATCTTTTTCCATGATCCACGTTGCCATCGGATCTGGCGGTAAAACGAAGATCGAAGGCGGCAAAATTATCCCGCGTGGTTTCCGGCATAATCGTCCGTTCAACCCCGCGCTCGCTTATCGTCAGCGTTTTTCACGATAACCATGCGCCGCGCCAAGGCGGAGCGATTTGGACAAGTGGCCCCTTGTATGTCTCGGGTTCCACCTTTGTGGGCAACCGGGAAGAACGCCAGGGCGGTGGCGCCATTTTCGCAAGCAATGAAGCGGTGATTAGG
>Ga0209755_10002767_pt1 | contig 23259 bp, 30 predicted proteins | sample TergutCo191P1_FD_187301 | JGI IMG/M metagenome (GOLD analysis project Ga0209755, IMG submission 187301) | Cornitermes sp. P1 segment gut microbial communities from Petit-Saut dam, French Guiana - Co191P1 (SPAdes) (version 2) | ecosystem: Host-associated > Arthropoda: Insects > Digestive system... | reverse complement strand
TATTATAACCGTTACTTTTGCTTGTCATAAAGTGCCCAGCATCTGGAGAGCGTGAATATGAGTTTTATTTTGTTAAATTTATACGACCCTTTATTTGATGCAGTTGAAAAAACAGGAGGGAGTAAAGTTGTAACACTGACAATAGCGCAAGTACCAAAACATGGTCATGGTGTAACTCTTGGAGGACGTAGTATCGCGGGAGATAGTCCACATAATCACCATAGTAGTAATGAGGAATTTAAAGAATATGCATCAGTGGCTGCAAGTAATATAGATAGAACATGGTCTGTTGGTACGTATGAAAATGGCGGTAGTCAGGCGCATAACAACATGGAACCATTCATCGTTTGTTATATGTACAAAAGATTAAGTTAAACGCTTATAAAAATAGCAAACTATAAAAGGTTGTATGTTTGGATGTGCAGCATCACTACCATTTGATGCAATTATAGCTCCAGTCCAATGTATATAAACATCACTCCATTGGGAAAAAGTTTGCTCATACTCTGTTGCATTTCCTTCACCTGAATAATCAATTCTTTTATATGTGCCGCTAGGAGAAGATACTGTTGTAAATTGCATATGTCTGTGGGCATCGCTATTGTGATTATGAGCTCCTCCACCGTGATCATGGCTCGGCATTTGGTTTCTCGTTAACGTTACCTCTTTATTCCCTCCTGTTTTCGGTGTTCCATCAGCATTGGTAACTGCATTAAATAAAGGGTCGATTAATTTTCCCACTTTTTATAAAATGCTAATATGAGGTGTCTGGCTAAATGAGCATATTTTCTACCATAAAGCGCTTCTTTCAAACAAGAGACGAGTTATCCATAAATAACATAAGAAAAGAGCTGTGGGTGGTAATAATTGTCTTTCCACTGTCAGTAATACTTGCTAATATGCGACACTTTGACCTTAATATCGAATTTGCGGGATTTCAATCTTTTGAACTAATGCATTTTCTTTGGGGTTTTGGCTGGCTAGTTCTCGCACTATTTCCAAAACGATTCATATTACCACTGTTAAAATTTGCAGCAGTCATTAGCGCAATTCTTCTTTTACTCCAAATATTGCTTTCTGCAGACATTCCATCGCACACTGCTTTAGCTGTGCACCTTCCACGTGCGCAGCTTTCGGTATATATGGCTTATATGTTTTTTAACGGAATATGCTCCGCCTGCGCTTTTTTTCTTTTCTGTTTCAATTTGAATAATGTTGAAAGACTGTCAGGTTTAATATTACTGATGTTTTATCACAGCCTCGATTATTCAGTCATTAAGGCAATTCCGGCATTTCAGAACGCATACGAAATATGGAGCGCAAGCGCAGTAATGGTTTTCTTCCTTATTAGTAGTTTTTTTACTGAATAAAAAAACGGAAGAAATAATCATTGAAGATGATAAAAACAAACAAACAACACAGGATATTAAAGATGCAAAAGTAGGAATAATAATCCCGCTTCAAATCGTTTATTTCTCAACAATGATCATGATACATTATCTTGAGCCGTTGGGAAATATCATTTTCAGTCTGCCTTACGGTCTTGGGCAGTTAACATCAATTATTTTTATAGTTTTAATAATGGTATTGTTAAACCGTAATTCACTTTATATATGGCTTTTCTTCCTTGTCTTTTCGCTTTTTGGATTATCCATTGTAAATTATGAATCAGAAACAGCGCATTTTTTAGGTTCGCTTATTTTCGGAACCGGAGACGGTTTAGGCTATATAATAACAATTTATCTTTGCGCAGGAGCAATCAAAAAAAGCAAATCAATTAAAATGTACAGGCTATATTGTTTAGTCCTTTTTATCGAATATGTTTTTATATCAGGCTTATTATCAAAAGCATTTAACTACTTTGAAGAATCAACTCATACAGTAGCGTTTGTGATTGTCCTTATCTTGTGTTCACTTTGTTTCCTAATCCTTCCCTATCTGCAAAAAAAACTTTTTTCAAAAGACTGGACAGACGGGCTTCATGTAGCCGATATACCCGAATATGTCCCTGCCCTTGAACAGGCAGAAAAAACGGACGAAGAAGAAAACCTGAATTTGTCCCCTCGTGAAAAAGATGTTTTTGCATTACTGTTAAAAAATATGCCCCTTAAAACAATCGCCATTGAACTTGGAATATCCTATCATACGGTTAATACGCATTATAACTCAATTTACCGTAAACTAGGCGTTAATAATAAGGGTGATTTATTCCTAAAATACGGTATAAAAACCTAAACTGTATATTATTTTATACATCACTAGTTTTAGTGATACCCAAAATTAGCCGGAATTTGAAAAATCACTAGAACTAGTGAATTGTAAATTTTTCACGACAGTATAGCATAAACCCATGCAGGAAGAAAAACTGACAACAATAGCCGATACAAACAAGCCGCTAAGGGACAGCGCCGTTTTTGTAAGCCGTCTAAAACCGGAAGAATATGAGGTGTATGTTTGGCTTTTGCAAGCCTACAGCATTTCATGGATTTCAGAGACACTCGGACTTGAAAAGAAAAAAGTAAATTCGCTTGCCTCAATCGTATATAAAACATTTGAAGTCAAAGACCAGCGCGAATTGATCAAATACTTTGTTTCTCTAAAAAAGTATGAGACAAAACCTCCGCAAAACTTGGAGGACTTTGCCTATGCAATGGCAAGTTATACGAATCAATGCGCGGTAAGGGCTGCGTGTCATCAATAAGGAATTAAGCCTGTATAGGCTGAAAATAATTTAATGGAGGTTTTTCTAAATGAAAAACACAATTGAAATGAAAGCTATCTTGAAGATAGCAGGGATTATTGCGTTAGTTGCAATAATCGGATTTGCTGTAACAGCTTGCTCAGGCGGCGGCGGCGGAAAGTTAAGCGGAAATTTTGAGCTGGATGATCGTCCCGGCTATTTTCGTACTTTTGCAGGTGACAAACACACGTTTGAAGGACCCGGTTTCAAAAGCGAAGGAACATTCACAATTTCCGGCGATGAACTCACTATTACGTCCGGCAGTGATGTGACTGTTTATAAATTCAAACTCAGCGGAAACAAGCTGCAAATAGCAAATGTAAAAGCCAAACTGGACGATCCAAATCAGTGGCAAAATATGACCAAAAAGTAATTTCAATTTGCCGCCTATAAACAATTGTATATTGCAAGGCGGCAAAATTAAAAACAAGGAGCAAAATTATGGCAACGGTAAAATTTGATGAAGGAACAAAGAAAGAAACATCGTTAAACTTGGAAGACGGCGAAGGTGTTATCTTCGTAAAACCGCCGAAAAATTTAATAGCAAGAGCTATCGGAGTAAAAACATGGAACGTAACAGTCGTTCTTACCAACAGAAGGCTTGTAGTTATTCCGCAGCCGCCCAATAAAAAGAATATGCAGGTTGAGTCATATTATTACAAAGATATTGAAAGCGCAGGTAAATATGACATGGGCGGTGAATATGGGACAGAAAATAATGCTATGGCATTCTTTTCAATTTACATGAAGAGCAATACCGGAAACTCAAAATTTGAAAATAAAAAAGGGGACAACGGATATTTTATGTTAAGAATGGAAATGAATGCCATGAATTTTATAAAGGTATTCATCGAAGGTCTTATCGAAGCAGACGCAAAAAATCCTAACCGCAACGCAGGTTTTAAAGCATTGGATTATCAAACTTATACAGCTGCTTCTGTTGACAGATATTACGCCGCAATGGATAATGCGGCAAAACAAAGAGCTGCAAATATGGATTTTTCAAATACAGGTCATGTACAAATGCGTGATTATATTATTGATGTTGTGAATGCTTTTGTTGAGGAAATTAATAAATAGATATTATTTGACGGCAGTTTTTATGTACAGAAGGAGAGTTTTGTATGAAATTTTTAATTGAATTTTTAACAGGCGCAGCAATGCTTGTCGGAGTTATTCTATGGCTCAGGTGGAATAAAAATCGAACCAAAAAAGCAATCGCAGCTTATTATGCAAGAAAAAGAAAAGAATACGCATGGCTTGATAAATGGCTTAATGGACAAAAATTTGATGTGGTGCAGTTAAGAGCAAATGAAGAGTCCGGCGTATCAAATTTAATTACTATAATTGTACTTGGTGTGGTTTTTCTTATTGCTCTTTTTATCGGCAAGGCGGTTTTATTTATTGCTTTACCTGCAATCACTCTTGGAATTATAGAACTTATTGCTTGGCGAACCTCAAAAAATCCCGGTAATTATACAAATGGGTTTAATTATGGTTTATCGCTGGAATGTCCGTCTTGCCATTGTCCTCATGCATGGGTAATGACAGAAAAAGAAAAAATCTGGGACTCTAAGGTAATAAATACAACGACACAAAGCGGATACCAGAAAAATTTTACTTTTAATGTTTATGAGAAAAAAACAAGCACAGATGAATCAATAACCTTTAGCGGAAGATCATACAGCTCCTTTAAGTGCCTTGATTGCGGTCATCATATTGAACGGCAAGAATACGAAGAGAGCGAGACATTTAATAATTATAATCCAGGTGATCTTGAATCGTGGCATAAATTTTACAATCCTCCAATGCCCGCATGGCAAATCCCGGAAAGTGTTATCAAAGAAGATAAAGAAAAGAAAAAAAGAGAACGCGCGGCAGAAGGAGAAGTCTTTAACGAACAGGCAAAGGAATCGGAAAAAGCGACTGAAGACGGAAAAGATAATTTTGATTTTGTTGAAAGTTTTGAGATATTAAAAAATGCATCGGAAAAGGGAAACATTGAATCAATGAAAAAACTTGCAATCAGATACCTGATTGGTCTAGGCTGTGAAAAAGACGAAAGTCAGGCAATAAGATGGATTAAAAAAGCTGACGGCAAACAATCTCACTTTCCAAGAGTTGCTTATGAATATGGAAAAGAAGCTGACAATAACAAAAACTATATGCTTGCTTTTCCTTTGTTTCAAAAAGCTATGGAATTAGGTCATGCTGGAGCTATATATGAACTTGGGCTTATGTATAAATTTGGAAATGGTGTTCAAAAAGATTTTGAAAAAGCCGCTGAATTACTGGAAAAAGCAGCAAACGGAGACAATCTCGATATAGAAACAAGGCGAGCGCAATTTTGGTTAGGAAATATGTATCGAAATGGCGAGTGTGGACCAGCGGATAATGAAAAAGCTCGTTACTGGTATAAAAAAGCGGCAGCTTTAGGAGAAGCTTCCGCACAGAAAGTTTTAAAAGATATGAAATAAATATTGTCATGCGGACATTAAACGCTTTTGTTGAGGAAATTAATAAGTAAGGAGTTTTTTATGCCGGCACTATCAGAAGATGAAATAAGTCGTACTCTCACAGATATAGGGTTCTTTGATAAGAAAGAAGCTTCCATTGTCAAAAACGAAATTATTGAATTTATTTCTAACGGTAAAGGTAAAATTACTTTCGCAAATGGCGACATATACGAAGGTGATATCGCCAACGGTAAACCGCATGGCAAAGGGAAACAAACCGATAATTTGGGCAACATATACGAAGGAGATTTTTTTGACGGTAAATGGCACGGCAAAGGTAAAAGAACTTACAGGGAAGGTGACTCATACGAAGGTGACTTCGTTAATGGAGAAAAAACAGGCAAAGGCAAATACATATTGACTAATAACGATGTATATACAGGAGATTTTTTTGAAGGTGACTTTCATGGTAGGGGTAAAAAAACATTCTCAAATGGCAATGTATACGAAGGAGATTTTAAAAGAAATTTCCAGACAGGAAAAGGAAAAATGATCTACGCTGACGGCAGAGTTTTAGAAGGGAACTGGGAGGAAGATGATTTTATAGATTAATTGGGGCAGTTCTTAACGGTAAAGAAAAAAAAGCTGCGCTGACAGCAGAGTTGAAGACGGTAAATGGAAAGAAGGTAATTTTAAAGAGTAAAATTTATTGTCGTGCAAAAAGTTCTAGCCATTGGCTACGAAGCACAATAAAAACACATTAAGGATTATATTATGGTTACATTGTTTATTGTTTTAGGAATAGGAGCACTATTACTTCCATTTATAGGAGCAAAAGTAATTGGGTTAATTTGGGGCGGTCTTTTAAAATTAGGTATTTTCGGCAGAATTTTTACAACATTGATCACTGCAATACCAATTATTTTTATTGTTATAGCGCTTATTAACGGCAATTGGAATGACACTATTACAGTAGAAATTGCGTTAGCAATGACAGTTGCTTTCGGATTATTATTATTGCTTCCCATTTGGTATTTCTTCTGGCATTATTACGCTGTAGAAGATATGGGCGCTTTTGAATTCGGTGCAATACTGGTAGGATTTATGTTATTTCTTGTAGGAGGCGTGATTGCCGGCATTATCGTAGCAATGTTTAATGATACCGTCGGTTATATTATTATGGGAGCAGGAGTTCTCAGCGGAGGTATCTATTATTTCGTAAGGACAAAAGAAAACTCGTGTCCCGAAGACGATGAAACAGTTGTCAGGTGGATTGCTGTAGCTGCTGCTGTTGTTATTACAGTTATATTCGGTTTTGTATTGACAGGCAAAGCAAACGCAGATATTGCAGCTAAAGATGCGGCAGAAGAACTAAACATAGGAAGAACAGCAGTGATTGTCAGTGATGATGTTAATTTATATTCCGAACCTAATACTACATCTGAAGTTATAAAAAAATTAAATAAAGATGAAACGGTTATAATTCAAAGCAAATCAGTTAAATACAAGGGAGAAAAAAGCCGCTACACTCTTTTTCAAGTTGAACATAAAGGCACACAGGGATATGTGATAAATTATCGTATACGAATAGAGGAAGAATAATAAAGGAGAATTTTTTGAAAGAAGAAAAGCAAAAATGTTATGATTGTCATGGAACGGGAAAGAATCAGATTAAAGGCGCAAGTAAAAAATACTTAATAAAATTATGGATGTAAACATGACTAACGAAGATCAAGATACCCCTGACAATCAATATAAAACAGCGTTGAATTACTTTTCAGGCATAGACGTAGAAATGGACTATGCAGAAGCCGTTAAATGGTTTTTAAAAGCGGCAAATCAGGGACACATAGGAGCGATGGCTATCCTTGTTGAGTGTTACAGATACGGATACGGCGTAGAGAAAGACGAAGCAAAAGAACAGGAATGGACAGAAAAATTTAGCGCTAAACAGGAAGAAGATAATAACAGACCCAAAACAGCACGCCTGATGACTGAGAATGAATTAAATGCCATGCTGTCAATGTTTAATGAGGATTAATAAATTGGAAATTGAATACGGAAATACAACAGGAAATATATCAAACAAAGGATTAGTCGCTGTAAAAGACGGCTGGATCTATTATACAAATTTCGGCGACAAAAAAAGTCTTTACAAGATACGGACAGACGGGACAGGGTGTAAAAAATTAAATAATGCCGAGAGCACTTGCATAAATGTATCAGGCGAGTGGGTGTATTATAAAAATGAAAACTCTTTAGAAGGAAGAATATTTAAAATAAAGACAGACGGAACAGAAGAACAGGAAATAAATAAAAATTATTGCGAATATATAAATATTGAAGGTGAATGGATTTATTATAAAAACGAAACTAAAGACGGCAAATTATACAAGATGAGGACAGACGGAACAAAACGAAAGAAACTTAATGATGATGAATGTTATTATATCATTGTTTCAGGTGAATGGATTTACTACCAAAACGCCGGTGACGATCATAAACTATACAAGATAAAAATAAACGGTAAAGACCGTCAGAAACTCAATGATGATTATGCTTACGGCATTAATGTTACAGATGATTGGATATATTTTGAAAATAGTTTATCAGATAGTAATCTTTATAAGATAAGGACAGACGGGACAGAAAAACAAAAAATCGGTGATGATATATTCAATTGGATAAATGTATCAGACGGATGGATATATTACAGCAATGACGGCGATAGAGACACGCTTTACAAGATACGGACAAACGGAACAGACAGAAAAAAAATTAGCAACGATAACTGCAGTCACATTCATGTTACAGGCAATTGGATATATTATATAAAAGAAGAAAATAGAAAATTTAACGGTGTATCTGTAAAGAGCAAGGTTCTTTATAAAATAAAAACTGACGGTTCAGATAATCAGCCTGTTGATAACGGTACATATAATTTTTACTATGATATATAAAAAAGGAGAAAAAAATAAGAAAGGTAACATTTGGGAGAAATTAATAGCAATTAACAATGAAGTGAAAACTTACATTTTTATTTGAAACAGAGAGCAAGCGACAATAAAACCTGCGGTTCGCCGCATGATGCAGAGTTTGGGATTAGAAGGGTTCTAACACTTTGCAAATTGCGCCGAACCAAAGGTTCGCTTGCTCTCTTTTTTTATACAACCATTCACAAATTTTTACAACAGAAAATAAAGAAAAATTACAAGCAAAAGTCGCTCTCCGTTCTTTGCTCTTTGTTCTCTGTTCATTGAATTAACCGCCACCGATATTGAAAAGACCGCCCTTCAAGACTAAGGAATCTACAGGCTCCAGCTAAAACCTTCAAAAAATCGCACAAACGAAGTTTGAAAAGACTTCAAGACCGAATTCGATACCGCCCTCAAAGAAAGAGGATTAAAGAAGTAAAAAAAATACTTGACATTTTTCTCCCAAATATCATATATTATATATGTACCCGCGAGCACTATTGATGCTTGCCCCCGCCGGGCAGTGTGCCTGGCATTTTTTTTGCTCAAAGGTTATCCAGAATGACAAAAACAAGAGTAAGCGTCTACATAGACGGCTTTAACCTCTATCACAGTACACTTCAATTCGCCCATCCAACTAACCGTTGGCTTAACCTCATGGAACTATCTAAACGAATTATCAATCCCAAAACCGAAGAAATCTCCGCCGTATATTACTTTACCGCCCTAACAACATGGAAACCTGAAAAAGCCAAAAAACACCTTCTATACATTCACGCCCTTCGCACCGCAGGCGTAAAAGACATATTAGGCAAATTCACAATCCGAGACAGAAGATGTCCGTTATGTACAAAATGTTACCAATCCCATGAAGAAAAGAAAACCGATATAAATATAGCCATAACCCTGCTTGCTGACGGAATGACAGATAAATTCGACACAGCTTTAATTTTATCAGGCGACAGCGACCTTGCCCCTGTAATAACCAAACTAAAAAAACTCTGCCCAAGTAAAAAGGTTGGAATAATCGTACCGCAGAACCAGTCCGCCATGAACCTAAAACAACACGCCGACTTCTTCAAGAAGATACAAGACAGAGACTTGAAAAAATCCCAATTGCCGGAACAAGTAACCTACAATGGAAATGTAATTGTTGCTCCTGTAGGTTGGTTGCCGAAACCTAAAGATTAAAAAATTAATATTTTTTTCTTTAAATGATTATCATCTAAAATAGATTGAAATTCTGTTTCATTAAATTTCTTTGTAGATAATATTTTTCGTAAAACATTTTCCACTTGAATACTGTTTGATATTTGACGATTATTTGCTATTCCTTCTATAATTGCAATCATTTCCTCTTTTTCCATATCTGGTATGCTATGTATAACAACACTTGCAAAAGAATTAGCTTCATCGAAACTATCAGATCCGATATATCTTTTAATTATAACTTCTCTTATAATTTTTGGAACCATAAATGGAACTTCACTTATGTACTTGATACATTCCTTCCTATCTGTTCTCAAAATTCGTCGTTTTGCTGTTTTTCTAATTTCTGGAATTTTCATTAAATCATTTAATAAATCCAAATTACCTGATGGGCAATTTTCGATAAAATTCTTTACTAATATTTTTTTTGCTTCATCTAGTGTATTATAAAAGAAGGTATCAATATTCATCAATTCTAGTAATTTGATTAGTTCATCATCATTAGGAAAATTGATAATTGTAGGTAATTTATCTGTTATAACATTTTCAATTTTACCACGATTATATTCAAATAAATATTTAAACGTATTTTGAATTCCGAACTTCTGATGAAAATCTAAAGGTTCTTTAATATATTCTTTTAATAATGCTATTGTAAAATTTCTTAAAAGACTTTCTTTAGGGGATTTTAAGTAACTGCTATCTAGAACTATTTTGGCTTTAGAATAAACTACAGGAAATATTTTTGAATAGATTAACTCGAATAATCTTGTAATAGCAGACTTTCCATATACATTTGGTTCGTTCAATAATAAATTATACGCATTTATTATATGTGTTCTGGCTTGTTCTGCAGTAGGTTTGTATAACGTTCCTTCATATGACAATAATGGGTGTACACATCTATTTCTATCTTCTTGAATACGTTTCAAATCAATCATAACAACATCATCAAAAAGATTAAATTTATCTTTTGCAGTATTCAAAATACTTTTTTCAAAGACTAACATTTCTGGAATATTATTTATTTCCCTGATTTTTTCAATTTCTTTAATTATTTTTATTGCTTCTGGTTCACCTAAAACAGACAATTGCTCTATCTTCTGATTAATATCCATAAAGACAGATAACCATATGTAGGTAATACTTGCTCTATATGACCCAGAATTGTAAGATTTTATAGCTTCTTCGATATATTCCCTAACATTAATATTACTTATACCGTTTGTATAATCTTCTACATTCATAACATAGATATTAACATATAATTTAATAATATTTCAATATATATTTTTATTCATTGTCAATATCAGATAGGTTTTCTATATCACTTTCTTCACTCTTTGAAATATTCATACTTATTTGATTTATAAACATATTAGTAAATAATACTATATCTTTTTCATCATTTATAATATATTCATGCATAGTATTCCATACTTCTTTAATTGTATTTTTACCTGAACATATTATTTTTTCAATATTTTTTATCATTATATTATATGATGAATCAATAATAAATAATTTTAATTTTAAATTTTCATTTAGAAGGTTTGTCTCTTTAAAACCAGAATGAACTATTGCATTTCTTATTTTTTTACACTTTAAGAATTCATTTTTAATTAACTTTTTATAATGTTTATATCCATTTATTGAAGCTAGCTTTGCCATTTTGTTTTTTGGAATAATTGTTGAATGTTTCGAAAGAGGAAAGCCAAGAATAAGACATAATTTTGGTATTATATCATCATTATCACTTGCTTTTGCTATAGTCTCAATTGCAATCCATTTATAAAGGAATTTCAAATACATTCTTTTCTGCAAGTGACTATTATTATACCAATGAATTGAACGAATAAAAGCTTCTACTGCCTCTACATTTCTTTTTGATGAGATTATTTGCTCACCAAACATGGCAGAGTATGATCCTAACGACATTTGATATACATGATCAAAAAATGGAATATTTGTATTATCTGGTTTTAAGAAAGCAATTGTTTCTCCACTATCCATATTTACCCAATATCCAGCACCTTCACAATTTCTAATTTTCGTTACTGGTTGCCGTTTTAATAAATCAATTGTTTCTTCAAATAATAAATTGGCGTCTAGCGAAGCCTTATGAATTGTATCTCTTTCAATAATCGTAACAAGACGTAATATATTTTTTTTATCTACTGCAAAATTATAACTTTCTAATGATCTAATAGAAGCTTGTTTTTCATCTTCTGTTTCTGATTCTGATGTGCGAACATCAACAGCACCATAAGGTTTAATTTCAAAAATATGTTGATTACTTTCAATTAATTTAACTATTTTTATTATCATCATTATTCTCTCTAAGTAATTTAACAATTAATAAATAGAAATGGTTTTTAAGTCTTCGCTCTTGTGGTTCTGTTAAATCATGAAATAATTCATTTTTGAAAATTGTCTTTGATACCATATAAGTAAGCCTATAATTGTTTTCTCTAATTGCTGTTGAAAGTATAAAACAAACAAATTCTTTGTCAGTTTTATACTTTTCAAAATATTCTATAAATAAATCCTCTAATTCATTTATTTTATTTGTAATTATTAAATATTTAATCAATGATTTTATATACAATAATTCATTTTTGGTTTTATCTAATTTATTTCCAATAGAAGATAAAAGACCAAGTTGTTTTCTTCTACATAGTATATCGAACAACCAATATAATATTTCATCATCATTTTCATCTATATCATAAGCACGAAACAATATATATTCTGCTTCAATATTTCTGTTTAGTAACATATATAATTTTGAAATATATAGAAGTCCTTTTATATCATTATTTTGTATAGCTTTTCTTGTTACATCAGCGAAAATTTATTATTAAATATTTCTTTATGTATATCAGCTTTTTCTGCCAATTTTTGAAAATTATCATTATTGGGATTTTCAATAAATTTGAGTTTTCTGATTTCCAATATGCTCATATTACTATTCATTAATATTACTTATTAAATATTTTATTATTATTTATTTTATCAATGTAAGTTTCTTTTAGTATTTCTGTAATCATATTTTAATCCTTATATTTAGACTTATATATAATATTCTTATTTGAATACAGTATTTTCCTAACTATTATCTTGTAAATAACATAACTTGTCAATATTCTTAAGAAGGGGGAAAGCCTTCCCCTCGCTCCAAAGCCTTCGGCTTTTCCGCTACCCCTTCTCCGATGTCTACTAAAGCGTTAGGACACAATTATTTCTATCGGTCTAGCTCATGCAGCGTTAATTCAAATTGTAGTGAAAAAATTAATAACAGTTCTAAAAAGTTTATTGGCTAAGACCTTTTGGCACGATTTTTGCGGAGACAAAAATCGTGCCAACCCTACGGGACAGGCAGGGGTTCATCTGCGTAGTTTGTAATCTCATCGCACCAACATGTATTTATAAGGTAAAAATTGCTATCGCAATTTTTTCTATATGTCAGTCCTTGTTACGAAAGAACCAATTATCAGGGGTGTGATTTTTTTTCTTATGGAAGTTTGAGCGCACCCTCGACAAGTGAAGGGTGCTACAGCCCAAACTTCCAAAAAAAATCACCCCCCTGCCTGCCGGTTGCATTATGTTAAAGGGGCGCATTTTCATATCTTAATTTTTTCATCAAGTTTTCTGTTATCCGACATCTTAAACAGCTACATATCTTTTTTTATTCTAGAAATAACAACGTAATTCCCTGCAACAACAAAATTTTTTTTAACCAACAAATCATAGCGTAATCCATCGCCGCAGAAATAATCATAAAGTATGTTATACGCAATAAAATAATAAAAATCTTTTCATAAAATCTTGACAACTAAACAAATATGTAGTATAATAAAATTATCAACTAACTACCCGAACATAAATTATTTTTTATGTTTGGCTGTCCGCCGTATGGAAGGGCATAAAACAAACAAATTAAAATAACATTGTTTTTCTTTTGGGGTTGTTTTATGTACGTTATACGACATATATCTAAAAGAATAAAACAGCCTCAAAAACATTCCTTGCCATAGCCGCAGGGATATTTCATTAAAAAGGAGTTTTCTATGTGCCAAAAATTTGTATACCAAGACGATAGCGACTATAAGCCGCCAAATAAATATGAAATGTACGCATATACACCGCCGCTAACCCTTCTAATGTCCGCCACGCTCCGCCGTATAGCATGGGCAATAAATAAGCCCATGACAATTACAATCGTTTTAATCATAAAGGCAGTATTAACATTATTAGATAAAACTTTAATCTGTCCAAAATGCAAAGACAAATCATTCTGTAATCATTGCCCATTCAGCAAATACACAACCGCAGAAGATAAAAAGGAAACATTAGCCGCATTAAATATCCAAGAAGAGGCAAATTAAATTATGTCTACACATTATCAAGTTAATTCAGAATTTACCCTCAAACATGGTAAACCGTCATTAATAAGTATTTCCTACAACAGGACAACATCAGCGGTAACAACATTTCCAGTACATTCAGAATTTTCATTATTACAAACATACCGTATTTTTAGCACATTGCAAGAAGCAGAAATATATATTTGTTTTTTGCAATGTGTTTATAAAAATAACAAAATACAGACGCCAGTATTGGACAGCGGACAAAAAAATATATTTTAAGGAGAAAAAAATGTCAGTAGGTAGAAAAGATTATCAAGAGAGAAAAGAAGAAAAAATATCCTCTTACAGCGAAAGAGCAAGAAAAGCAAATCAAACCGCCAGTCAGGAATTTAACAGAGCTTCAGAAATGGGAAAAATTATCCCTTTCGGACAGCCCATCTTAGTAGGACATCACAGCGAAGCTGGACACCGCCGTCTATTAAAACAAATAGACGTAAAATACAAAAAAGCCAGCGAAGCCGATGAGAAAGCCGCATATTATCAAAACAAAGCCGACAATGCCGCCTGTAATAGCTCCATAAGCTGTGATGATGCCGAAGCTGTAAACCGCTATAAAAGCAAATTGGAAAAATTAGAAGCCGCGCAGGAACGCATGAAAGCTGTTAATAAAGCATGGAAACAGGGCAAAGACGCGCTAAATTCTTTAGGCTTATCAGATGAAGAAATTGAAAAAATAAAAAGCAAAATGCCAAGCTATGAAAAAAGCCCATACCCTACATGGGCATTAAGCAACAATAACGCAGAAATCCGCAGAGTAAAACAAAAATTAGATGAATTAAACAAACTTGACAAAATGGAAGAAGAAAAAATCATTTTCAAAGGCGGTGTATTATACATCAATTTAGAAATAAACCGTATTCAATTTATTTTTGATAGTATTCCATCAGAAGAAATCAGAAAATTATTAAAATCACATGGTTTCAAATGGGCGCCATCCGAAAAGGCATGGCAGAGACAAAGAACAATAAATGCCGTCAATACTACATATTGGTTATTAAAAAATCATTTTCTAAAAGAGGATAAGCCATGATGTTACCAGTATTTAGCGGACAAAAATTCAGTTATTCATACGAAACAGAGACAGGGCATTATCTTCTTTATGACAGCGAATACAAAAACCATATTTATTTGCAAGGAGATGATGCCCGAATTTTCAGAAAGCAAATTGAAATCATCGACAATCTTAAAGACCCCGAAAACAAAACAGGGCTTTTAACGGAACAAACAATAAATTTCTTTTTATAAAAAGGAGTTACTATGACAGATAAAGAACAAGAAGAAAAAATGAAATTAAATCAGCAAGATTTAGTTGACAGCGAAATATGGGATTTAATAATAAATTTACATCCTAATCTCACTGATTTTGATTTACAATATGACGGAAATATAGTCAATAAAATAAGAGTTGTTTTATTAAACTATTATGTCAATGACTTGAAAGTATGCACAGAAGAAGATTTTTATCCGTATATAACTGAAATATAAAAAAAGGAATTGCCGCCAGTCTTATGACGGCAATTTACCTTCTAGTTTAAAGCAGTATTAATACCACTATAAAAATTTTACCCATCCCTGACACCTGAAAGCAAAATCGCTAACAGGTGTATTTTTCAAAGAACAAAAAAATGCTTTTAATTATGCTTTAGTTTTCAATACAAGCATATTTCCTTTAGGACGAGTAACCAAAAACCCATCACGCTTGCGGAAACGCAGAAATATTTCCCCATATTCCATGCTCTCAGTAGTAGCGTCAAACTTTTTTATCTCGATCCCCTTACGGTTGCCATGCTGAATTCTTTTAGGATTGAGGAACGCCGCAAAAATTTCATTCGCTTTAATATCCGCAATCTGCGGAAGTATCGAAAGTTCGTGATAAGGATAAAGATCAAGCTTGCCAGGCATAGCTTCAGTAGGACGCCGCCAAATCGGGTTGCCGTTTTTATCCTCGATGTTCGCAACATGATTGAGAACCGTCTCATTTATGAACCAGCAACAGTCTTTTCTTTCTTCCGCAGGGATTTTATAAACAGCGTCCCTAAAATCCTTCCATGTCAAATCATTGATAGTATTTCCGCTGATAGTTACCTCTGTAACATCTTCACAAGCCATAGCTCCAGTAAACGGATCATTGTCCGCTAACAAACACTGACGGTCAAATTCCTGTCCGTAAACTTCGATAAATTCGTCAATAAACATCTGCCCCAAATCGACAAAAACATCTTCCTCAAATTCATCAAACCACGGAATATAACCAGCCAGAGTATAAGCCTTTAACTCGACACGCTCTGCGCCCTTCGGCTTACTCCCCTTGATCTGCTGACCGTAGGCAGTAAGCCAATTAAGCTCAACGCCGCCCCTGTCTCTTGTAGGAAGAAAGATAGAAGGACCGAGCATAGGACGATGCCTGACCAATTTCATCATCACAGATTTTTTTGCCGCTTCCGTCATTATTTCAGTTTCATAAATCGGATTGATTAAATACTGATCATTAGTAGCCATATTCCCCATCGGTTCACCGAGAGCAGCCTTCGCAACCTGAAACCCTTTTTCTGTCCAAGAAATATCACGAGGGTTAGTCCAGTTATCATTTTTCAAGTTAGGTGAAAACGACAAATCCGCCAACGCCTTATGATTTCCCGACCACGCCGCAGCAATCCCCTTGCCGAGATTAAACAACAGTTCACGCCTTGAAAGTTCACGAGGAGCAGAAACCTGACTTTTAATTTCTTCCCGCAGCGACTTGACCGTAGATTTTAACGCCTCAACTTCCGACGGATTTTGATTAGAAATACCATAAAGAGCCTTTACAATATCTTCAAGAATAATCTCCTTTTCCTGAAAATAAGCCGTAGCGGTTTCCGTATTGGTAAACCCCGTCAATTCGATTTTCTTCATTGCTGCAATTTTCGCCTTAATTGCCTTTAACAATTCGTCCATACCTTACCTCTCAAAATTTATTTATAAAATTTCCCCAAAACGGAGAAACATTATTTACTATTTCTTTGTTCTCTGTTCCGAACCGAAGGTTCGATTGTTCATTGTTCTTTGCCAAAGCGAACGGATTAGCAGGGACATTACAAATCGAGAATTCCAAAAGTTCCTGTTTACGAAAAATCAAAAATGTACCGTCCTCTTGCGTTTTCTTATCAGGAATTTCAATCTCGATAACACGAAACCCGACAGAGCCAGCACTAATAACGCCAGCCTTTACACGTTCCCCAATCGACCACCCGAAAGGATCAAACTCTTTAGAATTGAAATAAACAAACCCATGCAAACCATCATCATCAATCGTCAAGTTATCCATCTTTCCGATAGCAGGTATGTCGTATCTATGCGCCCACTCGACAACAGGATTTTGCATATACCGCTTAAAATCCCACCCCTGCGGATCAACACGCTCCCCAAACCGATCAAGATCAAAAGTTGATAAAGTCCACGCATAACCGCTATTATCATTCTCTACCGTTAGGTGAAACGGAACTGAAGCAATCAATTCAACATCTTGCGTAACCTTATGAACGCCCGGTACTTCTTTTTTAACTCCCAAATATTCAAGCAACGATAAAGTATTATCAACTTGAAAATTTCCACTCTTATTCCTGATAATCATAAATCTACCCCCAAAAATATTTATTCTTTGTTCTCTGCTCTCTGTTCTTTGTTCATTGTTCACTTCTCATTCCTCATTTGCATTTATAATCCCATGTTTAACAGCATATTTAATAATTTCATTTTTTCTTTTCTCGCCGCATTTTCTTGAAATATTTGCTTTATGAAATTTAACAGCATGAACAGTAATGTTTAATTCCCTTGCAATTTCCGTATCTTTTCTGTCCATCAATTTGATAATTTGTATTTCTCTATTTGTAAAAGGAACGCCAATAAGCGGAGCGTAAATATCAGTATTAAAAACTTTTGAAACATCATCAGGGCAGTATTTTTTACCCAAAATTACAATACCGTTTATTATTTTTTCGATATTATCTTCCGTATCCCTCATCGAGAAAAAACTTTCCGCGCCTGCGTAAATAAAACGAGCCGTCGCAGATGGTAGAAAATCAGAACAAGTCCAAATAACAATACGAAGATTTTCGTTTAACCTTTTAATCTTTTGTATATAAACATCAGTACCCTTGTTATAAAAACAATTTTCAATAAAAATATAACGAGGATATGAAGAATTAACCCTAATCCATAAATCATTGTCATTACTAACCACAAAAACCCGATAATCAACTTCATGTAATTTTTCACGAAGCGGATTAATGAGATAACCAGCAGTAGAAGCAATGACAATCGAGTTAATCATTACCCCCTTCCGTTTCGTCAACAGCCGCTAAGTTTTTCGGTCTATGCCAAGTATCACCCCACGCCTTAGTCTCTTTGCCCCTCTCCTTCAAAACATCGTTAATAGTTTTTAATCCAATGTTAATTTCCGCAATATCACGTTTACTTTGCGCGTCCTCATTTTCCTGTAATTCGGGAATATCCCATAAATCAAATCTTCCGCTTTCTTTCAAACCAAAACGCATAAAAAATTGACTTTCAAGAATTTGCTCAAACTGTCTAAGCAGAGGAATTAAAGTATATTGCCAAAACGCCGAGTGCTGCTCTTTAGTATCCTTACCGCTAAGAGCCGTTGACTTATCAGAAATGTTTGCAACTCTGGGCGGAATACCGTACTTAGCCAAAATCGTGTACAAGTTCCAGCGTTTCAATTCAAAAAACTTTATAACATCAGGATTGAAACTCAACGCTTCAAAACTTGTACCTTTACCAAGCACAGCAATTTTGCGCCCTGCCTTAACAGCCCCGTATTTACTTTCCCATCTTCGCTCAAGCTGATCCGCTTCTTCGGGTCTAAGAGTTTGATCTGTTTTTAATAAACCTTGAGGAATAGCATTATTTTTTAATAAGGTTGAATTGCCTTTATTTGCAAAAAAATCCTGTTCAATTTCCGTTGATAATGAAACAAGAGGATTAACGCCTCGATTGGAATTCCAGGGATTCCAATCTCGAAAATGGATTAGTTCGTCAGAAAGAATAGGTACTAATTCAACGCCGGTATTGTAGAACCACCGCCGTTTTTTGTTTGTACAAACAGGGTTTGAAAAATCTCCCTTCAAACTCATTCCCTCGCTTTCAAGCATGAGTTTTCTAGGATTTAGAATATGCAGTTGTTTAGGAATTCCGCCCGAATAATCAACGCCGAACCACCAAAACGCTTCACCTTCCAAGAACCACCAAGCGGCAGTTTCCTTCCACAAATCAAACCTACTTAAAAATTCATTCGGTCTGCGGAATAATGAAAAGAGCGAGCCTGATTTTATTTCAACCCCATCTTTCTCAAGAACAAAATCCGCGCGGGCAATATTGCGGATAAGTATATTAACCGCAATATTAACCCATGCGTTGCAGAGAAAGGGATCGTTGAAGGGTTCATTATCAAATTTAAGAAAATCATCATCAAGCGGCAATGAATTAAAAGAATTATTTTTATCTTCCGAGAAACTTTTTTGTTTCGCCTGCGGTTGTATTTTAATTCGCTTGTAGTTTGATGATATTCTTTGGAAAATATTCACGACATCACCACCCCGTATTGAACATCAGAAAATATCGCATAACGTAAAGCGTCAAGATAATGATCATTTACCTTGACAATCTCTCCGCTTTCATCTCTGCAATAATCCCATATTTCGCTTAACACACCTGTACACTTTTCACAAACAAAGAATTGACCGCGCTCAATTTTTGCGTTGATAAAATCAATACCGCTGTCAACAGAATTATTTGCTTTAACGCCGCCAGTAATTTCTTGTATGCGTTCACCGCCAGCAGGATCGCAATAAACAGGAAGCCCCAAATCATCAGGATTATCAAACCAGCCTCTAGCCTCAATTTCATAATTAAAACTTTTAGTAGTCATATTAAATGCGCCGTAATCACAAAGAACGTAAACAACATCACCAAGCCAAGCGATTTTTACAAATGTAATATTCAATCCAAAATCTTGACCTGCGGCGTAACGGTCAAATTTTTCAGGCAGATCAGAAACATTGATGATCATACTTTCGTCAAAGCGATCATAAATAACGCCCTCTGCCTTAACCCATAACCCATCACGAAAACGAGCTTTTTGTTTTTCAGGCAGAACATCGAGAATATCGGAAATATAATCTTCGGGTAGATTTTCTCTGTTATCTTCGGGATTTAATAACATCGAGGCATACAATTCAGGTTTTTCTAATTGTTCGCCAGTCAAAAAAGTACGTTTAAGCACAAATATTTTATACGCCCAATGCAAAGGAGAGCCAGGATTGCAGTCATAAAAAAATAAGTTTCGGCAACCTTCAATTCTCATAGCCAACCGAGAATAGGCAGTAGTAACAGCAGCGTAAGAAAGCTGACTTATCTCATTAAAATAAATCGTATTATATTCATGTCCGAGAATTTTATCCGCTTGCTCTTTATCACCCAAACCGCCAATCCAAATTTCAGAACCGTTAAAAAGCGTGATAACGCTTTCATGCACAAGGTATCTATAACCAGAATTCCCGACAGTATTATCAAGACAGGGAAAAAGCGTCTCCCTCAAAACAGATGATTTAGCGTCCTTTGCTCTGTATCTGCAAACAAGATGCCTAGACCCTGCGTAACACAAAGCACGAAAAATAATCGCCATTACTATTACTGTTGTTTTACCAGACCGAGAACCGCCGTATAATAAAATATGTTTAGCGCCGTCCTTTAACAAAGCAAGAGCTTTACGCTGAACAGCAGTTGGCTTGAATAAAACATTAGTACCCATAAATCAGAGCCCTTTAAAATCCGATACAAAATTGAATTCACCCTGTATAGCCGTTTCATTATTTCCGTTAGGTGAATTAGTACCGCAAACAGTATTTGCAATATCTTTTTCAATTTTAACAACAACTTGCACCCATTCAGTAACGCCGCTAATCGGCAATTCTTCGGGCTTCATTGTTTGAACTCTATTTTTTACAACATCAAGCATTAGCCCTGTTACTTCTCTTTGTTTTTCCGCCTGCGCTTCAATCGTTTTTCGATTTTCAGTTTGTTTTAATTGCTCATTGCACCTGTCAAAATCAACGGCTCTTTCCTTCCAACGAAAATCAACAGCCCATTTACGCCATGTCCCATAACTATTTGAATACGCATCATCATTCGCAACCTTATCAATCGCTTTTTTAATAGTTCTACTAAAACCTAAATCACGATAAACACAAAAAGCCGCAAAAGCCTCTGCGGTTTCTTTCGGCAGCATCTCCCAACTGTCAAAAGGCATCATGCCAGACCTTGCTTCCTCGATAGCCTTATCAATACTTTTCATTTTTCAGCCTCGTTAGCATCAGCAGAAAATAAATCCGTTTTCTTTTTGCTGTTCCGATGAAGCCCCTCAATCCATTCGTCAATCGCCTTTTTTGAAAACCGCACCGCACCGTCAATCCTAAAAGACGGAATAGTCCCCTTCATAACTTTTTGACGCAAGCCCCCTTCCGACAATTTCAAATACTCAGAAAGCTGTTTATAATTCATAACATCATCAGCCATTAACAATTCCTTTCATGCTTCCCCCCGCACTGTTCTCCTTCGGAACACTATTCAATTTTGAGACATAACCGCCAAAAACCGACCTAGACTTAAGTCTAGGTATGCTAAAAATAAATGAGCCTCAAAAACCCGATTAAAACCAATTTTGAATTCCGCAGAACCAGAAAGAAACTATCCAATGTACCAGCCATGCCAAAAATGCAAAAAAAAGCCGCTTCCAGTCCGCAAAAAAAGCAGATCAGAAACGGCTGAATATCATTTTTTAATTAAACTTAAACTTTCTTTTTTCTTTTAGGTTTTTCTACTTCCGTTTGAAAATCGTCATTTTTAATAACTTCCGCTTTAATAATCTGATTTTCAGGCGCATTGAAAGTTAAAAGATTATCTTGAACAGCGACAACCTCTGTAAATTGTTTAGTATCAAAATGAGTGTAATGTTCAGTCATTTTCAATGATTTATGACCAGTAACTTTCTGCACCTTGCTAAGACCCACATTAGAAGTCAATAAAAGAGTATTCAAAAAATGCCGCCACGCATGGAACGACAAATTCCTTTTCAATTTTTCTTCATAACTAATCCCGATATTTTTTAACGCCTTATTAAGACCTTCGTTTAACCAGTCATTTGAAATCGGTGTTTTACCGCAGTCATCAGAAAAAACATAACCTTTACCGTTTTTCGCAAGCAAATCATCAAGCATTTTTCTCATAGACGCAGAAATAGGAATAGTCCGATCCGCCTTAGTTTTAGTATGATCAACATATTTATTTTTTAAATATTGACCCTGCACATGAATATAATCATTAAAAACCATATCGCCGCGCAAACCGCGAAGCTCGCCAATCCTCAAACCAGTGCAAGCCGCCAAAAGATTAGCTTTATAAACAATTTCTTTATCCCAAACAGCCGACCAGTCAACTGGAAACAAACATTTAAATTCATCAGCGGTTAAAATAACCCTGACGGTTTCCTCTTTTTTCAATTCCTTAACCTCATCACAAGGATTAGACTGTAAAAGTTTTTGTTTCACAGCTTCGCCCAACATTATTTTCAAAGTGAAAAGAGCCAGATTGATAGTTTTCGCCTTTAATAATTTTTTCGGTTTAACTTCGATTATTTCATTTCCGTTTTCATCAAGTTTTTTCTTTTTCTTTTTCGGCGGTTTATCAGTAACCCTCATATTGCCTTTTTCCCTCATAAACAAAAGCCAGTTTTCAATAACCAAAGGCGTAATTTCATCAAGTTTGAACTTCGCAAAATAATCTTTAATGTGATTTTTAAAATTACCTTGATAAATAATCAAAGTGCTGTCCGTAATCGGTTCGTGCAGTTCACGCCATTTTAAGTAACGGCAAGTCTCGACATCCCACCAGCCAGCCGAAAATTCCGCAAAGGCAGGTTTTTTCTGTTCAGGTATCAGCAATCCGTCCTTAAATAATTTCAGACAGTATTCATTCGCCAGTGTTCTTTTTGTCAATCCAGTAGATTTTGCCCATTGCCGTTTACCTTTTTGGTCGTAACATTGGTAATAAAAAACCTGCTGACCAGACGGAACAGTCCTCTTAAAAAGCGTAAAAGTAGCCTTATTCCTCATACAACCTCATTTTTAGAATAGTGCTGTCATAACTGCACACATTCTAAAATTATAAAAATTGGTTAGATAGAACTAGCAACGCTAATTCTTTATAGGATATAGACTTGCACAGATTTTTTTATATGTGTCCTAGACTTAAGTCTAGGTATGTGTAACAAACAATAACTGCTACGCCGCCCGTTCGGGCGGCTCGGCTTCCACAAAACACTGTTCGGGCTAAAGCCCTCTGCAGTGTTTTGCTCCAGCACATTTTTTTGTGCCCGTAAAACACTTCGTGTT
>Ga0209755_10002766_pt1 | contig 23266 bp, 20 predicted proteins | sample TergutCo191P1_FD_187301 | JGI IMG/M metagenome (GOLD analysis project Ga0209755, IMG submission 187301) | Cornitermes sp. P1 segment gut microbial communities from Petit-Saut dam, French Guiana - Co191P1 (SPAdes) (version 2) | ecosystem: Host-associated > Arthropoda: Insects > Digestive system... | reverse complement strand
GCTAAATAGCCTTCCATTTTCACGCCGTAATCGACTACCCTGATGAGGATATTGACGAATTTAAAATGGAAGGCTATTTAGCTCAAATGCGAAGTGCCGCCAGTGAGCTTGAGAGACTACTTTCTACGCATGAGCGCGGAAGAGTTATGCTAAAAGGCATTCCTACCGCAATAATCGGCAGGCCCAACACAGGCAAGTCCTCTTTATTAAATGCACTATTAGGCTATGAAAGGGCAATTGTCACCGATATTCCCGGCACAACCCGCGATACAGTCGAGGAAAAGGTTATGTTCGGCGGTGTTTTACTCCGGCTTATAGATACGGCAGGAGTGAGAATTACAGACGATGTTGTCGAGAGCCTGGGTGTTAAGCGCACACTGTCTGCAATCAGTGTGGCTGGTCTTGTTATTCTTGTCCTTGACGGCTCAGAACCAATGAGTGTTGAGGATTATGAGGTTTTGCGCTCACTGCCTGCTGATGTGCCAAGAATTGCTGTTATAAATAAATCCGACTTACCGACAGTGCTGGATACCGTTGCGCTACATGAATTCGAATTAGAGTGTATAAAAATTTCCGCACAAACAGGTGAGGGTCTTGATGAGTTAGACGCAAAAATCAAAGATTTGTTCCCTCTGCTTAATAAGGCTCCTTCCGGCGAGATTATAACAAATGAGCGACAGGCAGATGCAATTTCCCGCGCTCTGTCCGATGTAAATTTGGCAATTGATGCAATAACTGCACTCGTAACTCCCGATGCTGTCGTGGCGGACATTGAGTCTGCACTTAGTTCAATCGGCGAGATAACAGGAAAGACAATGCGAGAAGATGTCGTCACAAGAATTTTCGAGCGATTTTGTGTTGGGAAGTAAGTTTAATATTCGTCAAAGAAAAGTCGTGTGGTGTATAAAATGAAAATAATCATAGCAAGCGCATTTAGTAAAAATAATTCCGGTGGTAATAAAGCAGGGGTATGTACTTATGGAGAAGGGGTAAATGCAAAACAGAAACAAGCCATTGCAAAAAAGCTGGGTCTTTCTGAGACTGTATATATTTCTACCGGCAAAAAAGGCTTTAAATTAGAGTACTTTACCCCCGCAGAGGAAGTACCCCTTTGCGGTCATGCTACTATTGCTGCCTTTATGGTTATGCGCGAATTAATCGGACTCCCAAAAAATGAATACATCATCGAAACTAAAAGCGGTGATTTTCGTATATCCTTCGCCGGTGATTTAGTTTTTATGGAGCAGGGCGACCCTGAGTTTTATGATGTTTTGTCGAGAGACGATATAGAAAATTGTTTTGACATTGATGCCATGCACAGCAGTCTCCCCATTGAAATAGGCTCAACGGGTTTGCGGGATATAATGCTCCCAATAAAGGACTTATCTACACTGGAGGCCATGAATCCTAATTTTGATGCTATCTCCGCAGTAAGCCGCAAATTTGATGCCGTTGGCATCCACGCCTTTGCCACCCAAGGCGAGCGCATCGTCTGCCGAAATTTTGCACCGCTGTATGACATTCCGGAAGAAAGTGCAACAGGCACGAGTAACTGTGTTCTGGCATGTTATCTTTGGAAGAATAATATACTTCGAAAAAATGAATATATCTTTGAGCAAGGCTATGCCCTTGGCAGTCCGAGTGAGATAGCCGTGCATCTTAATACTAGCGGCGATATTATCGAAAAGGTCTCGGTTGGAGGCTCCGGATATTTGGTAGGCGAACAACTTGTTGAATTATAACGATCTTAATAGGGCATAAATTCTAACGCATATCTTCTCAGCAATTTTATGGTATGATTTTGCAGACCTTTTCCGCAAAATCACACCATAAAGTTGTTGCTATTCCTAAATCAATATGTTAAAATGCAGTTGAGGTGATTTAAGAATGCAAAGAACACTTATGTCAGAACTAGTCAAATGGAAAGAAAACTCCAATAAAAAGCCACTCATCTTACAAGGCGTGCGTCAGTGCGGTAAAACTTTTTTGCTAAATGAGTTTGGCTCAAAATACTATGATGATTTTTTCTATTGCAACTTCGATGAGGATAAAGAGTTAGCCTCCTTTTTCGGAGCAAATCTTGACCCACATAGGATTATAAAGGACATGTCCATTTCAAGGAGCAAAGATATAAGACCCCACTCGACACTGGTTATTTTCGATGAAATACAAGAATGCGGAAACGCGCTCACATCACTAAAATATTTCTGCGAAAACGCCCCTGAATATCACGTCATTGCAGCCGGCTCATTATTAGGTGTTTCTATCCCAACCGGCACCTCATTTCCTGTCGGAAAGGTTGAGTTTCTGACCTTATTTCCAATGAGCTTCTATGAATTTCTGCACGCCGAAAATCAAATGCTCGCCGAGGCACTTAAAGAATGTTCTCCAAAAGATAGCATGTGGCACACATTTCGGTCACAGCTTGAAGAAAAATATCACGATTATCTCGTTGTCGGCGGAATGCCGGAGGTCGTTCAGAGTTGGATTGATGAAAAAAGCATTGAAAAGGTTGAAAAAATCCAAACTCAGATTATAAAAAGCTATGAAAATGATTTTGCTAAACATGCACCAATTGCACAGTTTCCGAAACTATCTGCAATTTGGTCAGCAATCCCAAGTCAGCTGTCTAAAGAAAATCGCAAATTCATTTTCAGCCAAGTCAAAAAAAGCTGGCGTGCAAAGGACTTGGAGGACTCATTAGAATGGCTGATACGTGCGGGCCTTGTGTACAAAGTTGAAAATATTGAAAAGCCTTTTTTTCCTATAAAAGCTTATGCAAACCATACGTATTTCAAGCTATATATGGTCGATGTAGGCCTACTTAGACGCACTGCCAATCTACCATCCTCGGTAATTGTTGATAAAACTGATAATTACAAGGAGTTCAAAGGCGCAATTGCGGAAAACTTTGTTTGTTGTGAGCTTAAAAAAATCTACGACGCAGATATATACTATTGGACAGCAGATGGAAGTGGAAAAGCTGAAGTCGATTTTATTATCCAAGACAACTCTCTCATCGTTCCTATCGAGGTCAAATCAGGTTCGGCAACCAAAGCACGCTCATTGAGTCAATACATAAAAAAATTCAGCCCCGAAAAATCCGTGCTGACTTCACTTGACAAAGACAAGGAGCATATCTTGCCGCTATACGGGTTTTGGAATTTGAGGAAGTGGTTGGATGTATAGACCCTAATGCTGTGGGTTATAATTGAGTGCAATTTAGGATCGCTAAACACATCTAATCGGTATGGTATAAAAACACCCTTTCGGCTATAACTTAGATATAACTCAAATTACAGCCGAAAGGATTGGTGTTGTCAATTGTCTGCAATAGATTTTTTATTTGACACAGTCCCTACACCTCAACAATACCTGAAATCATAGTAGTTTCAACACCCTTCTTTTTCCAAAGTGCGGCAATTTTGTTTAACCCCACTGAATCAGAGGACATGTGTCCGGCGATTACTACGTTTCCGATGTTTTGCTCTTTTAGTGCTTTTGCGTCTTTTTCAGGAATGTGCATCATAACCAGAGTTCCAACACCGGCTTCAAAATATTCTTTTAAAATCTTTTCGCCCGGTCCTGTAAGACCTGCCATTAGTACATAAATTTTTCCTGCATAGCTATCTTTTCCACCTACACGGATAATCGGCTTTTCAGGTGAGTTTTTGTATTCAGCAATGCCTTCCAAAGCCTCAACAATCTCCTGCACCTTTGTGTCTGGCTTGCCTAAAAATTTCTCATCAAGAAATTCCTGCACAACGGTCTGACTTATGATATCTGCCGGAGTGTGCAGACTCATGTATGGCATTGCCAAAAGCTTTGCCGCTTGTCCTGAACGTGTTGAGTTTGCCACATGGAAGTTGTAGTTAAGTTCTGTCTTGCGCTCTTCCAACAGCTTTTGACCTTTATTCTTAGGGACACCGAGAGCTTCAAGGTTTCTGATATGGGTATCCAGTAACTCAAGCATTTCGGTAGCAGTGTCTTTCGGATGGTGTGATACTACACAGTCGTACCCCAGCTCTCTTGCAAGCAAAAGCTCAGCGGTCTCCATATCGACACCCATGAGCACTTTTTTTATGCCCTCTCCAGGTACAATAACACCACTGTCCGCGGGAATTTCATCGAGCTTCGCTGCCTTTAAGGCAATCTCCATTAGTTCTTGGGTGTTCATACAAAAACCTCCTATTTGGCACCTCTAAAAACTCAGTGCCCGATTATTATTTTCTATGATATTATATCAGCGATTTCCCTATTTTGTAAGCTTGAATTGAATTTTTATGGAATAATTCATAATAATTTCATACGCTTTTCCCAAAAAAAGTTAAATTGACTATTCCCTTTAAAGAATTTAATGGTATAATACTTGTTGCGTAAAATTTGGAATCGAATTTCCACGAATTATATTAGGAGGGTTTTATGAGTAACAAGTTTGTTTATTTGTTTTCCGAGGGCAACGGAACGATGAAGGAGCTGCTTGGCGGTAAGGGGGCAAATCTATCTGACATGATTAGTTTAGGTCTGCCTGTGCCTCAGGGCTTTACTGTCACCACGGAAGCTTGCACACAATACTACAAGGACGGCGAAGTAATTAACGATGCAATCCAAAGTGAAATTATGGAGTTTATAACCAAACTCGAAGGTATCGCAGGCAAGAAATTCGGCGACAAGGAAAACCCACTGTTGGTTTCAGTCCGCTCAGGCTCACGCGCTTCAATGCCGGGAATGATGGACACAATTCTAAATCTCGGTCTTAACGAAACAGTAGTTGAAGCTATGGCCGTAAAGACCGGCAACCCTCGCTGGGCATATGACTGCTACAGAAGATTCATTCAAATGTACTCCGATGTTGTTATGGAAGTCGGCAAAAAATATTTCGAAGAGCTTATTGACCATATGAAGGAAGACAGAAACATCACTGATGACCTCGACCTTACAGCAGACGATTTGAAGCTTCTTGCACATCAGTTCAAAGCTGAATACAAATCAAAACTCGGCGAAGATTTCCCAGATGACCCAAGAACACAGCTCATGGGCGCAATCAAAGCTGTTTTTCGTTCGTGGAATAATGACCGCGCTATCTCCTACCGCCGCATGTACGGCATTCCCGGCGACTGGGGTACTGCCGTAAACGTTCAAGAAATGGTTTTCGGAAATCTCGGAGAAACTTCTGGTACAGGCGTTGCCTTTACACGTAATCCTGCTACAGGAGAAAAGAAACTATACGGCGAATTCCTCATGAATGCACAGGGCGAGGACGTAGTTGCCGGTATCCGTACTCCAAGAAATATCGAAGAACTCAAAGATGTTATGCCCAGTGCATATGATGAATTCGTAAAAATTTGCAACAAACTTGAAAGCCACTACTGCGACATGCAAGACATGGAATTTACTATAGAAGACAGAAAACTCTTTATGCTTCAAACACGTAACGGTAAGCGCACTGCCGCCGCCGCTCTGAAAATCGCATGTGATTTAGTCGATGAGGGTGCAATTTCCGATAAGCAAGCTGTTTTGATGGTTGATGCTCAAACTCTTGATGCACTGTTACATCCACAATTTGATGCAGATGCTCTAAAGGCAGCTACTCCGATCGGAAGCGCACTTCCTGCGTCTCCCGGTGCTGCAACAGGTAAAGCTGTATTTACCGCTGAAACTGCAAAAGAGTGGGCTGATAAGGGCGAAAAGGTTATTCTCGTGCGTTTGGAAACATCACCTGAAGACATCGAAGGTATGGCCGCAGCGCAGGGCATCCTTACTGTCCGCGGCGGTATGACCTCTCATGCAGCGGTCGTTGCTCGCGGCATGGGTACATGCTGTGTATCCGGCTGTGGTGCGATCAAGATGGACGAAGAGGGCAAGAAGTTTGAGCTTCATGGCAAAACATATAAAGAAGGCGACTGGATTTCACTTGATGGTTCAACAGGTAATATCTACGGCGAAGCCATTAAAACCACAGAAGCCACAATCGGCGGCGAGTTTGGTCGTATCATGGCTTGGGCTGACAAATACAGAAAACTAAAAGTTCGCACAAATGCTGACTCTCCAAAAGATGCAAAGGCAGCACGTGATTTCGGCGCTGAAGGCATTGGTCTGACACGCACAGAGCATATGTTCTTCGAGCATGATCGTATCCCTGCAATCCGTGAGATGATTTGCTCAGAAACCGTTGAACAACGCGAAGCAGCTCTCCTAAAACTTGAGCCAATGCAGCAGGCAGACTTTGAAGGTATTTACAAAGCAATGGAAGGTGCACCTGTCACAATCCGTTTCCTTGATCCGCCACTCCATGAGTTTTTACCAACAGAAGAAGCCGATATTGAAGCTCTTGCAAAAGCACAAGGCAAAACTGTTGCTGAAATCAAAGCAATCATCGAGTCGTTGCACGAATTTAACCCAATGATGGGTCATCGCGGTTGCCGTCTGGCTGTCACATATCCTGAAATTGCAGTTATGCAAACCAATGCTGTTATCAAGGCTGCTATTAATGTAAAAAAAGAAAATCCTAGCTGGGACCTTGTTCCCGAGATCATGATTCCTCTTGTCGGCGAAGTTAAAGAGTTTGTGTTCCTCAAAAAGATTGTTGTTGAGACCGCTGATGCGCTGATTGCCGCTTCCGGTGTTGAGCTAAAATATCTCGTTGGTACAATGATTGAGATTCCTCGTGCATGTCTGACCGCTGATGCAATTGCCACCGAAGCTGAGTTCTTCTCATTCGGTACAAATGACCTTACTCAAATGACATTTGGTTTCTCTCGTGATGATGCTGGTAAATTCCTTGATGAGTACTACTCAAAGAAAATCTTTGAGTCAGACCCATTTGCAAGAATTGACCAAGTCGGCGTTGGCAAGCTAATGGAAATTGCTGTTAAGGATGGCCGCAAAGCTCGTCCGAACATAAAACTTGGTATCTGCGGTGAACATGGTGGAGATCCTTCATCTGTTGAATTCTGTCACAAAATTGGTCTAGATTATGTTTCCTGCTCACCGTTTAGAGTACCAATCGCGCGCCTTGCAGCAGCACAAGCCGCATTGAAAAATTAGTACATTTTTTACAAGACATTTTTTACAAGGGCGGTCGTTTTGACCGCCCTTGGATAAAAGGAGATTATTATTTTGAAAAGATTTATTTTTGATACTTACGAAGAAGTTTGTAGCGCAGCATCTGAGCTTTATGTTAAGCAGTTAAATGAAAAGCCCGACACTGTGTTTGGTTTTGCAACAGGCAGCACACCGGTTGGTCTGTACAATGAACTTGTGAAAAAATATGAATCCGGAGAAATTGACTTTTCAAAAGCCCGCTCATTTAATCTTGATGAATACTACCCCATGAAAAAGGATCATCCTCAAAGTTATGATTATTTCATGCGCGATAACCTATTTAATAAGATCAATTTGTCTGCGTTTTCTCTACCCAGCGGCGAAGCTCCCAATGCACAAGCAGAATGCAAAAGATATGACGCAGAAATCGAAGCCGAAGGCGGCATTGACCTAATGCTTCTCGGCATCGGCCATAACGGTCACATCGGCTTTAATGAACCGTCAGTATCCTACTCTATGGGTACATACCTAACCAAGCTAACGCAAAGTTCAATAGATGCAAACTCAAGATTCTTTGGGCCTGACGAAGTTCAGCCTACAGAAGCACTAACGATGGGCATAGGCGGAATTGTGAGTTCCAGAAAGATCATACTTATGATTACAGGGGATGGCAAGGCCGCAATAGCCAAAAAACTCTTTGACGGCATGATTCACGCAGATGTCCCCGCAAGCTTTGTGCTTCTGCACCCTGATGTGACCGTATTTATGGATAAGGCGGCAGCGGGTAACCTTTAACAGGTACCAATTAAAAAACGAGGGGTGCGGCTTTTTGTCGCATCCCCCATTTTTAATTATGCGCTAATTTAAATGACAATTACTCATGTGAATTAATTGTCGTCTGCTTTCATGGTTTCCACAAGTTCGGCTATTATTTTATCTGCATCATCGTATGGCACTTGGCATGTGCCCACTTGGAAGTGACCTCCGCCGCCATATTTAAGCATAAGCTGACCAACATCGGTAAAACATGTTCTGTTTAAAATACTGTGCCCAACCGCAATTGCGACATTTTTCTTGTCTCTGCCATCGACTATCCAAATTGAGATATTCTGTTTAGGAAACAGGCTGTATATAAGAAAGCGATTTCCTGTGTAAATTGTTTCAACATTTCGCAAGTCGGTAATGATCACATTTCCGTCAACTCTTGTATGACTTTCCAGCATTTTTTTAAACAGTGTCTCCTGTTCAAAATATAGTTTAACACGTTCCTGAACGTCAGGGTTTAGCAGAATTTGGTCAATTGTTTGCTCTGCACATGCATCTATTAGTGTTTCCATCAGTTCATAGTTACTGATTCGAAAGTTTCTAAACCTGCCTAGCCCTGTGCGCGGGTCCATTATGAATCCAAGTAAAATCCATCCGTATGGGTTCATAATTTCATCTCTGGTAAGCTTCGCTGCGTCAACTTTGTCAACAGCCGTTACCATTTGGGCAAGATGCGGCATTCTGTCCACTCCACCATAATAGTCGAAGATTACTCTTGCTGCACTATCTTCAATGCGGCATTCGCCTTCAAAATCAACTTCGACATCCACTCTGTCACCCTCGCTTGAATGGTGATCAAACCATAACCCACAGCCCTTTACATATGGAATATTTGCCAAAACATCGTTTTCTGTGACTTCAATGAGACCGTCCTGCATGTCTTTAGGGTGAACGAATTTCCAACTGTCTACTATGCTAAGGTATTTCAGAAGTGCGCCGCATGCCAGCCCATCAAAGTCTGACCGTGTTAGAAGCCTCATAAGAAATCCTCCAATACAATATAGTGTACTATATATTCACAGAATTTTAACATTCTTTTGTCAGTATAACATATTTTCACTTTATTGCGCAAGTCCCCTTCCCCATCAAATTATTTCAAAAACGTTGACATAGGCAATATTTCATTATAAACTTATTTTCGGAAAAACTGATATAGGTATCTCTAAAAACTCGGTGGCTGGCAGTGGGGTTTTTAGGGGTGCCCGATATACAACAGATTGGAGAAGCTATCATGCGTAACACAGGTGTTGTGGCAAGAGGCATTGTAACCCCTATTTTCAGAAAGGGTGACAATATAGTAGAGCAAATATGTGTAAGCCTTATAGAATCCGCTGACTATAATGGCTATACACTAAATAATGGCGACATTGTTGGCGTGACTGAGGCTGTTGTAGGCCGTGTTCAAGGCAACTATGCAAGCCTTAAAGATATTTCTAAAGACGTGCGATCAAAGTTTGGCGGTGGAGCGCTCGGTATTGTGTTTCCGATTCTTTCCCGAAACCGCTTTGCAAGTGTTCTTGAGGGAATCGCCGGAGGTTGCGATAAGCTGTATATACAATTATCATACCCTCGTGACGAGGTTGGAAACAAACTTGTCGATATTCTTACTTGCGACGAAAAGGGTGTAAATCCAAACACAGATAACTTTACCGAAGAAGAGTTCCGAAATATTTTTGGTATGGACACCGTCCACAGCTTCACGGGTGTTGATTATATTGAGTATTATAAAAATATCGGCGGAAATTGTGAGATAATTTTTTCAAATGACCCAAGCCATATACTAAAATATACCGACAATGTCCTCTGCTGTGATATTCATACTCGCCGCAGAACCCAAAGTCTTATTTTAAAAGCAGGAGCCAAAAAGTGCCTTTGCCTTGATGATATTCTCAACAAACCTGTGGACGGCAGCGGCTTTAGCGAGTATGGCCTTTTAGGTTCAAATAAGGCGACTGACGATTCCGTAAAACTTTTCCCTAGGGACACGCAGGCGTTTGTAGAAAATCTTCAAACAGAGCTTCGAAAGCGGACGGGTGCCACACTTGAGGTTATGGTTTATGGCGATGGCTGCTTTAAGGATCCGGCAGGTGGAATTTGGGAGCTTGCAGACCCGGTAGTTTCTCCGGCATTTACAAAGGGCTTAGCAGGCACTCCGAATGAACTTAAAATAAAATACGTGGCAGACAATGATTATGCTGATTTATCTGGAGAGGCTCTTACTGAGCGTATTCGAGATAGGATAAAAAACAAGGAAGATAATTTAATAGGCAATGCTGTGTCCGGCGGGACTACTCCTCGCAGAATTCATGATTTGGTAGGCAGCCTGTGTGACCTTGTTTCCGGCAGTGGTGATCGTGGAACACCCATAGTTTTGATTCAGAATTATTTTAAAAATTATGCAAGTGACTAATGAAAAAAATTACCGAATTAAATGGATTTAGCAGATTTGACCCTCTGGTGGCAGCGACAGTTGTAGAAGAAGATGCGGCTCCCTTTTATGTTTATGATGAAAATCTTATATTACAGCGTTGTGATGAATGTCTAAAGATGCCTCATGCATATGGCCTTACGGTGCGATATGCCATGAATGAAAACTCTAATAAAACATTGCTCAAAATTATCACAGATGCAGGGCTACATGTAGGTGCAAGTTCTCTTAATGAGGTATCCATTGCAAACCTTGCAGGAGTGTCTTATGAAAAAATTATGCTCACTACTCAGGAAACATATAGCGGTGCACAGATGCAAATGCTTCAGTCTCTTTTACTACAGGGACTCAAATACAATGTTTGTTCACTAAGGCAACTTTATGACATCGGCGATTTTGCGTGTAAAAACTATATTGAACCCGGCATCCGCATTTATCCGGATGTGGGTTCTGTTAATACAAAAACAAAAAACACTGTAGACGACCACTCACGCTTCGGCGTTCATCGTTCGGATTTAGACGAGGCTTTAAAGTATGCATGGGGCAAATGGATACGGTTTAAGCATGTACATATCCATATAGATTATGGTACTAAGCCTGAAATGTGGCAGCAAAATATTGATTTAGAATTTGATATCATTGCAAAGAAGTTTAAAGAAACGAAATCTGTTTGCTTAGGCGGTTGGTTAAAAGAAGCCCGAATGCCCTGTGAGAAAGCCACAGATATAGAAGACATTGGAAACTACGCGAAAGCTCAAATCAAAGCTTTTTATAAAAAGCATGGTAGAAAGCTTAAAGTAGAAATTGAGCCGGGAGCATATATTACGGCAAATTCCGGCTGCACAATGACATAAACTTGTAAACTGATAGGATTCGAAAATAGACAGAAAGGATGATTTCATGAAAAAAATTCGTATTGGTATAGTTGGATATGGAAATGTCGGCAGAGGCGCCGAAAAAGTTGTCCATGCGATGCCGGATATGGAACTCGTTGGCATTTTCACACGCAGAGACCCTAAATCACTGGACATTGCTGATAATAGAGTTCCAGTATTCAGCATTGAAGATTCTGATAACATGCGGGATAAAATCGATGTAATGCTTCTTTGCGGCGGTTCCGCCAATGATTTGACACAGCAATGCTCACACTTTGCCGCTAATTTTAATGTGGTTGACAGTTTTGACACTCATGCAAAAATTCCCGAATATCTGTCGAGCATCAACGCTGTCGCAAAAAACACCACTGCCATAATCTCGGCGGGGTGGGATCCGGGACTTTTTTCAATTATGCGCCTTATATCTGAATCTATAATACCCGATGGTGCAACATACACTTTTTGGGGGAGAGGTGTCTCCCAAGGTCACTCCGATGCGATAAGGTGCATTGAAGGTGTTGCAAATGCCGTTCAGTACACAATTCCGATTGATAAAGCGGTAACTGTTGTGCGCTCAGGCGAAAAGCCAAGCTTTGAAACAAGGGAAACGCATGTTCGTGAGTGCTTTGTGGTTGCAAAGGATGGTGCAGACCTCGCTCACATAGAATGGCAAATCAAGACAATGCCAAACTACTTTGCAGACTACAACACAACGGTCAGTTTCATAAGTGCTGAAGAACTAAAGTCAAAACACGCTAAAATGCCGCATGGTGGAACGGTTCTGCACAGCGGTACAACTGGAGAGCATAAGCATGTTATTGAGTTTTCGCTTAATCTGGAATCAAACCCTGAGTTTACCGCAAGTGTAATTGTCGCATATGCAAGGGCTTGCTTCAAAATGTTTAAGAAAAATGAGTTTGGAGCAAAGACTGTTTTTGACATTCCCCTTGCTTATTTGTCCATAAAGGATTATGATACTATCGTCAAAGAACTTTTATAAGGAGGGCGCTATGAAAAAGTTTGTATGCATCGTGTGCGGCTACGTTCACGAGGGCGATGCTCCGCCTGAGCAATGCCCCATCTGCAAAGCTCCAGCATCGAAATTCGAACTCCAAGATGATGAATAAAAGGGATAAATAAAAGAAAGGAATTATAGTTGGTATGAAAAAATTCGTATGTAGTTTGTGTGGTTATGTTCACGAAGGAGACGCACCTCCCGAGAGTTGTCCTGTCTGCAAAGCTCCAGCTTCAAAGTTTATTGTTCAGTCTGGAGATATGACTTGGGCAGCAGAACATGTACTTGGTGTGGCAGAAGGTGCACCTGAAGACATCATTAACGATTTGCGTGCGCACTTTGAAGGCGAATGTGCCGAAGTTGGAATGTATCTCGCAATGTCAAGAGTTGCACATCGCGAAGGTTATCCTGAAATTGGACTTTATTGGGAAAAAGCGGCTTGGGAAGAAGCTGAACATGCCGCAAAATTCGCCGAGCTTTTGGGTGAACTTGTATCTCCCAGTACAAAACGCAATCTGGAAATGAGAGTCGAAGCTGAAAATGGCGCAACACTAGGCAAAACTGATATTGCAAAACGCGCAAAAGCCCTTAACCTCGATGCTATCCATGACACAGTTCATGAAATGGCCAGAGACGAGGCACGACATGGAAAAGCCTTTAAGGGACTTCTGGAGAGATATTTTAAATAATGGCAAAAGGGGGCGCAGGCCCCCCTTTTGTTTATCTATTTTTGCCTGACCGATATCAAAACACGCATGAGATAATTGTTTGAGTCGCTTACAAATACTTCGTTTAGTGGGTACTCCTCAAATGCGGGACCGTCAATTTCAAATCCATGTTTTTCAATATATTCAACTACACGTTTAAATAACGTCCCACCATCACTGTATCCACCTCGCATGTAGCCGACAGCATACAAGCCCGCAGGTCTTTCATCTTGCCCCTCTGGGTTATAAAAATAAAATTTATCTGCTCCTACCCAGTCTCTTTGCTTAATACGCTCGGCCGAAAATGTCCCCCATACCAGATAATTTAGGTCCAGTTTAGGATATTTTTCACTGATTATCTGATAGAAGCTAAGAAGCGTGTCAAAGAAACTTCTGCCATTGCTATAGTCATTAGTTTCACCCAAGACAATTGCTTCTGCCGGTAAGTATTGAACGGTAATCGAATTTTCATCTACATTAACCACCGAGTGAATCGATTTTTGGAGCGATAGCAGCAATTTGCGAGCTCGAATCCAGTCTTCAATTTTTCTGTCAATTTTCTCTATCTGGTGTGCGAATACCTCATCAAATAGCTCTGGGGTCCTTCGGTCTTTGAGTCCCTTTATTTCTTCGAGTGTCATTCCAAGTTTTTGGCAAGTTCGAATTACATTAACTATGGCTAATTGCGAGCTTGAATAGTAGCGATAATTGTTTTCTCCACGGGAATCCGGTGTAAGCAACCCAATCCTATCGTAGTGCAGTAACGTATCACGTGTTGTCTGAGAATACCTGGCAAAGTCGCTAATTGAAAAGAGTCCATTGTCCGGCATAAATCTGCCTCCTTTCAGGGTCTCGCCAATATATTATCATGTATTATTGTCGAGGGCAAGGGTTCAAAATGAGCAAATTTATACATAACTATGATTTTTTGTACATGGTGCACTATTTTTTGGAAGATTTTTTAGTTATGTTATGAGATCTTTGTAATTTGTATCTCTTGACTTATGGGCTACACAATAGTTTATAAATGTATTTGTAGTATCAGTCTCTGTCTTGAGAATCCGCAATGTATGTCTTTGCTACGAAAAAAGCTTATTGACTGTACTCTCAATATGATGATGCAATAGCGTCATAAATTTCATTCTAAAGGTTGTGTAAAGTATGCCCAATATTAGACCAATTTCCGATTTAAGGAATAATTCCAATGAAATAAGCGAGTTCTGCCGCACCTCTCGTGAGCCTGTGTTTATTACAAAAAATGGTGTCGGTGACATGGTTGTTTTGAGTATAGAGATGTATGAGCGGCAGCAGGCACAGCTCGACCTTTATTCCAAACTTGCCGAGGTTGAGGTGGAAGTTGCGTCTGGAGCCGAAGGTATTGGCTTCATTGACTATGCAAAGAAATTGAGGGTTAGTGTCGATGGACGAGTATAACGTTATTTTATCTTCCTGCGCGCGAAGTGATTTTCATGATGTGATTGACCACATGAATATTTTGCCGCCGGAAGCGGCTACACGCTCTTTCGACTTTTTTATGGAAAAAATGGCTTTCCTCGAAGCCTCTCCCAATAGCTCTCCCTTAGCAAGAGACGCACAACTCAGATTGCGTGGTTATAGACTCTTTCCGGTAGACAATTACATTGTTTTTTATGTTATACGCGGTAATGTCGTTGAGATTCGTAGAATTCTCTACGCAAGAAGGCAATATGAGCGGTTGTTTTAGCGCTTATCTCTACGAATGGGGCAGATGACGATTCTCTGCCCCATTCTTGACATATGCATATTTTCGTAGTAAACTTCTAGCGAATTAGGAGTTGATTTTTTATGTCAGAAAATTTGTACACTTTTGAAAACGAAGAATATAAACACGCATATCGCCATACAACTTCGCACATTCTTGCACATGCTGTGAAGAGGCTCTTTCCTGATGCAAAATTTGCTATTGGTCCCGCTATTGCAGATGGATTTTATTATGACATTGATTCTTCCGTGACGTTCACTCCGGAGGTGCTTGAAAAAGTCGAAGCAGAAATGCGAAAAATTTGTAAAGAGAAGCTTCCTCTGGTTCGGCATGAGCTGTCTAGGGAGGATGCGCTTAAATGGGCAGTTCGAGAAAATGAGCCGTACAAGGTAGAGCTTATTAATGACCTCCCCGAAGATGCTGTTATCAGCTTTTACACCGAGGGCGATTTTACAGACTTGTGTGCCGGCCCTCATGTTGATTCAACAGGCAGAATTAAGGCAAACGCTCTCAAACTAACCAGTTGTACGGGCGCTTATTGGCGTGGTGATGCCAACAATAAGATGTTACAGCGTATCTATGGCACTTGCTTTATGAGTAAACCCGAGCTTGATGAGCATTTGCGCCGCATTGAGGAAGCAAAGCTTCGTGATCACAGAAAGTTGGGCAGGGAACTTGATTTGTTCGCCCTTTACGACGAGGGTCCTGGCTTTCCTTTCTTCTTCCCAAAAGGAATGGTTATTCGCAATGAGTTGGTTAATTTCTGGCGTGAAGAGCATAGAAAGGCCGGTTATGTTGAAATAAGCACACCATTGATTTTAAGCGAGGAACTCTGGCGCAGATCCGGTCACTGGGATTTGTATAAAGATAATATGTATTTCACAGAGATCGATGATGGCGGCTATGCTATTAAGCCTATGAACTGCCCCGGTGGTATGCTCGCTTTCAAACGCAAGATGTGGAGCTATCGCGAACTTCCTGTTCGCATGGCGGAGCTTGGAATTGTCCATCGCCACGAGTTATCAGGTGCGCTGCAGGGCCTTATGCGGGTGCGAAATTTCACGCAAGATGATGCACATTTATATATGACACCTGAGCATATTCCGGCTGAAATAGTTTCTATAATAGAGCTTGTAGACAGGATATACAAGGTATTTGGTTTTGATTATAGGGTAGAATTGTCCACTCGACCTGATAAGTTTATGGGTGAAATTGACAGATGGGATACCGCTGAAAAGTTGCTTGAAGAAGCTCTTATATCCAAAAATATCAACTACCGTCTAAATCCCGGCGACGGCGCTTTCTACGGCCCGAAAATTGACTTCCACCTTGTAGACTGCCTCGGTCGCTCATGGCAGTGTGCAACGCTTCAGCTTGACTTCCAGATGCCTGAAAGATTTGAGCTTGAATATGTCGGAGCCGATGGCGAAAAGCACAGACCTGTAATGATTCACCGTACGGTTTTGGGCTCACTCGAACGTTTTATTGCGATTATAACGGAGCACTATGCAGGAGCTTTCCCCTTGTGGCTCGCACCCGTTCAGGTTATAGTGATGCCTATAACGGATCGTAGCCGCGACTACGCACAGTCCGTTGCCGATTCACTATCCGCTGCCGGATATCGTGTCGAGACGGATTATCGCAGTGAGAAAATAGGCTATAAAATCCGTGAAGCTCAAATACAAAAGATTCCTTATATGCTGGTTCTTGGTGACAAAGAGGCCGACAGTGGGCTTGTTACCGTGCGAAAACGCTCAGAAGGTGACATCGGTTCAATGAGCTTAGATGACTTTAGGGCAATTGTTGACAATGAAAGAATGCCCCTTGTGCCAATTAGATAATTGTTCTTTACACACTGACAGTTATTATGATATCATGTAGTCAAATTTTAGCAAGGAGAATGTTATATGAGCAACTTTACAATTATGACCGACACTAGCTGCGACTTGCCCCAGAAATTCTTCGACAACAACCAAGTTGCGATTGTGCCCATCACCTTTCATCTCAATGACACACAGCATGTTGAGGGACGTTGGCAAGAGATCTCCGATGTAGACTTTTACAATGCGTTGCGCGACGGTGGCAAGGCCGGCACTGCGCAAATTAACCCTGAGACCTATGTGCAAGTTTTCACTGAGTATGCCGAAAAGGGTGAGCCTCTTCTGACTGTTTTTCTTAGCAGCGGTCTTTCTCCTTCCTATAACAACTCAGTTATTGCTCTAAGCGAAGTCAAAGAAAAATATCCTGACTGCCAGATTTACACCGTTGACAGCCTAAATGCTGCCGGCGGCGTGGGTCTGCTCGTAACATTAGCTGTACAAAAAAGGGCCGAAGGCCTGTCTCTTGAGGACACCGTTAAATGGCTTGAAGAGAAAAGACATAGTTGCTTATCTCTGTTCACTGTCGATGATCTCCACTACCTACACCGCGGCGGACGTCTCAGCAAGCTACAAGCTGTTGCCGGTTCGATCATCGGTATTAAACCTTTGCTCAACGTAGCTCCAGACGGCACCTTAAAGCTAAAGGATAAAGCTCGTGGCCGCAAGGCCGCGCTTGAAACCTTGGTCAGCCAAATGAAGCGTAGCATTAATAAGGCTACAAAGTTAGGTACAGTTGTTATAAGCCATTCTAATTGCGCAACTGATGCCCAAACTGTTTCAAATATGATTCGAGAAGCTTTTGACGTGGAAGCGTTTCAGATTGTTATGATGGGTCCCGTCATTGGCGCTCATGTAGGCCCAGGCTGTGTTGCTCTCTTCTTCGAAGCTGACATGGACAGACCTACATATGAGGCAAAGTATTACCCTGTGAAATAATATGTTATAGATGCATTCTATAATAGTCAGCCACGGATATGCCGGGGCTGACTATTATTTCGTTCTATTGTATGCTGTTTTTTGTGAGAGACACATGTCAGCGTAACAATTTTCTTGATTTAAAAAAAATTTTTGGTGATGCTCAAATGGGCATCACCAAATTCTTATGCGTATTCTATCACTAATCCTTAAACCCCTGCGCTTCCCTATCTTTTATTGCGTCTTTTCTGGATAGGTTTACACGGCCGCGGTCGTCTATTTCCATAACTTTTACCCATGTCATGTCGCCTTCGTTTAGGACATCTTCGACTTTTTCTACGCGACGGTTTTCAAGTTTTGAAATGTGAACCATGCCGTCTTTTCCTGGTACAAGTTCAACAAATGCGCCGATTGGCAGAATGCGGACAACTTTACCATAGTATAACTTACCGACTTCCGGTACAAACACGATATTGTCAATCATTTCTTTTGCAGTACGGCAGGCTTCAATGTCGGTTGATGCAATATAAATGCTACCATCATCTTCAATATCGACCTTTGCACCTGTATCTGCACATATTTTTTGGATGACTTTACCACCGCTGCCAATGACTTCTCTGATTTTATCAGGATGAATTTTCATCATAATCATCTTAGGTGCAGTTGCAGCAAGTTCTTCACGTGGTTTTGCAATACATGGCACCATGATTTCATCAATCATTTGAATGCGTGCTTCCTCACACATATCAAAAGCTGACTTGATAATGTCCATTGTGAGTCCGTCATTTTTAAGATCCATTTGAATGGCTGTGATACCCTTTTTTGTGCCGCCAACTTTAAAGTCCATTTCGCCGTGAAAGTCTTCAACACCCTGAATATCAATGAAGGTTGTCCAGTCATCGCCGTCTGAGATAAGTCCGCAGGATATACCAGCAACCGGAGAACTTATCGGCACACCTGCATCCATAAGTGCAAGAGTAGAACCACAAATTGATCCCTGCGATGTGGAGCCATTTGATGACAATACTTCAGATACCACACGAATGGCATATGGGAATTCGTCTATGCTGGGCAACACAGGCTCAAGAGCCTTTTCAGCCAGCGCACCATGTCCCTGCTCACGTCTTGATGTTGAGCGTGAACCACGGGCTTCCCCGACGGAAAATGAAGGGAAGTTATAGTGGTGCATATAACGCTTTGATTCTTCTTCATAGATTGTGTCAAGCTTTTGTGAGTTTGAAATTGTTCCAAGAGTTGCAATCGATAAAACCTGTGTTTGTCCGCGTGTAAACAAACCGGAACCGTGAACTTGCGGAAGAAGACCAACTTCCGCTGCAAGCGGACGGATCTCATTCATCGCTCTGCCATCAACCCTCTTTCCTTCGAGTAGCCAAGCTTTTACAACTTTTTTCTGAATTCTATATGTGATTTCTTCCATCTGTGCGGTGATTTCAGGATATTCTTCACCGAACGTCTCAATCATACGTGTTACAACAGCATCATAGCGCTCCTCGCGGACATTCTTGTCGTCGGTGTCCATTGAGTATTTCACATCATCAAAGAATGTGTCAACAAGTTTGCCGAAGAGTTCTTCATTAAATGATGTTTTTGCATATTCAAACTTTGGCTTGCCAATTTCGGCTACCATTTTGTTAATCAGGGCAATTACAGGCTGAATTGCTTCGTGAGCATGCTTAATACCTGCAAGCACAACATCATCCGGCACTTCATTTGCCGCAGCTTCAATCATAACGACTTTACTTGCCGTTGATGCAATTGTACAATACATTTCAGATGTTTCACGCTGCTCAGTCGTGGGGTTTACAACAAACTGACCGTCAATAAGTCCGAGACCAACACCACCAATTGGACCGTTAAACGGGATATCAGAAATGGAGACAGCAGCCGACGCGCCAATCATCGCCGCAATCTCAGGTGAGCAATCATGGTCAACTGCCATAATTGTACATGTAATCGCCACATCATTACGCAAGTCTTCCGGAAATAGTGGTCGCATTGGTCTGTCAATCATACGCCCCGCAAGAACGGCTCTTTCACCGGGTCTTGCTTCACGACGCAAGAATCCGCCGGGAATTCTTCCTACAGCATATAGCTTTTCTTCAAAGTCAACTGACAGCGGGAAAAAATCGATGCCATCACGGGGGCGAGATGCAGCCGTTGCCGCAACCAATACTACTGTTTCACCGTAGCGAACAAGAACCGATGCATTACATAGTTCTGCAAGCTTGCCTGTTTCTAGGGTAAGTGGGCGACCGGCGAAGTCTATTGTGAATTTTTTTTCTTGTGGAAAGTCTCTTCTGTGAATAATCATATTTTTTATTATGCTCCAATCAATTAAAATATTGTCCGGAGCAACAAATCTCTTAGCACTTGAAAATATTTCCGAAATGTTCGGCCACATTTTCAACTGCTATGGGATTGCTCCCCGGCGCTTGATTTTCTTTTCTCTACACTACGGAGCCGAACCGGTATACCCGGAACGGCTCCGATATTGCATTATTTTCTGATGCCAAGTTTCGCAATACACGCTCTGTAGCGCTCAATGTCCTTGTTTGCAAGGTAGTCAAGCAGACTGCGGCGGCGGCCAACCATTTTTAGAAGGCCAAGTTCGCTGTGCTTGTCTTTTTTATGGACTTTTAAGTGTTCTGTTAATTGTCTGATACGCTCTGTGAGGATTGCAATTTGAACTTCCGGTGAACCAGTGTCTGTTTCATGGGTGCGATTTGATTCGATTACGTTGTTCTTTTGGTCTTTGGTGATCATTTTAAGTATATCGTCCTTTCTTTAAGCCATCTTTCGGCCAATATGTCCTATGTCTGAGTATCGGGTGGAAAGATACCATAAGTCGGCGTTGCCCCGAAACTAAGATCATGGATTACGTAGCCTTTAGCTACTACAAGTCAAGGTATGTTAACACAAAATGTGTGCCATGTAAAGATTTTTTTGTTCAGCCCTTTATATGTGCTATTCTTCGGCTTTTGCGGGAAAAAATCGCTTAATCGCCAGCGGGTAAATAATAGTTATCCATATAATCAAAACGAAATATCTGAACATATCATTTACAAACCCCGCTTCAAAGTTCCAACGCAATACTTCCTGCACAGTCAGCACGCTTCCTATACCTATAACGCATTTCACTATTTGGGCCAAAAGACTTTGGGCCTTTACCGGAAACTTGATATATTCACGTTCAATAAACATTCCGATAGCAAACCCTATTGCTCCACCTGATATTTTTAGGCTGTCTGAAACATTGTGAAAATCGATCCTTCCGGTGTGGTACTGTACCAGTGCAATGATTATTACTTTTATTGCAATAACCATTATTAGCGCAGAGAAAACTATATTCTTTTTCCTGCTTGGGGTTTCTTCTCTCATAAGATATGCAATCACATGCACAATGATGAATGTTATCAAAAGCGACACGACCACATCAATAAGTGAATGTACTCCCAAGTATATTCTAGAAAGCGCCACTAGCACAGGGATTATAAAGCATATCGTAAACAGCACCTTTTTCTTCATCTGGGTACCGATTGACCAAAAAAGCGCTGCTGCAGACTGCGTGTGCCCGCTTGGAAAGGAATATCCTGTAGCCCGCTCTAATGCCGAGTACACAGGATTTAGCGTTTGGTCTACAACCCAAGGACGCTCTACGCGAAAAACTATCTTTGCACCTTGAACTATTAAGCCGGACAAGAAAAAGCTCACGCCGATTATGTATGCCCACCGCTTGTTTATCGCCCAAAAGATAACACATAATATTACAATGGCGATTGTTTGCTCTCCAAAGCGTGTAATCACCCCGACAACTGTGTCCAAAAAAGGCGAACGAATGCCCTCAATAGTTCTAAGCAGTTCCATTATGCTCTCCCAACTAATTAGTATATGCGCATAGCGCTTGACATAAATTCTACCATCGGTTGGACAAAAAGTCTATACTCTCCCTATACAATACGACACGGTTATGCATTGTATAGGGAGGGTATCGTTTACAACATATAAAAATTTAACAGACAGCACATGTTATGGCATTACGATGGATGTTCAACGGAGTTTTTCCAATAACCTCTCCGCCGCAGTTATAAAATCTTGTGTTCGCACGAATTTCAAATCTTGCATTGTTGACTATTGTTCCATAATTTATGACTGTCGAGTTTGTGACGTTTTCGACATAACCGTTGTTTTCTAGCTCACCGCCAGCCTTTACCACTATTGTTCCTCCGTTACCACCCTGATTGTTAACTCTGCCTCCATCTTGCACTACAAGCCTACCATATATATGAAGTTCCGCATTACCTTGTACATTCAGAGTACTAACTACAGTCAGTGTGCTTCCTTCCGGAATCACAAATGGACTATGGTGGGTAAATATACCCAAGTTACCGCTGGTTGAGAGTATAACATCTCCCTGTGCCAATAATCCCTTCAACACGTTGGGGTTTGTACCGTCAAATACGGGAGTGGGTTCTGTTGTCCAAGTCGCTGCAACAGTTACATCTCTGGGCGGCATTTCAAAACTCTGCCAAAGTGACAGTGGATTTTGAACGGTTACATTATCGGATTTCCAACCGCCAAATCTCCAGTCTAGTCTGGTCGCTCTCAGGAGGTTTAAGTCCGGTGCATTTACGTAAGTAACCTTTCTGCCGGCAAAAATCGTCACAGTTTCACCTGGAAGCCACCTGCCTGCACCACTAGTGCGGTTTGTTCCTGCATCTACGACTTCAACCACATAAAACGGATTGTTAAATGAAGTAAGCGTGTATGTTTCACCCGCCACTGTTGGAAAAGATATACGATTTCTACTTATTGCTGTGAAAGGAATAATATTTCCTGCGGAGTCTCTGACCGTGAAAAGGGAAAGAGCATCGTAGTGAGCGACAAAATCCCCGCCAATGTTTGACCTGACTGTCGCTTCGGTGAGCCATCCGTCAGACCATTCCATACCAATCTCCCAGTTACCCCTAGCTAAAAGACCATGCACATGTCCATCTTGCCAAAAAGCAGGTATTGCAGGAAGAAATTCGACATAGCCAGCATGACTTTGCAAAAGCATTTCATTGATACCTGAAGCATAGCCAAAATTGCCATCTACTTGGAAAATACGCAGTCCGGTGTAGTTTATTGTACCGCCTGTATTTTGCCCATGCGAAGATAGCATATTCAGCATAAAGCCTCCGTTTCCGCCTCCAAGCATATGTGTAACCATATAACCAGCACCATCTCCATGGCCCATTCTTGCCCAGAAGTTTAGCTTATGGGATTTACCCCAACTCGTAGCTCCAAATCCACGCTCCCAAAGTGTAACCATCGCGGCATCAAGGATATACTGCGGACTATCCAGATTGATCATATTTCCTGGATGAAGGCCCATCAAATTGGCGATATGCCTGTGGGCTACAATGTGGTTAAGCGGTTGTATACCGGCTCTCCAAGTTGGTATCCATGTAGGATAAAAATAGCTACCATCAGGTCTTCTGGCTCTGGCTGTGCCGATATGTGTTTCTTCATACCATTCCACGATTTGTCCGTCAAGTCCTATCTGGATTGGGTCAAGACGATCCATTTTGTATTGCCAAGTTGGAATCAAATCTTCATCAACACCCAAAATCCGTGCCGCCTCAATGGTGTTTCTGAAGTGATCCCAAACCATCATCTGGTCGGATGTAACGCCGATAACGGTAGGACCGTGTTCTGCCGAGTGAGATGGTGAAGATGTCCATCTCTGCTGATAGTCACTCCACCAGAGATAGTCCCTCCAGAAGTTTGCCATTTCCCGCATCATCGGATAGGCAAGCTCTCTTAGGAAATATTC
>Ga0209755_10002765_pt1 | contig 23266 bp, 27 predicted proteins | sample TergutCo191P1_FD_187301 | JGI IMG/M metagenome (GOLD analysis project Ga0209755, IMG submission 187301) | Cornitermes sp. P1 segment gut microbial communities from Petit-Saut dam, French Guiana - Co191P1 (SPAdes) (version 2) | ecosystem: Host-associated > Arthropoda: Insects > Digestive system... | reverse complement strand
TTGGTAGGCGTGTTCTTTTAGCTGGTTTGAAGCTTAGGGAGCTTGTTGTAATTCCTACACTGGCAGGAGTAATAGCTTGATTTAATTTTCTGTGCGATTTACAAAGAATTTCACTCGTAAGATACTAACTGGTTAAGACTAAAATAAACAACCGGAGCATAAGTAAAATTAGAAAGCAACCCCATTTTGCACAGAGTCGATACCTGCTCAAAAAGCTTCACCACCCCCGCTCTTAACCTGAGAGAATTTATAAAATCCTTAAAAAAAACATTTAACGCCGCTTTAACACGTACATTATCTGAATCTACATCACTGTACCCAACAGCCCTTAATGCCTCCGCAACCCAAACAGCATTTGTCACCTCACGCAACTCACCATAACGAACAAAACGATACTTCATATGCGCCCTATTATAAGCCTCCAAAAAATCCTCAACAGACACCTCAAAACCCTCGTTAACAAGCGCCGCGTAAAGCTTCATTTTTGACGTATCTAAACTATAGTTAACACAGTTAACAATTGTACCCATATAATCAAAAATTACCGCTATAATTAACCCTAACCCTCCATCGCTTAATCAACAAATCTCCTCAACAACACGCTTAAGCCTTACGCTAAACTACACAATAACTACACATTCAAATGTATCGCTAACCCGATTACCACCCGTAAAATAATTAAACGAAGACCTTTAGAAAATATGTTAAACTAACATAGCGGCACCAAAATGAGACTTAAACATTTCACAACAAATGTGTGAAAATTTTTTTGCCATGTTGCCTTGAGAGATAACTTGTAGATGTAAAGTTTTCTTGTTGTTGCTGTTGACTGTTGATATTGTTGGAGTGTTTGTGAGGGTTAGTTTGGTGTCAGTGTTATTTTGATGAGATTATTGTTAAGATCATGATGAGATTATTGTTTTAGAAGGAAAGCAAACGTTATGGGACACCTAAAACAGCGAAAGGCCTGCGGTAAGGCAGTGTTCTTCCTTTTTCATTTAATTTGATATCTTAAATGTTGCGGTGGTTACAACTTTTTTTAGGGTGGGTTACTACTAAATGTTGTTGAAGACTTAGAGAAAATATCTGTTGTTTGTAAGTTTTGTCAATGTTGAAAAGTTAAATATGATGTGCTTTTTAAAAATAGGAGGCTGGCCTGTTTCTAAGATGGTTTTCCCCGTTATTTTACCATTTAAAGCCAAATTTGAGTTTATTTTGTTTTTCTATGATAGGGGTCTTTTCTGTGATATTTTTCACGTCTTTTGCCTTAAAGGTCTAATTTTATTAATTTTTCAACTACACAACTGATTTATGACGTTAAAAAGTTGGGTGTTTTAACGAGTTGGTGTGAAGACTTTTTTACGGTTGATCTGGTGCAAAAATTAGTTACGTGAGGCAATCAAGAAAAATAGACACTGCTTTTGTTTTCTGTTACACGCTTAGAGAAAAAGTTATATGTAAAGCGTTGCTAAGCTTATTTATGCCAGACAAAGTACGTTGTGCTCATATTCTAGTAAAAACCTTAACAGAGGCTCAAACAATAAAAGCACGTATAGATCAAGGTGAAAGTTTCTCTGAAATAGCTAAAAAAGTTTCTCTTTGCCCTTCAGGCAAAAAAGGTGGAGATCTTGGTACTTTTGGGCGAGGTCAAATGGTAAAACCTTTTGAAATTGCCGCGTTTCAACTTGAAAAAGATAAAGTTTCTGACCCTGTTAAGACAGAATTTGGGTATCACATAATCAAACGACTAGATTAAAAACAGTTTAATAACTATCTTTTTTTATCTTTAACTTTAACTATTAAAATTAGGAATTGAAACAAGTTGAATGCAGTAACAGCTTTACATAAAAACAAAAAAATATTAGTAATGTGTATTGCGTTTCTTGTATCATTCTTGCTTTTTTCATTTTTTCGACAAAGTTTCACATCAACTGATATAACAGTTAATTTTTGGATGATAAGCATTCACAATGATGCTGCAATTCTTCTGGCAAAAGCCCTCTCTACTGCTTTTGATACTGTATCCTTGCTTGTAGCATCTTTAGTAATAGCTGGGGTTCTTTTTATAAAAAAACGGAAAACCCAAAGTTTGTTCATTTTAGCAGGTGCAGGTGGAAATGCTTTATTTGTCGCAATTATAAAAAACCTTGCACAAGTCAACAGACCTATTAACGCATTGTTGGACAGTTCAGGTTATTCATATCCTAGTGGTCACTGTACTGGTGTGATTATCTTTATGGGTTTAATAGCTTATCTTGCTTGGCAAAACTGGGGACGTAGCCAATTTGTAAAGGTTTTATCTTTAACAAGTTTCAGTTTAGTGGTTGCTTTTGTAAGTTTTGATCGTGTTTATCTTAATGTTCACTGGTTAAGCGATGTGGTGGGTGGGTGTCTGTTTGGCGCGTTTTGGCTATCTTTTTGTATTCTAATTTATGAAAACTTGAAGTTAACTAGCAGATTTAAGTCTGAAACAGTTTAATTTTACTTGTGTCCTTTCTAACTTTTAGTTTGGCTGATTAAATGGGCGGTGTGGCTATAATTCTTTGCCTTGTTATAATAGGAAGGTTTTTAGTATAGTTATTATATGAGTCTGTGCAAAGTGTAGAAGTGTAAAGCGAGGTTAATGTTATGTCTGTATTTGCGGCACCAGGAGCTTATGACCGTGCAATTACTGTTTTCTCCCCTGATGGCAGACTTTTCCAAGTAGAATATGCCATGGAATTAGTGAATCGTGGAGCTACCATTTTAGGTATCCAAACAGCTGAAGGTGTTGTGCTCGGTTCTGAGGAAAACATTGAAGCCCTTGAAGAAGCATGTTTCTCTTACAAAATTTTCCGTGTAGATGATCACGTGGGCGCAGCAATTGTTGGTTTAAGCTCCGACGCTAGAATCCTGATTGATCAGGCCAGAGTTTACTCTCAAAGTAACAAATTAACTTATGATGAACCTATAGATGTTGAAGTTGTAACCAAACGCATATGTGATATACAGCAAATGTATACGCAACACGCTGGTGTAAGACCTTTCGGGGTATCTCTTATATTTGCAGGTGTCGACAAAACTGGTTCACGCGTTTTTGGAACACACCCAAGCGGAACATATAGAGGCTATAAAGCAACAGCTTTAGGTGCAGGCAGAGAAACAGTTCTAAACATTCTCAAAGACGAATACAAAGACAACATGAGCCTTGAGGATGTAACAAAACTTGCAGCAAAATGTTTAGTGAAGGCTTTAGAGACAAGACAGCTTCCACCAAGAATCAAAATAGCAGTTATACCTACAGCAACTAAAACGCTTGAAATGCTCTCTGACGAAAAAATAGACACTTACACTAAAGAACTAAGTTCAAGTAAGTGACATGAGATGAGTGAAAGATTCACAGTTGCACGCTTAACAAAAGAAGATGAACACTTCGAAATTTTAATAAAACCCCAAAAAGCGTTAGACTACCATAACGGCAAACTTTTGGCAATAACCGAAGTTCTAGCCGCTGAAATAATTTTTTCTGATGCAAACAAAGGCACCAAAGTTTCTGAAGAAGCAATGAAAAAAGTCTTCAAAACAATCGACCCATTAAAAATTGCTGACGAAATTCTAAAAAAAGGCACTCTACAGTTAACAACTGACCAAAGACGCAAAATGGTTGAAGATAAACGCAGACAAATAATTGATTTTATCTCTCGACAAGCAGTTGACCCTAAAACAAATCTACCCCATCCACCGGCGCGCATCGAAAGCGCTATGGAGCAAATTCGTTACCCCATAGACCCTTACAAGTCCGTGGAGGAGCAAGCTAAAGACATAGTTAAATTACTTAGAACAATTTTAGCTCTAAAAATTGAGCAAATAATCGTCGCAGTTAACGTGCCCTCACAATATGCCTCAAGAGCTTATGGAACAATAAAATCCTTCGGCGTCCTTAAACGTGAAGAATGGCGCGGTGATGGTTCTTGGTATGGAGAAATCGAAATGCCTGCAGGAATATATGCTTCCGTGTTAAACAAACTTGGTGACGCAACCAAGGGCAGTGGAGAAGCAAAAATAATATCATAAAATATGAAAAATGAAAACTTGTTTGGATGAAAAATTTATGCCAACATACTTTGAAAAAAAACAGCTTGTTCTCCCCGGAGAATTGCTCGCCGAAGGCGACTATTTACCCGGCGAAAACACATATTTAGAAGAAAACAAAATTTACGCCCAACGAATTGGACTTGTAGACCTTGACAATAAACGAGTCAACATGGTTGCACTTAGAGCTTTTTACGTACCTAAAGTAGGTGACATAGTTATTGGAACTGTCACTGAAGTAGGATTTAACGGTTGGACAGTTAACATAAAATCACCATACACCGCAATGCTAAGAGCATCAGATGTCTTAAGCAGACCATTTAAACCCCAAAATGACGAGTTATCTACAGTCTTAAACGCAGGTGACCTAATCGTTGCAAAAATCGCGACATACGACAGAGCACATGACCCACAACTCACTGTTGGAGAACCCGGCCTTGGAAAAATCACCCGAGGACAAATTCTCAATGTCGTACCAACAAAAATTCCACGCGTTATTGGCCGAAAGGGCTCAATGATCTCTATGATTAAACAGGAAACAAACTGCCAGATCATACTTGGACTTAACGGAATAGTTTTAGTCACCGGCAAGACTCTTGAAGATGAGGAACTTGCTATCAATGTAATTAAAAAAATCGAACAGGAATCACACACAAGTGGTCTAACTGATCGTATTACCCAAATGCTTAAAGAAAATAAAGTAAACGTGGAGGAACCTTAGAATGAATGATAAACCTATCAAATTAATTGACAAAAAAGGTATTAGACTAGACGGTCGCAAAGCAGACGAGCTTCGACCATTAAAACTTCAAGTAGGCGTGCTCTCAAACGCCGACGGTTCAGCTTATATTGAACACGGCAAAAACAAAATCCTCGCCGCAGCTTTCGGTCCAAGAGAAATGCATCCAAAACACTTGGCGTTAGCAGATAGAATGGTTCTAAGATGTCGCTATCACATGGCACCCTTTTCAGTTCAAGAACGAAAATCACCCGCGCCATCTAGACGAGAAGTAGAACTTTCCAAAGTTATACGTGAAGCACTCGAACCAGCATTGTTTTTAGAACTCTACCCTAGAACAGGCGTAGACGTGTTTATTGAAGTACTACAAGCTGACGGCGGAACAAGATGCGCTAGCATTACCGCTGCTGCTTTAGCAATTGCCGACGCCGGCGTTCCAATGCGCGATCTCGTTGTTGCATGCGCAGCCGGTAAAGTCGATGACAAAGTAGTCCTTGACTTGCACGATGAAGAAGACAAACTTGGAGCTGCAGATGTTCCAGTCGCTTACATGCCATCGTTAGACGCTATTACACTGCTTCAAATGGACGGCATCCTTACTCCAAATGAGTTTCAACAAGCTGTAGAAATAGCCATGAGTGGATGCAAAAAAATCTATGAAATGCAGAAAGAAGCGTTGAAAACCAAATACATGGTTGTTAAAGACATAGAAGAAAAAGAAGAAGAAGAGGTAGAAGAGTAATGTCATCCCTTATTACAAGAGTTAGACTAAAGCAAATTAGCCAACACATTGAAAACGGCAAAAGGTTAGATGAGCGTGGTCTACATGACTATCGTCCAATCAAAATCGAACAAGGAATAATTGAAAAAGCTGAAGGATCAGCACGCATTTATATGGGAAAAACTGAGGTTCTAGTCGGTGTCAAAGTTGAAACAGGTGAACCATTTCCCGACACACCAAATGAGGGTGTACAAACAGTAAATGCTGAACTTGTACCCTTAGCTTCACCAGATTTTGAGCCTGGTCCACCAGATGAAAACAGCATTGAATTAGCAAGAATTGTTGATCGTGGACTTCGCGAATCACATGCTATTGATACAGGAAAACTCTGCGTTGAAGCAGGTAAAAAAGTCTTTGTTGTTTTCGTAGATGTATACGTTCTCAACCATGACGGCAATTTAATCGACGCATCAGCTTTGGCCGCTTTGGCAGCATTAATGAACACTAAACTTCCTAATTATGAATACAAAAATGGCGAACTAAAAATTAAACAAGGCTTCACACAATTACCTATGAAGAGTCATCCTATCACTGTTACAATTGTTAAAATCAATAACCAATTAGTTATTGACCCTCAACTTGAAGAAGAAAAAGTAATGGATTCAAGAATTTCCATAGCAGTCAACGAACAAGGCAATATTTGCGCCGTCCAGAAAGGCGGTTCAAGCTATTTCACACCGCAACAGATTTTAGAAGCTTCAAAGCTTGCACAAGCAAAAGCAGCAGAACTGCGCAAAAAATTTAACTGGTGAACAAATTGCCAAAAATGAAGAAAGTCGGTTCAACTCGTGGATTAGGTGCACGTTACGGCTCCACAGTTAGAAAACGCTATGTAAAAGTAATAACTGAACTAAAAAAACCTCACAGATGTCCACAATGCGGTTTCGTAAAAGTACACCGCGTTAGCGTCGGTGTCTGGCAATGTAACAAATGTAGTTACACCTATGCAGGTGGCGCATACACCCCAGTAACAAAATTAGGTGTTATAGCTAAACGATCTGCAAAAGGTGCAACTGAAGAAGCCGTTGCAAAAACAACTGCGACTGTGTCAACAGTTGAAGCAACAACATCTGAAGACGTCGCATAAACGTCTTTTCTTCTTACTTTTTTGTTTTATTTTTCGACTATTTTTATTTATCTGATGTTCTATAGTTCTAAGGTGGAACATATGGCAATTAACGCTAAAGTGTCTGTACATATAAAATTCTGTGATACTAAACAACTCGTTACTGCAGTTGCAGCATTAAAACCTGAAGTTAACTCGTCTGTTACTCATAGATCAAATGTAGCCTTGCAAACACATGACGGTTTACTTTCTCTAACAATCGATGCACAAGATACTGTTGCCTTGCGAGCAGCTGTTAATGCTTACCTGCGCTGGATTGCCTCAACTACAAATGTTGTTGAAGTAATTGAGCAATGTAATTTAATTTAGCAACTTCTAAGCACCACGACAAACGCGTGAAGCAAAACGGACCCAATGTTTATAAATGAGTGGTTGTTGGATTGATGTGATTATGGTTGTTTTGTAACAAAAATTAGATATTTATAACAAAAGGCGTCTAAAAAAGTGTTAAGTGTCACAAAATGTCATAAACAGCAAAGTTTATGCGTTTGTCGTGTCTAAAGCACATGTTTTCTGAGACATGGTGTTTTGTATGCTTAATGAGGTCTTTACTTTGTTTTGTCTTGTTAAACATCTTGCGTTATCTGTTTGTTGTTAAAAAAAGAGTGACAGGTATGTTGCTTGTAGAGTTAGCCGTTTATAAATTTCATTAAACGAATACTCCTGCAAGGGAAGGTTTAAATAAATACTATTTCATTTCGTATATACTTTAAGTTAAAAGCGGAAGATAATTCAGAATGTCATCACAGGAATTTCGTCACATAGTACGCATTATGGGCACTGACTCTCCAGGCACCCTTAAGACTTCTTACGCAGTGAAACAAGTTAGGGGTATCAACATGAGCATGTCCAACGCTGTTCTTAAAAAAGCAGGCGTTAACCCAGATTTGCGAGTAGGTTTTATCACAGATTCAGACATCTCAAAAATAGAGGATGTAATCCGAGATCCAGCTAAACACGGAATACCTGGCTGGCTCTACAATAGACAAAAGGACTCTGAAACAGGTAATGATGTTCACCTTTTGAGTGCTGAATTAATTTTCAAAGTCAAAACTGATATTGATCAAGCTAAAGAAATCCGTTCTTGGCGTGGATACCGTCACGCTTATAGTTTAAAGGTCCGTGGCCAAAGAACAAAATGTACTGGACGCGCAGGTAAGGCTTTAGGTGTTAAGAAAAAGACTTTACAGCAAAAGCCCAGCGGAGCTGTCGGAGGTAAATAATAATGGGAGATCCAAAAAAGCAGCGTAAAAAATTTGAGACGCCACGTTTCCGTTGGCGCAAAGATATTTTACAAGAAGAACTCAAACTCTTAGGCCAATATGGTTTGAGAAGTAAACACGAGTTATGGCGTCACAAAACATTCCTCTCTAAAGTAAGAGGCATCGCACGTTCACTAATTAGCAAAACCCCTGACGAACGTGTAAAAATGGAAGGCGAATTATTAGCCCGTTTGAAAAAGCTAGGAATTCTGCAAGAAACAGCAGTTCTAGCTGATGTTTTAGACTTAACTATTGAAGACATCTTGGAACGAAGATTACAAACAATTGTCTTCCGAAAAAGCTTGACACGAACAATATTCCAATCACGTCAACTAATCACTCACGGTCATATATCCATTAACAACCGCAGAATAACCATTCCTGGTCATGTTGTGTCAAAGGCAGAAGAAGCACAAATTTCTTACTCCGTAACAAGTGCAGTATCAAACCAAACACACCCGTTACGGGCAAGCTTATCTATCATTGCAAAAGAACGTGAAACTCGACAGTCTACACGAGGTAGACGTGGCGGACGCGGTGGAGGCGGCAGATTTTGAGTAACAGCAAACGTAACGAAAAATGGGGCATAGTCCACATATTTAGTTCCTACAACAATACACTAATTCATATAACAGATATCAGCGGCGCAGAAACAATTGCCCGTACAACTGGCGGTATGTTCGTTAAAGCTGATCGCATGGAATCATCACCATATGCAGCCATGCGTGCCGCAACAGGTGCTGCCGAAGTTGCAAGAGATAAAGGTGTCACTGCAATACACATCAAAGTACGCGCGCCTGGTGGAAGTGGCCCAAGGACCCCTGGCCCCGGCGCTCAAGCAGCAATTCGCGCCTTTGCAAGATTTGGCTTCCGCATTGAACGCATCGAAGAAGTAACCCCTATTCCTCATGATGGCACACGAAGGCCTGGTGGCAGACGAGGAAGAAGAGTTTAACCTTTCCCTTCTCTTTGTTTAATAGAAAAATTGAAATAATGCCCTGAAACAACTATTGAAACGCAAATTAGTATTTACGACTATTATTGGAGTGTCTTAGCAAGTGAAAATCGAAATCCTCGAGAAAAATGATAATATCCTTCGCGTAATTGTTAGAAACGCAGAGGTTCCCTTAATGAACGCTCTACGTCGAATATCACTTGCTCAGGTTCCATGTATGGCAATTGATGAAGTTGTAATGATTGACAACTTGTCCATTTTACAAGATGAAATTATTGCACACAGACTCGGTCTTATCCCATTAAAAACTGACCTTGACAACTATAACACCCCTGAAGAATGCTCTTGCCAAAACGAATTCGGTTGCCCACAATGTCGAATAACCCTAACTTTAGACGCAGAAGCAAAAGATGGCACACGCACCGTTTATAGCGGCGAACTTGTTTCTGAAAACCCTGAAATTATTCCAGTATCTGATAAAATTCCAATTGTCAAACTTGCAAAAGGACAAAAACTAAAACTTGAAGCCTACGCAAGACTTGGCACAGGTAAAATTCACGCAAAATGGCAACCCGTCTGCGTTTCTGCATACAAATATTACCCAAAAATTACAACACCAACAACATCATGTGATGACTGCAAAAAATGTGTCGAAATCTGTCCAAAAAAAGTTTTAGAACTCAAAGGCGGTAAAGTTTGTGTTCGTGACCTTTACTCCTGTAACCTATGTATGGACTGTGCTGATATTTGTCCTAAAAAGCCTTCCTTAATCACAGTTGAATGGGAAAAGAATGCTTTCATTATTAATTTAGAATCAACAGGTGCTCTTCCACCTGAACGCGTACTTCAAGAAGCAACAAAAGTTTTAGGACAGCAACTTAAAGAATTTGAAGAACAATTAAAGGTAGAAAAACAATGAAACAAACTGAATCAACCAACCCAGAATTAATCCAACTTATTAAACAATTAAAGAAAGAGAGTCGAGAAAAAGATGTACCCATTTGGCGTGATGTAGCTGAACAGTTATCTCAACCACGCTCTCGACGTGCTGCAGTGAACCTGAGTAGCATAAACAGGAATACGCAACGTGCAGACACAATTGTGGTTCCCGGCAAAATTCTTGGAACAGGCTCATTAACTCATCCAATTACAGTAGCGGCTTTTAGCATTTCAGAAACAGCAAAAGCAAAACTTGATGCTATACAAGCAAAATATGTGACAATTTCTGAACTTGTCACAGAGAATCCAAAGGGATCAAACATAAAAATTATCCGGTGAATGTCATGTCAACAAAATCCCGAGTAACTTACGTGAATGCTGACGGATTAATCGTTGGCAGAATGTCAAGCAAAATCGCAAAACGATTGCTAGATGGTGAACAAGTAATAATTCTAAACGCTGAAAAGGCAGTTTATTCAGGAAAACGAAAAAGCCAAATCGCCGAGGCTCACATCTTCCTCGAAGTTGGCGCCCCTGAACGTGGTCCATTCCACTACCGCAGACCTGATAGAATGTTAAAAAAAACTGTTCGTGGTATGTTACCCTGCAATCAACCAAAAGGCAAAACAGCCTTTAAACGTTTGAAAGTTTTCATGGGAGTTCCATTGGAATTCAAAGATCAACAAGTAATACAATTTGAAGACGCTCAAGCTTCAAAGCTTAAAGGTCCTTCCCTTACTTTAGGTGAATTAGCCAAAGAAATTGGCTGGAATCAAGGTGAATAATCATGCCAGCAAAGAAAGTACTAGTTGTTAGCGGAAAACGAAAAACTGCTACTGCACGTGCAGTAGTCAAACAAGGTGTAGGCAGAGTACGTATAAATTTAACACCAGTCGAAATTTATGAACCCGGTATTGCACGCGAAAAAATCATGGAACCCCTCCTACAGGCAGGCGGTGAAATCTGGAAACAAGTAGATCTTGATGTCCAAACTAGCGGCGGTGGCTTTATGGGTCAAGCAGAAGCAGCTCGTATGGCCGTTGCAAACGCTTTACTTAAATGGACAAAAAGTTCTCATTTGCGTGCAGTATTTAGTGAATACGACCGAACAATGATTGTTGGTGACTCTAGAGCTAAAGAAACCAAAAAGTTCGGTGGAGCTGGTGCGCGCGCAAAGGAACAGAAGAGCTACAGGTAAGGTGAAAAAAGAAAGTGATAATTCCCGTAAAATGCTTCACCTGCGGTAAACTGGTTGGAGATAAATGGGAAGAATTCGCAATGCGCATTAAGGCAGGCGAAAACGCAAGTGATGTACTTGATAGTCTAGGCGTCAAGCGTTATTGTTGTAGACGTATGTTGCTTTCAAATGTGGAAATAGTAGATGAAGTGTTACGTTTCTACGAAGAAGCTGAGAAACGAAAAGAAACACTTAACTTTTACTAATCTTCCACTGTTTTTATTGTTTAATCTGTTTTTCCTGTTTTGTGGTTTTTAGATTATATTGTATTTTTTAGAACTATATTTGTTACTTGTATGAATGTGTGTGCCATTCTATTAAGATGGTGAAAAGAAGCGTCTGGCTTGTGTCTAAGGTACTCTTAAATATTAGTAATAGTTCGAAAATATGTTTTGAAACTGTATACAAATAATTTGAGGTATTTTTGGTGCATGGCAGCATGTTTAATTGTGCGTTTTGTTCGTGTGGCTGTTCGCAAGTTAATTATGTCCAGTTTCTTGGCGGTAAATTTTTTATGTTTAGTGTTAATGTTATGGTAAAAAGTTAATGTTTGTGTGTAAAATATTGTTTGTTATCTTTAGAAAGTGTTGGTTATAAAATTGTGGATGAGTATTTGTTGGTTTTATTCTTATTCTACTTCTTCTTTTGGTGTGATGATTAGTAGTAAAATGCCAACGATTAATATAACTGCCCCTATAGCTAGAAACATTCCGTTGAATGTTCCTATGATGTCTTTGTTTGATGTTGTGTAGTAAAGCAGTATTGCGCTGATGATGATTAAAACTATTCCACATATTTTTTCGGCCAAGATTACCCAGTTGTTTTTGTTCATTTTTTGTTCCACCCGTGTGTTGTGATATTATTTGTAACATTAAACATTGGGGTTATTTTAAATTATTGTCTTGTCATCGTGTTTGTTATTGTTTTTTGTGGTCTGTATGTTTTTGGTGTTTTTTAGGCAGTTTACTGTTAAAAGAGGTAAAATCTGTGTGAGGGATATAATCCTGAAATATGCTGCCTAATCTTGAAAAATTGTTATTTTTACTATTTTTTCAATTTATGTTTGTTTACTGTTCATTTTTATACTTGTTCACGGCAAAAATGCCCATGCTCTTGTTTTTTACGTTTTTTTTAAAATGAACATTTTGATCTTGTCTATCAGTTAACTTAAAGAACAAGCAAATGATATACTACAAAAAACAGGCGACATAAACTGGAAATGGGTAAGTAATAATGTCTCAAGCAACCTTTGAAGAAATGAGTGTATCGGACTTTTTCTACCGAAACCGAGACATTGCAGGCTTAACTAACCCGTCAAGAAGTATCTTTGTAGCCATACGTGAAGTTGTAGAAAATTCTTTAGATGCCGCTGAAAGCCAAAAAATTCCTCCCGACGTTTATGTGCGTTTATCTTTTGAAGCTGAGGCAACTAAGGAGACTCAAATTTATAAACTCCGTGTTCAAGACAACGGTTGCGGTATCCAACCACAGTTTATACCCTCCGCTTTTGGACAAGTCCTTTACGGTTCAAAATATAAGCTAAAACAGGCCAGAGGCACCTTTGGTTTAGGTGGAAAAATGGCTGTTCTCTATGGTCAAATAACCACGCATAAACCTGTTTTGGTAACTTCCAGTACTGGGCAAGAAAAAATTTACAGTTTCAAGTTAATGATTGATATCCAACGTAATAAGCCTATAATTTTGGATCGTAAAGTAATTACTAATAAAGACAATTGGCGTGGCACCGTTATTGAGTTTACTCTTGAAGGTGACTATTTGCGGGCGATGCCTAAAATCATTGAGTACTTCAAGCAGACTGCTCTAGTAAATCCCTATGCAAATATTACCTTTGTTGACCCCAAGGGGCGTCTCTACAAGTTTACTCGTGCTACCTCTGTTATGCCTGATCCTCCCACAGAGACTCTTCCCCATCCCTATGGTGTGGATGTAGAGTTGTTGCAACGGCTTATTCAAGTAACAACTTGTACTAACATGTCAACTTTTCTTAGACAGCACTTTCATCGTGTGGGGGAAATTACGGCTCAAAAATTCCTAGACTTCGCTGGACTTCCCGTTAGTAAGAATCCTAAAAAGCTCTCTCATGAAGAAATAGTTAAATTGATGCAGAATCTAAAACGGTATAAGGATTTCTTACCGCCCGATGCAAGTTGTCTCTCACCCTTAGGCGAAGAACTACTTAAGGCAGGTGTTATGAAAGAGTTAAATCCTGAATATCTAGTGGTTCATCAACGTAAGCCCTCAACATATGCGGGGCATCCATTCATTGTAGAAATGGCCATCGCATACGGTGGGGGTGTTCCTAAAACTGGTAATTTTGTAATTTACAGGTTTGCTAACAAAATTCCCCTCCTATACGATGAAGCAAGCGATGTAGCATATAAAGTCATATCAGCTATGACTTGGCGGCGCTATAAAGTAACCCCTGATATGCCTATAGCTATTCTTATTCACGTTTGCAGTACCAAAGTACCATACAAAACTGTTGGTAAAGAATTCATATCTGATCGTATAGAAGTTCGCAAAGAAGAAGCTAATGCAATCCGCGAAGTTTCAAGACAACTCTCACATTTTCTAACACGACAAGAGCATGTACACATGGAAAAGAAGCGACTGAGCATTTTTAATAAGTATCTACCTAGGATTGCCGAGTTCTCTACTACACTGTCTGGACAGACTAAGAGACCTGACATAGATAAATTATTGAAGAGCGTACAAAAGTATGGCACAGAAGAAAGCTAAGATAACCGAAAGAAAACAGGAAGTACTAAAAGGGCTTAAAGCCTTTGGCACTTCAGTATACAATCAGCTAGATCAAGGAGTCTTTCCATCAGTTAACATGCCTAGTCGTAGCACTGAAAACATTACCTATGATGAACGTTTACGTCAGTATATTTTAGGTGAAAAAATTGTTGGCCGAAGCACCCGAAACATTCGTCACATAAAACCCTTTACTCAACTTGCATGGGTTGCCCTGTTTAGCAATGAGCTTACAAGTCAACGTAAAACCTCAACTTTAAGAGATGTTTACTATTCTGCGCAAGCATATGAGATGACTTTTTCAGATCAGCAGGAATCAAACAATATTATAACTGACCTTGAAACTCTAACAGGTTTTGCTAGAGAAGATTTTAACATTTTTCCTGAAGAACGTAGCGCTATATTTGGTGACTTAGATGTAGCCTACACCGTTCCAGGATATGAGGGAAAATCAGTTAACCTGACCAGCCATCCTGATGGCGTACTTATCGGACCTGCAATAACCTCTTCTGAATTTCTAAAAACTAGTGCTAACAAGATTATAGCCATAGAGAAAGGCGCCCTCTTTACTAGATTTATTGAAGAAAGTGTGCACAGTAAACATAAATCTCTTTTAATCTCCTGTGGTGGTCAAGCGCCAAGACAAACTCGAAGTTTCATACGACGATTACACGATGAGTTAAATCTTCCTGTTTTCATTTTAACTGATGGTGATCCTTGGGGAATGCACATTGCGCAGGTTATAATTTCAGGTTCCGCTAACGCTGCTCATCTGCGAGACTTAAACACTCCTGACGCTGTTTGGAGCGGAGTTTGGGCAAGTGATATAATTGAATATAAATTGCCAACTGACCCTCTAGATGAAGTAGACATCAAACGGTTATATGAACTGCAAAAAGATCCTCGATACCAAAATGATCCAATTTGGCAGCGTGAAATCAAAACTTTTCTTAAAATACGGCGAAAGACAGAGTTGGAAGCTTTCAGTCGTTACGGTTTAACTTACATAGTAGATAAATATTTACCTACTAAGCTTGAAGCTGTACCTGATGTCGCCGCTGGTCCCGATAAAAAGAAAAAGTAACCATCATGTTTTCTTTTCGTAGTCTTTTTTTGGTTCTATGGATGGTTTTGTCTGTTTAGTGAAGTATTTTTATTAGTCTAATCTGCATTTATTTTGTAGTTCAAGTTCATTTAGGGAGGAAAAGTGTTGTGCCGATTCGTCAACCAATTGTTTGTGTTCTAGGTCATGTTGATTCAGGTAAAACTTCGTTACTTGATGTACTTCGTAAAACTAATGTTCAAGTACGTGAGGCAGGAGGTATAACTCAACATATAGGTGCAAGTTTTTTTCCGGTTGAAACTCTTGCTCAACTTATTGGTCCCTATATGGCTACTTTTAAAACTGGTATAGAAATTCCCGGTTTGTTAATTGTAGACACTCCTGGTCATGAAGCGTTTACTAATCTTAGACGTAGAGGCGGAAGTGTTGCCGATATTGCTATTTTGGTTGTTAACTCTCTACGTGGGTTTGAGGCTCAAACTTTTGAGTGCCTTGAAATTCTCAAAGCGCGTAAAACTCCTTTTATTGTAGCCGTAAATCAAATTGATCGTGTTCCCGGTTGGAAGTCAACTAAGGGTGCACCGTTTTTGCAGTCTTATGCTAAACAGTCTAGTTTTATTCAACAAGAAGTTGACAATCGTTTATATCATGTTATGGGTGATTTTAGTCGTTTAAGTTTTAAAACTGATCGGTTTGATCATATTCGTGATTTTACTCAGAACGTGGCTCTGGTGCCTACAAGCGCTAAAACAGGTGAAGGTTTAGCTGAACTAGTTATGGTGCTTGTCGGTTTAACACAGCAATTTCTAAAACAACGCTTGCAGACAACGGATGGCCCCGCGAAGGGCTCTGTTTTAGAGGTAAAAGAAGAACCCGGCCTAGGTATGACTTTAAACGCCATAGTCTATGATGGAACTCTACATAAGGATGATTTAATTGCTGTTGGCGGTAAGCATGGTCCTATAACTTCACGTGTCCGCACATTATTAGTGCCTAAACCTTTAGATGAAATGCGAGATCCACGTGATAAATTTGTTAGTGTAGATTCTGTTTATGCTAGTGCAGGTGTAAAAATTGTTGCTACTGACCTTGATGATGCCTTAGCTGGTGCCCCTCTGCTTGCAGTACCGCAAGGTGAAGATGCTGTTAAGTACTGTAAGCTTATCACTGAAGAAGTTGGTCGAATTCGCATTACTAAAGAAATAGACGGTGTCATAGCTAAAGCAGACACTTTAGGTTCTCTTGAAGCCATGGCTGAAATTCTTAAAGCTAATAATGTGCAAGTTCGAAGTGCAGACGTAGGCGATATAAGTAAACGTGATGTTATAGAGGCCTCTGTTGTTAAACAACATGATCCTCTGGTAGGAGCTATTTTGGCATTTGGTGTAAAAGTTTTACCTGACGCCGAAGAAGAAGCCGAAGCCACGGGCGTTAAAATTTTTCGCGATTCCATTATTTATAGTCTTATAGATAATTATCTTAAATGGGTTAAAGAAAAACGTGAGCGCAAAAATGAAGAAGAATTTGACGCTCTTGTTAAACCTGGAAAATTAACAGTACTGCCCGATTGCATTTTCCGCAGAGCAAAACCACTAGTTGTAGGCGTTGAAATTCAAGGTGGTAGAGTAAAACCTAAAGTGTCTCTTATACGCGTAGAAGACGGTTCTGATCTTGGTGAAATACAACAAGTTCAAGACGAAGGAAAAGCTATAAGTGAAGCTAAAACAGGTAAACAAGTCGCCATTTCAATGGATAAACCCATAGCCGGTAGGCACATCTTTGAACGTGATGTACTTTTTGTAAAAGTTCCCGAAGAACATGTAAAAAAACTCTTTGCAAACCACCTTGATGATTTAACCGATGCCGAGATCGACGTACTTAAAGAATATGTAAAATTAATGCGTAAAAAAACAATGTTCTGGGGCGGAATACTGCCGCTCTAACAATTTTATCCTGCAGCTACTACTATTACTATATGCTTTAGCAACAAAACATGAAAAAACAGTAAGACAGAGTCCATAAAAATGCTCTGTTGCTTTGCTTGAATTTGATGGTAAAATTGTACATTTCACAGCATACTGCATTGCCGACTTTTTAAGAACACAAGTTCAATCGGACTTTTGTTAGGTTCTAACGTAGTAATATTTTTACAGTGCAGAAATATTCTAAAATTAAGTGCCTCTGTATAGAGCATTTTTAGTAGTTGTAAAAATTATTTTTGGATTAAGAATGTATGTGAACTGTTTTAACGTTTTTTGTTTTAGCCGCCACTGACTGGTGGTAAAATTGCTAAAACGTTTCCGTTTTGAAGTGTAACTTCTTGTTGTTTGGGGCCAGATATGTTGGTGCCGTTGATAAGTATTTGTAGTATATTCTTAATTTTTCCATCGGTGTCAAATACGTAATCTGTAAATGGTTTGCCATATTTGTTAGTTAGTGTCTTTAATGTTAAGATAATGGTGATTTTTTGGTTTTCTGGAAATGTGAGTTGTTCTTCTTTTTTGCCTGTTATTTCTCGTAGTGTTGTGAAGTAACGTATTGTAATTTGCACATAATCCCCTAAGGTATAAAGAGGTTGATGTTTTAACTGTTATGCTATTAGCTATGTAGGTTTTACCATTTTATTTTAAGTTTTTTTACCATAAACACTTTGGTAAAGTCGTTAATTATAAATGTAAAGAATGCTGAGAGCCCCATTATAATTAGTGTTTGCACAATGGGGACTGCTGGAAGATTTGGGATTCCAACGGTTACAAGTATTGTTCCAACAATTAAACTTGTCATAATAGTAAATAAGAGAATTTTGCTTGGTATGGATTTATAGAATGGTCTTCTTTCGCGGACATTAAAGTTAAGAAGTAGTGCTGAGAAAAATAGTATTTCAAAAGTGTACGTGTATATAGCTGGATTGCTAATTGGTACGTTAAACACGTTAAGCACCATAAATAGCAATATAATGGATTCAACCGTTACTAATGTTCCTAGGATGGCTGAAGCTTTTATGGCTCCACTTATTTTCCAAGTGGCGGGTGTGTTTGAGCCTTGGAGTTTGTCTGTAGATATTGCAATTTTCACAGGATCCGTTAAGAAGAAATACATTATAACGCTAAAGGCTGAAATAGCGTAATTGCCTGTTAATATAAAAGTTAAAACGGTGAAAATGGATACTTGCAGAGTTCTTATGGTTTTACTTAAAATCCACGCGCTTATTTGTTCATATATAATTCTGCCGTTTTTAACTAAGTCTATTATACTAGTTAGGCCCTCATTGACTAAAACTATGCCAGCAGCGCTTTTTGCTACATCTGTAGCGTTACTTACTGCAATACCCACCTCTGCTTGCCTTAACGCTGGTGCATCATTTACTCCATCACCTGTCATACCAACAATACACTTACTATTCTGTAGGTTCTTAACAATAGTGTATTTGTCCTCAGGGTATACCTCTGCAAAACCATCATACTGCTGTGTCGCCTCTTCAGTAAGCAATGTTTTCTTTTCTATGTCTGTCTTTAAATTGGCAGCTAACATGATGCAATCGCCCAATCCGATGCTTTTAGCGGTTTCCTTTGCAATAGGTAACGCATCGCCGGTGAGCATTTTTACCGAAATTCCCAGTTCGCCCAATTTCTCTATAAGCTGTTTTGAATCAGGACGAGGCATATCATAGAGAATAGCTAACCCTACAAGCTGTGCCTTACTTTTGGTATGGTCTATTTTAGCTACTGCCAGAACTCTGTAACCCTTCAAGGCATACTTTTGAGTCTGTTCTTCTATTTGCGTTTTTTCTGTTTTTGTTAACTCACAGGCTTCACTAATAACTCTGACTGCACCCTTCATAACCCTAAATGTTTTCTCATCTTTTTGTATTGTTGCTTGAGTACATCTTGTTTTAGGGTCAAATGGAATAAACTCTGTCTGTTTAAATGTGTCATTTAATGAGTTATCTTGTTTGGCTCTTTCAATAAATGCAAGATCTATCGCGTCATGGTTTGCCTCCTGAGAGGCCATAGCTCCATAGAGCGCTACGTCTTTTTCATTAAATCCGCTGTAAGCTATCCTTTCAATTATTGAAAGTTTATTCATAGTTATTGTTCCCGTTTTATCCACACAGAGAACATTCATAGTTGCCGCATCTTCTACTGCGCTTAAACGAGTTATCAACACACCTTTTTTAGACAACTCCATGGCCCCAAGAGCCATACTAACTGTAAACATAGCTGGCAACGCCACTGGAATTGCCGATAGTAAAATAACCAAAAGAATCGGTAAAACATCAATAACATTAAATCCTCTAAGCACCGAACAAACCAGTGCTACAATGGCTAAAACAGAAACAATAACAAGTAACCAACGAACAACACTGGATATAACCTCTTCAATGTGCAACTTAGGCTTAGCTAACTGAACCAGCTGAGCGGTTCTGCCAAAATACGTACTAGTCCCCGTCGCAACAACAACCCCGTTAGCTTCCCCCCGTTTTATAATAGAGCCAGAATACAAAAGATTACCCGGGTTCTTTTCCACATTAAAGGACTCACCCGTTAAAGCTGACTGATCAACATCAAGTTGTCCCTCTACAATTTTTACGTCCGCAGGAACAAAATCCCCCGGCCTAATCCTTACAACATCATCAGGTACAATCTCTCTAGCAGGCAAAACCCTCCAAACCCCTTCCCTTAAAACACGCGCGTTAATTCTTAATTTTTCTTTCAAAGCATCAGTAGCTTTTGAGGCTCTACGCTCCTCTGCAAACCCTAACACCGCATTTAAAACAAGCAAACCAAAAATAATGACAACATCAGCATAACGCTGCAAAAAAAGCGAAAGAACAATAATTATCTCCAACAACCAAGCTGAAAGCCCCCAAAACCTCTTAACAAATAGTAACCATGACTTAACTTTTTTCTCTGATACCTCATTGAATCCAAACTGTTTTCTTCTCTGCTCTACTTCTGCAGAACCAAGTCCAGACTCTAACCTTTCACAATCATTATCTGTTAATACTGAATTTTCTGGAGCAATGCTTTTTTCTACCAAAATAACCCTTTAACTATTCTATTTCCCCTAATTTACATATTTATCCTAAAACACAGAATATGTCCAAACAACTTTAAAAAACAGATACTAAACACGGTTAAGAAACCTGTAAAATGTTGTCTTTACTCTTTGTTAAAAAAAATATTTAGTTATTCTATGAGTGTTATGTCTTGTCTATTGTAGCTTTTCTTTTTGTCTCTCAGCTAAGTATTTATTCCTAAGCTGTCTTTACTCTATTGGTGTTTGTTATGGAGTCTAAAAAAGAAACCGTACAAAAAAGTATAGAGACCGCTTCTCATGGATTAGAAAAGGCTGCTGAATCAATGTGTGATGCAGTAATTGCAATTATGGATAAACTTGCAGGAAAAAAATCTGATATAAAATTAAGCTTTGAAGATCTAACAGTAGAAACCGGTCCAATTAAAGCAAAAATCAACGGCGCAATAGTTTTAGACATAGTCTATGCTTCAGATGCCGAATAAACCCATAATTTTTCTATTTTGAGGAAAAACAATTGCTGCTGACTACTTTATTAGCTGAAAGCATTAAATCTGGCAAAATAACAGTAAGTCAAAACAATACTGAAGCATTGGAAATAACGGCTCAGCATAAAAAAATTGATGTAAACGCCAAAGATAAAGAATTTATAAAAGATATAATTTCCAGCACAAATAAAAACGATAAACCCCAAAAAGGTGTAATTAGCACCCTTGAGCGTAGTGTTTCTGGTCTGCGTACAGTGCAAAATATGCAACCAATGGTTAAAGAAATCGCCGAAGACTTAAAACGTGAAGGTATAACTGTAACTTTATCTTTTAAAGGTGATAAAGTAGTCACAATGGGTTCTGAAGCGGATTCAAAATTTACTAGGTTCCTATTAGGCACAAAAGGTGTTCAAATTAACAGTGTTAAAAAACTAGTAGAGTTGGGTCTTTAAATTTTTGATGTTAAATAAAAAGTAAAAAAAAGGTTTTATTTTTGTTTGTTTTTGATAACTGCTAGTTTGCCACCTGCTTTTATTTGCTCTTTCTCTTGCTTGCTTAAGTTCAAGTTTACCTTGATTTCTATGGTTTTAGTCTTATTTTTCAGTGTTAAAGTTTCTACTAAATGGTTTATTTCTAACTCTAGTATGTCACCTTGTTCAATGTTGTCGTAGTCTTTTTTGTCTGCAAAGGTTAAGGGTAAAATTCCAAAGTTTATCAAGTTAGCCATGTGGATGCGTGCAAACGATTTTACAATAACTGCCTTTACTCCAATGTATCTGGGAGCTAATGCGGCGTGTTCACGTGAAGAGCCTTGGCCATAGTTTTCTGCTCCTACGATAAAACCGCCTTGTTTTTGAATTGCCCGCTGATAAAAAGTTGTATCCACACGGTGGAAAATGTATTTGCTGATTTCTGGAATGTTGCTACGCAGAGACATTATGTCTGTTCCACCCGGTAAGATGTCATCTGTTGTAATGTTGTCTCCTGTTTTAAGTAAAACTTCGCCTTTAAGCAGTGATGGTGTAGACTGGAATTGTGGTAACGATGTAATGTTTGGTCCCATGATCACCTTAGCATTTGGATTTACCCCTGCAGGGATAAACATGGCATCACTTAGAATGAATTTTTCTGGCATACTAATTTCTGGAAATACCCCCAGTTTACGTGGGTCTGTAATTTTGCCTGTTATAGCCGCTGCCACAGCTGTTTCTGGACTAGTTAGGTAAACTTTGGCGTCCTGTGTTCCGCTTCGGCCTTTAAAATTACGATTAAACGTGCGTAAAGATACTGCACCCGTAGTTGGAGCTTGACCTATACCTATGCATGGGCCGCAAGAGTTTTCTAGAATTCTTGCCCCTGACTGAATTAAAGGCTCCAGCTCTCCTGTAACGGCTAGATTTTCCATTACTTGGCGTGAACCTGCTGAAACTGTTAAACTAAGATTCTCGTGAACTTTCTTTCCTCTTAACAGAGCGGAGACTATTTTTAAATCTCTAAGCGATGAGTTAGTACAGCTGCCTATGCAGACCTGATCAACAAGAGTTCCCTCCAACTCGCTAACAGGCTTAATATTGTCAGGACTATGCGGCATAGCTAGAAGCGGCTCAACTTTTGCTAAATCAATATCTAGAACCTCACTATACCGTACGTCCTTATCTGCCTCAAGCTCCATCCACCGGCTCTCTCGTCCCTGACTAGCTAAAAACTGTTTTGTAACCTCATCTGAGGGAAAAATAGATGTGGTAGCACCTGTCTCTGTTCCCATGTTTGTTATTGTACCCCGTTCTGGAACACTTAACGTTTTAACCCCGGAACCAAAATATTCCAGTATCTTGTTTACGCCCCCCTTCACAGTTAATTTTTTTAGAACCTCCAAAACAACATCTTTCGCTGAAACAAAAGGCGCTAGTTTACCTGTCAAATTAATACCGTACACGTCAGGCATTTCAAGATAAAACGGCTCCCCCGCCATAGCCGCCGCAACATCAAGTCCACCAGCGCCAATAGCTATCATACCCATACCACCAGCTGTTGGAGTATGACTATCACTACCAAGCAAAGTTACACCTGGCTGAGCAAAACGCTCCAAATACAACTGATGACAAATACCATTACCCGGACGACTAAAAACTATACCATACTTAGCCGCAACACTTTGAAGATACCGATGATCATCAGCATTACGAAAATCATTTTGAAGCATATTATGATCTACAAAACTTAAACTAAGCTGCGTCTTAACCTGCGAAATCCCCATAGCCTCAAACTCAAGATAAGCCATAGTACCCGTCGAATCCTGAGTTAAAGTGTGATCAATTTTTAAACCAACCTCCTCACCAGTACTCATTTTGCCATCAACTAAATGCTTTTCAAATATTTTCTCTGTTACACTCTTACCCATAACTATCCCTTCTAACAACAACTACTTGTTACCCTAAAATAATGCTTCAGAAATTTAAGCCTCACGTAAAATAAAAACTATTTAATAAATAAAAGCATATATCAACCTGATTATCAAAAAGGCGTATTTTTTAACAAACGAACATGTCTTAATCCGTAACTTTCAGTTTTTAGGCAGCAGGTTTTGTTTGAAAACGTGTTTTTAAGGTTAAAATGGAAAAATGTCGTGTTTTTACGGTTTAATTTTGATATGCCGTATATGCCTAACCCGGCTGAACCGGAACCAAAACTAGTTTTTTGAAATTAGAAAAACATAAAACATTCACTATAGCATTTGAATCTGTGGGTTCAAATGACAACAGCATCAATTCTTGAACGATACAAATCACA
>Ga0209755_10002764_pt1 | contig 23267 bp, 19 predicted proteins | sample TergutCo191P1_FD_187301 | JGI IMG/M metagenome (GOLD analysis project Ga0209755, IMG submission 187301) | Cornitermes sp. P1 segment gut microbial communities from Petit-Saut dam, French Guiana - Co191P1 (SPAdes) (version 2) | ecosystem: Host-associated > Arthropoda: Insects > Digestive system... | reverse complement strand
ACCGGCTCCGGCTTAACCTCGACTTGGCGCGTCTCCACCAGCATTATCTCCACACGTCTATCCCTCGTACACCCTGCCGCCGTGATGCCGGAGGGGGGATTGATTACGGTGGTGATGTTGGCCGTGGGTACCCCGTTTGACCGCAGGTACTTCACCATCGCCTCGACCCGTTGGACGGAGGAGCGCGTTGAAGCGTCCGCTGTCCCTGCGTCGGGGCAGGTGTGGCCGTGGACCTCGTAGCGGTGCTGCTGCGGGTTCCGCTTGAGGATAACCGCCACGCTATCGAGCGCGGCTGACGACTTTGGCGTGAGCTTCGTGCCGCTTGGCTCGAAGTTGACCGCCGCAAATTCCGACCGGAACTCCGCCGTGGCGTAGACTGGTTCGGGGGCGGATTGGCTCTGTGCGAAAGCCGGGGCGGTACAGAGGATGGCAATAAAGAATACTGTCAGTCTCTTCATTTAACAAATCCTGTTCTTGAAAATGTGATAAATATTATCCTGTAGGCCGCTTTTTGCGGTTTTCAGGGTCAAAATCAGCGTTTTGCCTGCTATGTATCGGTCTCAAAAAGGTATTCCGTCGATATGTTGTATACCGCCGCCAGTCTTTGGGCTTCCGGCAACTGGATCGTTTTTGACGCTTTTTGCTCCCGGTACTCTTGCAGGGATATCCCCAGCACTTCGGCGATTTGGCTGTCGGTATGTCCGTGGCGGGTTTGTTCGGCTTCCAAATTCGGGTACATCCAAAGGTTCCTCCCAAGTTCATTAAAGTGTCTTGTGGGTAATAAAGTATTAAAATAGTGTCTTGTATGCAATAAAGTCAATAGCGAATTAAACAATAGCCAAAAGGCCTTGTTCGTATTAGTGCAAAAAATGTAATTTCAATAAAAAAAGGGGTATTTTGCATGAAATCATCGCTGGGGCAGCGGATTACCCACTACAGGAAGAAGGTCAGGATTAGCCAAAAAGCCCTTGCGGCGGTTGTTGGGGTATCTCCGGCCATGATCAGCCGCTATGAGTCTGATGAGCGAAAGCCCAATATTACGGTACTGATAAGCATAGCTAAGGTGCTGAATACAACGAGCGACGCGCTTTTGGGCGGGGATCCGCCGCCCGATATGGTGGTTCAAAACCGTGACGAGTACAACCTGTTGCGGAACTTTCGCGGTATGAACGGCGAGGGGCAGGATAAGTTGCTGGACTACTCCTCCGACTTGGCCGGCCACCCCAAATACGCCGAAAAATAGTCTGATAAGCCAGTTTGCCTAAATTATCGCCTAGAATCTGCCTTACCTAAAACATTCTTAAATAGCGGTATTCTTCCTGTGTTATCCCCAACTTTTTGGCAACGTACTCGTCGGTATGTCCGTTGCGCGCCTGTTCGGTTTCCAGATTTACAAGCATTTTGATCTCGTTTCTAAGTCAAAATACAACGGTGCGCTATCATTTCAATAAAATAATAAGCGGATTGTTCAAAAACAAGTTTTTGGGGAAAAAATATAGAAAAACAATCTGTTCTTTTGCCCGTATTATGTAATTTTAGGAATAGGGAGAGGCAAAAATGGACTCATTAGGGTAGCGGATCACTTTTTACAGGAAGAAGGCGGGGCTTAAGCAGAAGGACCTTGCCGCTGCTGTAGGGGTGACATCGACCGTTTTGAGTTACTACGAAAAGGACAAGCGCGGCCCTACGGCTTTGACGATTGCCAGGCTCGCGGATGCCTTGGACATAACCGGCGACGCCCTGTTGGGCAGGGAGCACCCGGACCTTGTCGCTCACAATAAAAGCGAGTTTTTGGTGCTGAATTCGATGCGGGATTTGGATCGCTGTGGGCAGGAAAAGGTGATGGAATATATATCTGATATGTTAGCAACCGGCAAACACGCCGTAAAGAAGTAGCCTCCGGTATTCGCCCCCGCAGCGTTAAACAGTATAGAGTACTTTTCTGCCTGACCGCCGTACCTTGCCCGTTTCAGCTTATCGGCGTACAGTTTTGAGGATTGCGGACCGGTCCAATCGGGCGTTTCTGCGGGTATTTGGGGCTGCTTTTGTCTCTTTTTTTGCTTTTTGGGCGTGGATTTAGTATATTATAGGCAGGAGGGGTACATGAAAACATTGCATTCTGAAGAGGTTGAAACCGTTTTTTCGTCTTTGTTGCAGGATATTGAGGCTGGGGATGAGGTAACCATCACGTCCGGCAGGGATAAGCATGCTGTTGCCGTAATAGTTCCCTATGAAAGATGGAAAAATGGCCAAAAAAGAGTTTTGGGGACGCTGGAGGGGAGGATGTCGGTAACATTTGCGGACGACTTCGCCATGGCAGACGAGGAACTGGTCAGCCTATGATATATTTGGTAGACACGCATGTGCTTCTGTGGTCGTTTCTGGAACCCCGCAGATTATCGGGTAACGTGGTATCAATCCTGTTGGACGCGAACAACGCAATTTACTATAGCCCTATAAGTTTATGGGAAATATCCGTAAAATACGGGCTGAAAAAGCTTCATTTGAACGGTGGTACGCCAGATGACTTTTTCGAAGAACTTGGCAAAAGTTACTATCGATGTAAATCCTTAAGCAACATCGACATTGTAACGAGCTATAAATTGTCGCAATACCATAAAGATCCGTTTGACAGGTTTTTGATATGGGAAGCGATACGTAATGGCTTTGTGCTGATCAGCCATGATGAGAAGATGGCGCTATATAAAAAAGACGGATTAACCGTAGTATGTTGATTTGGCAGGGAGCATCCGGCCCTCGTCGTCCACAATAAAAACGAAGTTTTTGGTGCTGAATTCGCTGCGGGATTTGGATCGCTGTGGGCAGGAAAAGGTGATGGAATATATATCTGATATGTTAGCAACCGGCAAACACGCCGTAAAGAAGTAGCCGGGGGATTTATTTATATTGTATACAGGTGTCGGTTCATTCATTAATGCGGGTATAATCTTTAAAAAGGGCTATGGCTATGGTTTTAGAGGCGACGGTCAGTCCTCACGATGTTGAGAGGGTGATAGTGGATACTTTTGGTGAGAGCGACGTATCGCTTGTGGCCACCGGCGACGCGATCGTTCTGACCCGTGCATCCGCCGGCAGGGCAGTTTCCGGCCTTACTATGGCGAGCGAGGGCGTTCTCGCGAAAGAGTGGCTGTCGCCCGAAGAGGATGAGGCGTGGGGATTTCTATGAGGGGCGACATTGTTGTGATTCCATTCCCGTTTTCCAATTTAATTGTATAAAATAGGCACACTTTGCGAAGAAAAACTGACAAGCGTTCAGAGTAAATTGGCGGATTTGTTTGGCTTGAACTGAAACTGGCCATCCCTCCGCTAACCCCCAATTTATTTTGCTGTTGCAACAAAAATATCCGAAAATAACTTTTTTCTGCCCTGTTTGGTGAGTATTTGAGGTAAAGTCCGGCGTTTTTGGAACGATTGTGGATAAGGGCCGGGAGATACTTCCTGCTTGTTAGGGTCGGTATAAAGGTCGGTATAAATGCGGGAGATGTCCTTTTTGGGCACAAAGCCGGGTAAATAGTCTGCCTAAGCCTTAAAATGTCGCCTGTCAGGCGACCAAAAGGCCGTTTTTTTGTGGTATAATTATGTTATTGGGGCAGTAGGTGTCAAAATTTTGCCGCTCGGTTCTGCAAAAAAACTATTTTTAGGTAGAGGAGGCGGTTTGCCATGAAGTCTGCAAAGAAAAACGAAGTAACTATCCGCAGCAGCGCGGCGGAGTACCTGACATTTGTCACGGCGAGCGGGGAGGGCGGGGTTGAGGCCGTATATTCGGATGAGAATGTGTGGCTGTCGCAGAAAATGATGGGTGTTCTATATGATGTAGAAACAAATACTGTCAACTATCATCTGAAAAAGGTGTTTTCTGACAATGAATTGCAGGAAGATTCAGTTATTCGAAAATTTCGAATAACTGCCCTTGACGGTAAATCTTATGAGACGCAGCACTACAACCTGAAAGCCATAATCGCCGTAGGTTACAAGGTAAATTCCGAGCGTGCGGTCCAATTCCGCAAGTGAAGCGGTTCATTATTTTTGACAGATTTTCCGATGCATTTAAGGTACATCCCGTTCATTGGGAAATGTTTTTAACATCAAATAACAAGTACGCCTTATTTAGCCTCGTTAAGCATCCTCTCCTTTATTTTGGCGTTTATGGCCTCCATTACCTTTTTAAATTTATCGGAAGGCGGCAAATACATTCGTTCAAATGCAAATATGTCCTCTCGTGATGAGTGCTCGATATAGGCATTCTCATTCTTTGTTTCATGCTCTATCATATTAAATTTTTTATATGTTCCGCGAGAGCCGTTATTATCTAAAGAGTGCAGAATATCAAGCCAGTCAGAGATGCCAAGCTCTAATTCGAATGCGTTGGGGGACGTTATCTTATCTGCCCAGGGCCTTGTTGCTTTAATAATGCCGGCCATTGTTCTGTGTACCGCAGTTTCTTTATATACAACCAACATGATAGAGCGCATAAAATCAGGCATTGATATACCATACATTGTTTCATATTCGAGGTCTAGCTGGATATTTATTTTATCGGAAATTAGTCTTATTAGATTGTCTGCGATGCCTTTAACTACCGACAAACTCAGTGGGTGAGTATTACGGCCATAAAAACTTCCGCCACAAAAAGAAATTAATGTATCTCCGGCTCGGGTGAATATATCGAGCCCCCATGCATCTATACACTCTGTAAGCAGGAAACCGTATTTGGAACCCCACTTTTTATCCAATTCTCTGATACCGCTATTAAAGATGGAGTTTAAAAGGTTATGCCATTTTGCCGTATCAAGTACTGTTTCGGCAACAGGTTCGTTATCCCCGTATATAATATGGTATAGCATATACCCATCGTCACATCCCCCCGGGTTTAATCTTGAGGTATGGTATTTTGCGGCAGCCCCAGTTGCGGTTCCCGACACTTCAATAACAAAATCGTCATAGTGAAAATAAAGCTCTATTGTTGAAGAAAATTTCTGCCACGGAGCGGGAACGGTATCGGGAAAATGGCCTTCGGTTTTTGCCATTGGGCTGACATCTGAAAAACTGCCGGTGTGATTCTCTTTGTATAAACATCCGCCGCCAATAAACAGCGCCGCTATGGCTACAAGGATCATCACTGTTTTATGCTTTTCGTTCATATTTTACCCTATATACGGGTGAGCAGCGGTAAAACCGGCGCCGCCGCGATTTTTGCATGTGCGGGAATTTTCATTAGCCGATTTTTCTGAAGATGCCCATCATCGTAACGTCGTCGTAGGGGACCGCTTCGCCGCAGTGTTCTTTCAGGGCGTCTTTTACGCGGTCTACGACTTCGTCGAGCGAGGCGTATGGTTTTTCCGCCAGTTCGGCGAATTTCTTTTGCGTGAAGAAGTCGCCGTTTTCGTTTTTGGCTTCTATTACGCCGTCGGTGTACATGAGGATCATTTCGCCGGGTTCGAGCGTTAGCTTTTCTTGGCGGTAAATCAGTTTTTCGTTTATGCCTACGCCTACCGCGGGGCCGGTGGGGGCGAGCCAGCGCTTGATTTTGCCCTCGCGGCGCAGCAGTACCGGGTGGTTGTGGCCCGCGTTTATGTAGGTGACTTCGCCGGTGTTGGGGTCTACGATGGCGAAGAACATCGTGGCGTACATGAAGCGGCCCTTAGACGTGTGGTGGTGGTTGACGATGTAGCGGTTGGTCAGCTCCACGGCGTTCAGCGGGTTATCGGCGCCGTCGAGCGAGTGTTCGGCGAACGCGCGGATGAGGCTGCGTATTAGCGACATGAAGAGCGCCGCGCCCACGTCCTTGCCGGATACGTCGGCGATGACGAACGCCGCGCGGCCGTCTTCGAGTATGAACGCGTCGTAGAAGTCGCCGGAGACCTCGCGTGCCGGCGTGAAGAGCGCGCGCGACTCCCAGCCCGGCATTACGGGCATGGATTCGGGCAGGAAGCTCTCCTGTATCGTCCGGCCTATTTGCAGTTCGCGCTGTATCGCCTCAAGGCGCAGGTGCTCCATTTCCCTCAGCACCTTGAGCTCTTCGTGCTGTTCCTGAATTTTTTTCATCATCAGCGCGCCCTGCATGGCGCCGCTTAAGTGTTCGCCGAGGATGTCGTAGATGTAGCCGGTGAGCGGGCCGTTTTTGAAGACCGCCATGCCGAGCTGTTCGTTTTTGAAGTGGAGCGGCTGCACTATTATCTGGTACGGCTCCTGGCCGCCCTTTGTCCCGCCGGGGATCAGGTCGTTTGTGGGGAAGAACGAGCCGGCCTGCGTCTCGCTCTTTTTCCCGCGCTGTAAAGCGCATACGGGTTTGGAGCTTGGGAACCCCTGCACCGACTGGTCGTAGAGCGACAGGCAGAAGTCGTTGATTTCGAGCCGCGGGAGCACCGTGGATACGGCGTCGGCGAGGCTTGCGAAGTCGAAAGAGTTGGCTATTGCGTGGCCGGCGGAGCGCATGAGCGCGGCTTTCTGTTCCGCCCGCAGCCGTTTGTGCGCCTGCAGCCTCGCGGCGGTTTCGCCGAAGAGGTTGTACCCCTCGTGGAGCAGGTTGTCGGCGGTCTCCTTCTGCATGCGGTTCAGCCCCTCCGTGTATTTGCGGATGAGGACGAGTATTTTCTCCCACTGCAAAATGTCTTCGTTGACGTCGCCGAGCGCTGCGGCGCGGATTACGCGGTTGAGCGCGGGCAAAAATGCGTTTGCCGCTGTGCCGGCTATCTCGTTGAAGAACGAGTCGGCCAGGTCCTTGAGGTCGTCTACGTCGAGCAGTATCCCCTCCGCCATTTCGGTTGACGCGTAGGAGAAGAGAGTTTCCGCGAGCTGCTCTTTCAGGCGGTTGATCTTGTCGGTGGGTATCTGTATGATTGACAGCGTGCGTGTACGGTCGTCGAGCGCGTGCTTGGGGTTGATGAAGCAGCCGCAGGATTGGCGTATGACAAGCGGCGTCTGCAGCGTGGTGCGCATGGGGACGTCTGTGCCGTTCATCTTCGCGACTAAGAGTTCGACCGCCGAGCGCCCCATCTCCTTGAACGGCTGGCGCACGGTGGTGAGCGGGGGAGTGGTGAGCTCGCTCTCCTCAATGTTGTCGAAGCCGGTTACCGTCACGTCTTCCGGTACGCGTATTTCGTGGTCGAGCAGGGCCTGCGTTGCGCCGAGCGCGGTTTCGTCGTTGGCGGTGAGCAGCGCGTCGAATTCTATGTTTTTCCTTACAAGGTCAACCGCGGCCTTGTATCCGCCGCTGCGCGAGAAGTCGCCGGCTATTATTAAATTTTCGTTGCAGCTGAGGTTGTACTCGCCCAAATATTTGCGGAACAGGTCGAGCCGCTCGTCGGCGTCGAGGTTGCCCTTGGGCCCGCCTATGAAAGCGAACTTGCGGCACTTGTGGTCGTGCGCGAGGTGCGAGATGAGGCTCTTGATCCCCGACGTGTTGTCTACGACAAGCGTAGGTATGTGCGCGAGCGCGGGGGCCAGCGAGACCGTGGGCAGCCCGTTGAACCGCTCCATGAACGCGGCGAACTCTTTTTCGGAGATGAAGTTTTTGAGCGTGCCGGAGATGATAAGCCCGTCGAACTTCGTAGTGTCTACGTGGTTGTAGATGATGTTGCGCTGCGCCTCGTAGGGGTTGTTCGGCGACATCTTGAGCGCGCCGCCGGCGAAGCAGACAACGTTGCAGTTGTTCTCTTTCGCGGCGGCGACAATGCCAGGCCACAGGTTGGAGTAGTACAACCCGGCCAGGCCCTCGAGCAGCAGACAGATGTTCTTCATCCGGCCTGCCGTCAACCCATCACTACTTTGACTTCGTGTTTCTGCCCGTCCTTAAAAGCCGGGACGATGGGCTTGTCGAGCGCCTTGCCGTCGACGGTGACCGACTTCACGCCCTTGCAGACCTTGTCCGGGTTCTCTACGGTTATGACGTAGCGGCACCCGCGGAAACTGCGCTCCACCGTGAACTTGCCCCACTTCGACGGGATGCACGGGTCTATGAGCAGCCCTCCCATCTGCGGCCGGATCCCGAGGATGAAGCGGCTCGCGGCCTGATACGTCCACGAGGATGTGCCGGAAAGCCAGCTGTTGCGCGCCAGCCCGAAGAGCGGGTGCTCGTCGCCCAGAATGTTCTGCGGGTAGACGTACGGCTCGCACTCGTACTCGTCGATAATGCCGTTTTTGGCGGCGGGGTTGATCTGGTCGTAGTACTCGTAGGCGCGGTCGCCGTTGCCCATGAGCGCCTCGGCGATCATCATCCACGGGTTGGTGTGGAGGAATATGCCGCCGTTCTCCTTCGCCCCGGGGGGGTATGTGGTGATCCCGCCCTTTGTGGGGTCGTAGCCGTTGAAGCCCGGCGTCGAGAGCTTGAGCCCTTTGGACGTGTTGAGCATTTTGCGGGCCGAATCTAACGCCTGCCTGCCGCGGTTGTCCGGCGCCAAACCGGCGAATATGGGCAGGGACTGGCCGTACAGGTATATCTGCCCGTGGCTGTTCTTGCTTGAGCCGAGCGGCGTGCCGTCGGAGTTGAAGTAGGAGACGTACCACTCGCCGTCCCACGCCTGCTCGTTCAGGTTCTTCTTCATCAGGTTATGGTCGCCAATGTAGCGCAGGACCTGGTCGTTGTTGCCGCGGAACTGCTCCAGGTCCATCATCTCAAGCAATGCCATGCTGTAAAGGCAGGCGTTGAGGATGGATTCGGAGCCGGTGGGCAGGTTCACGCAGTCGTTCCAGTCGGCGAAGCCGGTGAGCGGCAGGCCGTGGTTGCCCAGATTGTTCTTTGTAAAGTGGAGCGCGCGCGCAAGGTGGTCGTGCACAGTGCCCGATTCTACGGGTGCGCCGTAGGAGTCCTTTTCGTAGAACGAGACTTTCTGGTCGAGGAACGCGGCGTCGCCGGTCTCCTTGACGTATGCGCTTACGGCGAGGACGATCCAGAGGTGGTCGTCGCCGTAGTACTGCGGGCGGTCGGGTATCTCGTGCGCGTCGCCGTTTGTCGCTTCCATGCTCATAGGGTTGAACTGGTGCATGGCGGAGCCGTCGGTTTTTTGTACGGACAGGAGCTTGACGATGAGCTCTTTGGATTTTTCCGGCATGTGCGCGACCACGCCCATCACGTCCTGCGAGCTGTCGCGGAAGCCCAAGCCGCGCGTGCCCATCCCCAGTTGATAGTAGGAGAGGTAGCGGGACCAGTAGTAAGTAGTGAAACACTGGCGCGGGTTGTGGACGTTGATCATGCTGTTAAACGCGGCGTCGGGCGTTTCGGCCTGCATCGCCGTAAGGTACTTGGACCAGAACGCGGAAAGCGACTCGAACGCCTTGTCTACCTCGGCTTCTATCCTGAACTTCTCGATTTCCGGTTTGGCGACCGCGAGGCTCTCTTTCTGGCCGAGCTGGGTGATGATCCGCTTGGTCTCCTGCGGCTTGACGGTGCCGAGGCGGTGCATCAGCGCGCCGATGTTGTCGCCCCTGTGCGCCTCGTTGTTGGCGAGCTCTTCGTTATCCGTGAGCGCGAGCGGCGCGGCCCAGGTGCCGTACTCGTTGTCGCCGAGGAACACCCGGCGGTCGGTTTCGAAAGAGGAGGCCGCCGCATTGGAGGTGAAGTAGTTGACCTTCGTATCGCGGTTCATGAACGCGTACTGGATGAGCACTTTCATGTCGTCGGCGTTGGTGAATACGCGCGACTGCATAGTCTGCGGCACCCAGTCGGCGTTGGTGAACTGCTTCACCGCGTCGAAGTGGGTGTACTCGACCACGGGGATGACGTCGATCTCCATAGGCGCGCCCGACACGTTTGTTACGCGGATGTCGCGCAGCTCGACCTGGGCGTCCTGCGGGATGAAGATGGTGCACTCGGTTTTCACACCGTAGAACTCGGAGATGATCTTGTTGTACCCCAGGCCTACGCGGCACTCGAACGAGTCGTACTTGTCGAGCGTGGGCACGAAGAACGGCGAGAAGACCTTATAGGCCCCGTCTTTTTTTATGCGGATGTAGAGCGTTTCGCCCTTGAAGTCGGACGACGGCATCTGCTGGATGTACTTGGTTATGCGGTTGAGCGAGGGGTCGCCCTTGCAGATAAGCGCCCCGCCCGTGTGGTCTACGAACCCGCCGAAGGCCAGGTCGCCGATATAGTTGATCCATTTTACGGGAGTTTTGGGGTTTGTAATGACGTATTCCCGCGCTTCGTCCTTAAAATCACCGTACTTCATGGCTAAAAGGTCCTTTTTTAGTGTAATTTATAGATAAATTGGCTTAGATGGAAAACACCTTTCTATAATATATATATCCGCGTCGTCAAAAGTGAAATTTTTTAAATTTTCGGCCCAGTACGAATTCTTCCCCCGCAGGAAGACGTAGAGCCAGCCCCCCAAATTTTGCTCCCGTGAGTAGGCGCCGCCCAAAATTCCAGACAGGTATTTGTCGAGGGCCAGGGCGTAGATTTGGGCCTGTAATGTGTAATTTTGGGCCTCGCAGTGGTGTTTTACGGCGTCGCAATCGTAGCTTTTCAGGGTGTCGCTCTTCCAGTCGAGGAAGTAGTACCGCCAGGGGTGGGCTGGGTGCCGGTCGTTTTTCAGGCGGAAGACGAGGTCCATGAAACCGCGGATACGGTGGCGGCCGCTGCGCATCAGGAACTCGGCCTCGGCGCGGCGGTCGGCCCTGCCAAGCTCCGCGACCGCCGCCTCGCCGCCGCCGGGGATGGGGAAACGGGTGGTCAGGGCGGACCTCACGTATGCGGCCGCTTGGGCGACAGCGTTGGCCGCTGCCTCCGGGCTCTGCAGCTGCGGGAGGTTCAGAACCCCGCCGCGTTCCAGACAATCTTTTACTATTTTGTCAAGCTCAACAGCATCCCCCAGTATATCGCAGACGTTATCCCTGCCAAGCAGCGCTTCAATAGCCTTGTGCAGGGCATTGCCCGTAAGGTTGCTGCCGGGCAGCGCCTGCCGGGTGGGGGAGCCGTCCCCGCAGTCCGGCATAACATCGTCGTTGCCGCTGTTCAGGTCGATGGCAAGATAGCCGTCGCCGTCCGCTCCGCCCCGTTTTAATATCTTGCTCAGCTGGCTGTAGCTCGTCTCCCGGCTGATGAGGTGCTGCAGGGAGAGTTTTGGGATATCTTTAAGATCGGGGATTGCTCCTTGCGCCGCGCTCTTCACTTTCTGTTTGGATGCTTTTTCGCAATTCGCCGCGAACCGCTCTTCATCGAAAAGCTCGATAGAGCTGTTGCCGTTATCTAGAAGATACCGCAAGCGCGGCGAGATGTCTTCATCTTCTTTGCGCATGGGAATGAACAGCATCGCCTGCGGCCGGGTCATCGCAACATATAACAGTCTCCTGCGCTCGCGCCGCTGGTCGTTTTCGTATGACTGCAGCGGGCCATCCTGGCCGCTGGCTTTCAGATCCTCTTTAGCTAAAAACGGGGTGAAGCGCCTTATGCCGTCCGCGGCCGTCCACGGCAGCACGTCCGGCCCCTTCAGTTCCCGTTTATTTTTGCTGCGCGCGAGGAATACCACCGGGAACTCAAGCCCCTTCGCGGCGTGCATGGTGAGTATCCTTACGCTCGACTTCTCGGTAGACAGCGTGTGGATGTTTTTATCGGCATCCGCCTCCTCCGTGTTATTGTAGAGGCGTTCCAGATGGTCTATCAGCAGCTCGATACTTGAGCTTTGGCCGTAGAGGTACTCCATGCAGTAATCCACCACCTGCCGCAGATCGGCGAGTTTTCTCTCCCCGTCAATCAGCCGTACCAGCCTCTCCCGCACGCCTGTTTTTTCGATAATGCTCCTGAAGAGCTGCGCCCACCGCTGATTGTCGGCGAGTTTTCCCCACGTGTCAAGCGCGTGGGCGAGGCATTGTTTATCACCGCTGCAGCGGGGGTTGCCGCACGGTTCCAGATCATCTTTCAGCGATATGGATCTGGCCTGCCTGTTGAAAAAGTGCGTTAAGAGCGCGGCGGCCCTCGGCGCGCGCGAGTACCTCTTGTTGATCGCCGTCAGGATGGCGATCAGGTCGCGAGCGACAGGGGAGTTGAACACGCCGGCCAGCTTGTACTTGACGCACGGTATTCTGTGCTCCCGGAACTCCTCTATGAACGGCTCGGCGAGCGCGTGGGTCTCTACGATTACGGCAAAATCGCTGTAGTTAAGTGTCAGGTTTTTCCACCCGTTCCCATGCGGTACCGATATTGCGGTACCGGCTAATATCTGGATAGCGGCGCGCGCGGCCCCGTGCATTGTCCGCTTATTTTCGTTATCCGTGTCCAAATCAACAATTTGAACTGGCTTATGCCTCAATACATATTCAGGATTATCGGCCCGCTCTGCCGGCGCCCTCGCTGCGCCGCTGTCGGGATATGCGATGTTTTCAACGATGAACCAGTCCTCGGCGCTGCCGCTTTTGGGGCTCAGGATGGCGTTGTAGGCGGCGATCATCTCCGGCAGCGACCGGTAATTGTTAACTAACGAATATGCCGTGCCGCCGTGCTCACCGGTAACGGTCTCTTTCGCCGATATGTATGACAGTATGTCGGCGTTCTGGAAAGAGTAGATGGACTGCTTCGGGTCGCCTACTATGTACATTTTTGCGTTAACGCCGCCGTCGAGAAATATCTTTCTGAAGATTGACCACTGGATGACGCTGGTATCCTGAAATTCATCGATAATCCCATACCGCAGCCTTTGACGCAGCCCCGCCAGCACCGCGCTGTTTGGCGCGCAGAGGGCGTCGCGCATGAGGTGCAGCATATCGCCGTAGGAGACAAACCCCTTTTCACGCTTGTAAAGGGTATAGCGCGCGGATAGTTTTTCGGCGGCGATGCGGGTTATCGCGAGGATGTGCCGGGATTGCAGCGCTGTTAGCTCTTCCGAGCGTTTGAGGTAGTCGTGACCGCTGATTTCACCTGCCAGCGTTTCGATAACGCCTGCGTATTCCGGGATATTCTTAATGTCGCTTTTCGCGAAAATTTGCGTATTGCCGTGTCCATCGCACTTCATCGGCTTGGATAGCCGGTTTGTGTCGTAAATGCCTGAATCGCACATCTTTTTCAAAGATGATATTAATCCCTCGATGACGTCTAATTTTTTCTGTTCCAGCCTTCCGGCGCCCAAGAGTGCGGTTAACAGGTCAATATACGCCTGTAATTTTTCTATGAGGCCGGCCTCGGCCGCATTTAAATCATCCTTAACGCCGCGCAGCGCCTCAACAGTATTTTCTATCGATGCCGTGTTATTGAGCGCGTCATCGTCAATCTTCCTCCCGTCGTCCGCCAGAAGCTCGAGCGCGGTTTTGCGGATCAATTTTAAATGTTTGCCGCTCGTAAGTTTAATCCCCATCTCCTCCAAAGCCGAGAGCGCCGTCGGCAGGAGCGACGGCTCGTCGTACCAGTCGGTCCGCATGGATTCGCGCAGGAGCGCGTCTACGCCGTCGTTGTCGTCTATGATCTGCGTGCTGAAGTGCACGCCGGTTTCAAACGGCCACGTTTGCAAAAGGCGCAGGCATACGGAGTGGATAGTGCCGATGTGCGCCTCGTGCATATTGTTCAGGCAGTCGCTTAGATGTTCCGCGAGACGTTTGTTGCTGACGCCTTGGCTGTTCAACTCGGCGATACGCCCCGCGATCCCTTCCCTGATGCGCTCTTTCAGTTCGCCCGCCGCCTTTTCGGTATATGTCACAAGCAGAATGTTGCGCAGGTGTATGAGTCCGCTGACGCCTTTTGGCGGCTCTTCGAGCATGCGCAGCACAAGCTTGACTATGGTGTACGTCTTGCCGGTGCCGGCGTGCGCCTCTATAACGCCGTGCCTGCCCAAATCTATGTCTTTGGGAGATGATAAAACCTGTCCGTTACTCATGTATCCACCTCCCTAACATCGGCTCGTATGCTGCTTTGACAAACCTGTACAGTTCCTCCGCCGGCATTTCCGCCGGTCTCTCATCAGTCAGATTAAACGCGTTCAGGTACGGATTATAGCCGGTGTTTCCCAGAACCATATCTCTCAGAGCCGTTTTTAAGTTTTCGGGTTTTGAGCCGTTTTCCGTTATGCCGTCCATGCATTCCCCGAAAGTGGGGAACTCCTTCTTCTTTGTCTTGACAATTTCCGCAACCGCCTTGAACGGCAGGTACTCGCAGCGTCTCTCTATCAGCATCTGTTTCAGAATTTCAGCCAGCCACTCCGTCATCTTGGGCAGCATATCAGGATCGATTTTCATATTCGCCGATTTTACCGCCGGTGTCTCGTCGTGATTCAGCGCGATAAGGGCGACGGGGCGGTTACCGCCCTCGCCGATCCAGCGCGTTACGCCGTCTATCCAAAGTCCGGGATTGTTCGCCGGGTCGCATTTTCTGTCAAACGCTATCATGCCGACAGGGCTTGTTTTATCGTTTGGGTCATTTGGGGCTATGGTCAGCGCGTACTTTATCTCTATGATAAAAGGTTTGCACGAGTCAAGCATGAATATGGAACTGTCATCAACCCGGTGGTTCGGAAAAACCTCCCGCAGCTGCGCCGCGACGGCGGTGCACCGCCTGGCCCACGTTAGAAGCTCGCTTTCTTCCATGCGGCGGATATGCCCCTCCGGCGCTTGCCCGGAGTCTACGTGCGCGCCGTAAATCATCTTCGCGGTTTCGATTGCGGACTGTACCGGATCCGTACCGGTATCATCCGAAAACAACCGGTTCAAAACGGCAATCCAAACCCTCTTTCTCAGCCCCAAGAGCATCCACCCTGTCTCAATTGGCTCATTGACAGCCGCCATATCACCGGGATCATCATCATCCATAATGCCCAGCGTTTTGTACAGATGGTATTCGAGCGGGTTCCCGAAAAATCTCTTTAAGTCGTAAAGGCTGGCAGTGTACAGGCCCGCATCATCAGGCGGGGGCGTACTTTTTACAGACGCTTTTACCGCCAGTTCATGCCGGTGTCTTACGCGCTCGCCCGAACTTTTGAGAGCCAGGTTTCTCTGCGCCCCGTCCCACGTCCCGTGCCCTCGCCCGCGCTCTCTCGCCGCGTCAAGCGACTCGTAGACGATCCACGGTATCTCCCGCCGCACAAGGCACTCGCGCGAATCGGCGTCAACAACTCCCTGGCTTTTCAGATACTCTTCCAATTCCAATATAACGCTTGACGGCTGCAGCACCTCGTCCTTCTGCATATCCCGCGCCCGAAACATGAGTACCAGCCGCTCGCGGGCCGCGTGCATCAGTTCAAGAAACGCGAAGCGGTTGTCGCGCACTTTGTCGGAGTCGCCCACGATCCTCTTGCTCGACAGCAGGTTCCAGCCGCTCGTATCGTTTGTGCCGGGAAACGCCGCGGCGTCGAGGCCCAAAGCGAATATCGCGCGGTGGGGGAGTACCGCAGACGACCGCAGCGGCGCAAATGTTATACCGTGCCACGCGGATGATGGCACCGAAAGCTCCTCGGGAACGCACCCGCGCACAAGCTCGATGAACTCGCCGCTCCCGATCGACTCGCGTTTCGCCAATGTCTGCTGCATGATTATCGAATCAAGCCCGCTCACCGCCTCCTGCCTCACCCGCGCCTCGGCGATGCCGTCAACAGAACCGTCCTGCGGGATATCCCCAAACCACCACCATACCGCCTTTCGGACAGATTCAACCGCGTCTGTGATTTGTACGGACATTTGTTCCCGGCTTACGGATGCGCCGGCCGGCAGGAAACTGTCTCTTGTGAATTGCGCCGATAACTCGTTTAATTTCTCCAATAATATCTTAAACTTCTCCGCCGTCTTCCGCACATCAGACACTTGCGCTTCCGGCTGGAAGATATCAAACAATATGCTGTCGCACGGAATCACTCCGTCTCCCGCCGTGTCAATCGCCTCAAATATCCGCGCAAGCCCGCGCCCGAACGTATGCTCGTCGGTCGCCGCGCCGCCCGCGTCCCCCATGCTCTCGCGCTGCGCGGCGTCGAACCCGCGGAACATCCCCTGTTCGCCGGCCCACCGCTCCCACGTTTCAATCTCTCTTGACGATATCTTTTGCCCGGCCCTTACGATTGGGTTGCGCAGAAGCTCAAAAACACGCGCGCGGTTAAATTCCCCCTCCGCAATGCCAAGCAGCACAAACAGCCCCCGCGCCGTAAAACTCGCCCCGCACGTGGCGCCGAGAATCGAAAAAGGTATATGCCCGGCATGCCCCGGCGGATACGCGCCGAAAACCCGCTGTATGTGCGGCGAATATTTGTCGGGATCGGGCAGGTAAACCGCAATGTCGCTGAAATCGCCCACCCCATTCTCAAACGCCAAATCAAGCACCATCTCCCGCAGCTCCTCAACCTCGCGGCCCGCGTCGGGGCAGGCGAGAATCTGCAATGTCCTGTCGTCAGCAATATTGCCGCTTATGGGCTCCATAGTATCAACACGGGACAGCAAAGACTTTTGCAGCGCGGCCAGTAATGTACGCGGATGATTGCCCTGATATGAATCAGGGCCGCCGCCGTCGCTGCAGTGATACTCAAAATTCCACTCGGCCTGCGGGCACCACAGATAAATGTTCTCCTTGCCCGCGCTGCCCCACAGCTTAAGCAGCGCGTGGTCCTCCTCGTGCCCGAATAACCCGAGCTGATCCAGTTCCTCCTTATTATAATCTTCCGGCCTTACCGGCTTGATCCCCGCCTCTTTGGCCGGCGAGCGGCTGTTCCACCGCCGCGTGTCAACGTCTTCCCAAAACTCCGCGCACGGGTTCGTCAAAAACACGTGCATCTCCACGCCGTCAGTCTGCGACATCTCTACCAGAGTATTGCGGTGGAAGTGGCTGATCTTCGAAACGCCGAAGAGGAAGACCTGCTTGTTACTCCCCACGCCGCACCACGGCCGCCCGTCTTTCGCGCACTCCTGCCGCCTCTGCCTGTACAGGTGCGGCAGAGTTGTATAATCTGCCGGGTTGAAGCACCGGTCCACTTTGCAGTAAAGATCCCTCTGCCACTCTTCGTGTATTTTCGCGTCCGGGCCGTCAAAATAAGGCCGGCCCGACAGCCACTGCGCGTCAATCCCTAAACGCCTCCACTTCGCGGCGCTCTCGTCCCACACGCTCGGGCGGTTGTACTCGTACTCCAAAAACAGCTGCGCGATCCGCGCCGACAGCTGCACCCGCTTCAGGGCGTCTATCCGGCCGTCCCCCTTATCGATAAGGTAGCTTCTGAGCGGGCTGTAGATACCCTCAGCGAGCTGTTTTTCGTCTAACAGGGCGCATATCACCATGGCCATGCGGCCGCCGTCGAGCATTTTCATATCGCAGCCGGGCAGGAGCGCCCCCCACAAAAACTTCTCGAGCGTAGGCATCCGCGCGTTGGCAACGCACCCAAACGACGGCGACTCAGCCAGCTTCACGCTAAGCCACTTGCCGACAGCCGGGTTAGGCACTATAACCGCCGGCGGGTCAAACGGGTCCGCCCAGGCCCCGCGGCCCCGAATCCGCTCAACAACCAGCGGAACAAGGGCGTCGGCCGACGGCGCGAATATCAGGTTCAGCATCCAGGGCTCCCTTTCAAGTCCAGTTAATATATAATGATAGTTATTATCTCTGCTAATGTCAAATGTTTTCTAAAAGATATTTTGGCTCAACACCCGATTTAATGGAAAATACGGTTAATAGCGGTCGGTAAATTGGGGTTTAGCGAAGCTAAAGTCAAAATAAAAGTCAAGGTCAACTAAGGGGGGAAGTCTCCCCCTCGCTCCAGCCAAAAAAGGCCAAAAACGGCAAAAAGACGCCATTTTTGGCCTTTTTTGTCTTCCGCTGCCCCCTCTAACGGGGACACCCCGTAACGCCCCGTTTTAGAGCCCCCCTCTTCTCAATGTTCTCCCCCATAAAGAGGGGGAGAACACTTTTTAAAACCGGTACGTCAAAAGCAACGTCAAAACATCGTAAAACCGGTAAGTCAACGTCAACGGTCGCCCCTTGGGGGCTTAAAACCGGTACGTCAAAACATAATAAAACCGGTACGTCAGCGTCAAAAGCCCATTAGATGGGGTTTTGACTTGTCCGCGTACCGTAGAAGCCAACCGTCTTTCATGCCGGGCGGCGAGTTCTCTTATTGGGGCTAATGATTCGGCGGCCGAGATGTGAATACATGGATTGCATGCTCCCGCCGGCACAGCAAGCCGCCTCTTTTCCCACGTATCATGGGATGGCATTGGCTCAAGGCACCGACAAAACATAATCCCATAGTCTTTTGATTTTATAAGCAGGCGACAAAACATTTTCCCATAGTATTCGGTCTGGTAGCCGTCCCCACCGGCATCATCAGCGCCGGTTTCATAATTTACTTTCAATTTCCCGCGCCCCGATGGCCTCGTCTATCTCCGCAACAAAATGTTCCGGCGACTCTATGTGGTACAGGAAGTAGTTGTTGATGATCATTTGGTAGATGCCGTGTTTTGAGAATAGCTCGGCTATCTGCCGTCCGGTCAGTTTTTTTTTGTTTCTGTAGTATTCTACGGCGAAGATCAGAAATTCGTTTTCCCTGCTCATTGTTCCTCCGGCCATTCCAAATTTCCGTTTTCCCGCTCTTCCGTGTAGATGCCGGCCAGCGTGGCGGCGCTCAGGTGCCACGCGGCGGTCTCTTCCTGTATGAGCGCGCCGTAAACGGGCGACCGGTAAAATCCGTCTAAAAAATCGGCCATTTTATCGTCGGGAACCTCAAGCTCCTCCGCTACCATTGGGATTATGCAGGTGCCGAGGAGTACGGAGAGCTGGTCGTTATTCATCTGTCCTCCGCCTTGAAAGATTCTTCGAAAGTGAGTGCCGACAGCGCCTTTTCGGTACAAAAGAGGTATTGGTTGTACAATTTTTTTACCTTAAACCGTGCGATTGCCTCGTCCTTGGTCAGCTGTCCGCGTTCGTAGAGTGCGATTGTGGTAAAAACGTCGTCGTTTGCTACCGGGCCGATTATCAGGTCGCAGGCCTCTTTTCTGCCGTATTTTCTGTTGCGGACCACAAAGTCCAGCCATTTATCCGACGGGGATTCAAATGTCAGCGTATCTAATCCTGCCGTTCCGGCGAAGTTATAGGCGTTTACGGTGGGCATACCCTCTCTTCCCCGCCTTGCGTATACCTTCAGGGCGAATGATTCCGCCTGCTCCCTGTTTGACGTGGTATAAAATCCACTGCCGAAATCGAGCGTTTGGGCGCGGTTGACCAGCTTAGGGCGCTTTATTTCCAGGTTAGACGCGTGAAAGAGTAGCATAGGCATTAAAATAACATTGGATAGCGGGCGGTGTCAAGATTTTTACGATAAAAAATTTTTTATTTCCCGAAGGCGCTTTTTTATGGTCAATGAGGTTGTCCCGGAGGCGGAGGTGACAGGCGGGGCGGCGGCAAGATTTAATTTAATCCAATTCGGGCAATTCCACCCCTACAAAAAAAATTTGACACACGCAATCCCCCTAATGTATATTGGATTATAGGTAATTTGACGGGACGGGTTGCGTTTTGGTTCGCGTATGGTTCTGTAAACAACAAATGCCTCTAAAGGGCCAGTATGGGCCTTTTATAGCCATGTCCCCAAAGACAGGAGTTTGTAAATGCTGAAGAAAGCGTCGTTGCTTTTTACGGTGATTGCGCTGCTCGCCGCAACCGCCATCGCCCAAGATCCGCCTCCGCCCGGCCCGGTCTACGTTATGGAAGATTTCCGGTCGGAACTGGTAGCCGTAATGTTTGAGGACACCGGCACTGCCCTCACGCCGAAATCATCCGCCGCGCTCGACAGCGTGTCTGCCGTAGTAAGGCGGAACAAACAACACCGCTATGAGGTCCACGGCCACACGTGCGCCGGGGCCGAAAACACGATGCGGTTCTCCGTCCAGCGCGTTCAGGCGATGATCAACTACCTGCTGGCAAGCGGCGTACCCACGGCGAAGATAACGACCGTGGTCAATCCCCCCGCCGACGCCGGAGCCAACGGCTGTACGCGGGACAGGCGTGTGGAGATTATGATGATAGAGACCCGGCAGGTCGAAGTCAAGCCCGAACCGCCAGCGGTAGCCATTCCCGAACCCGTCGCAGCGCCCGAACCTGAACCGGTATTGATACCCACCGCCCCGCCGCCCGAATCCGCCCCCAAACTCGCCGACGCTGCCGCCGAACAGGGCAAACAGGCAGTAGCGATCTACATGGCCGGGGACGAACCGAAAGGCGCACAGGGTGTGCACAATATCATGGGCGGAGAATTGGCGCGAGTGATTAGCGGTAGCGATAAATATCTTGCCGTGGACCGTACAGAAGTAATCCTCGAACAATTAGCCAAAGAACACACATATCAACGTAGCGGTGCGGTTGACGATGATCAGATAAAAGCGTTAGGACAACAACTCGGTGTCCAATACCTCTGTATCTCCGGCATCAATCCAGTCGGTAAACGATACTATCTCGACACTCGTCTGGTGGATGTCGTAACCGCCGAGATAATGCGCTCTGTCACGGAGACAAGCGCCTTGAGAGATGCCGAGGATATGAGCAGAATTGCGCGAAGTATCGCCTTAGAACTGATAGAACCTGAAGCAACAAGAAACGCGCGTTTGTTGAGGAAAAAAATCTTCCGATACACCGCGATAGGCTTAGACATCCTCGGTGCCGGAGCGCTGGCCTACGGGTACCTCGAGAACAGCAACGTAGTAAAGCATATCGATAAAAACGATCCGCAGGAGGCAAAGAGGGCAGAAACAAGGCGCAACGCGGCCTATGTAGCCGGCGGAGTGATTCTGGCGGGCGGTATAACCATTCACATTTTATTTTAATTTTAAAAAAAGGACAAAAAGGATATGAGGGACAATAAGGATTTTTCATACAAAATTGGTGGATTGATCTGCCTGATCATAGCGGTATCGTTGTTTACTTGCGAGAAAATCCCCGACCACTGCGGGGGCAAGGGGCCGGAGACGTGGTACAACCCCGATTACCAGTTCTGCTTCGCCGGCAAAGCGCGCGACCTTTGCGGCGGCAAGAAATACAACCCGCTGACGGATGTCTGCGAGAACCATATTCTGGGCACAAGGTGCGCCGACGAGAGCTTCGTACCCACGGGCGCCCCCTGCGCGGGGTACACGTTAACAACTGCCACAGTCCCAGCCGTCGGCGGTATCATAACACGTACCGAAGAGGGCCCGAACTATCCCGCCGGGTACGACGTTATCCTGATAGCTGAGGCAGCAGCCGGATATACGTTCGCCGGGTGGGCTGGGGCGCAGACATCAGCAAGCACGATGCTGTCGGTCAGAATGGACACCAACAAACCGATAGTGGCCATGTTCAACAAACTCGGAGAAAGCGGTGCCGGGATGTACACTCTCTTCGCCTCCGCGTTCCCGGAAAACGGCGGTACAGTCACGTACCAAAACGGCCCCGACTACGCCGCCGGAACGCAAATAACCGTAACCGCCGAGGCAAAGCCGGGGTACACGTTTACCGGCTGGTCCGGCGCGTCAACGTCTACATCCCGCTCCGTCCCCATTACAATGAATACCGGTAAAACGCTTGTCGCAATGTTTACGCCAATGGTGTACACGCTTACGGTCAACAGTGTCCCGGAGGATGGCGGGGCAGTATTTATCAACGGTACGGCGCTGACGGGTGCCGCGCCGCAGAACGCCGGGACAACGGTAACCGCCCTGGCCCGCCCGGCGGAGGGCTACGTGTTTGCCGGATGGTCGGGGGCGGCGAGCGGCACCGATAACCCAAAAACAATCAACATCTCCGGCAGCAACGCAACGCTGACCGCAAGATTTACGCGCAGCGATAACGCCGACCAATGCGCCATCGCCCCGCAAATTACACCGGGATGCCACGGATACAACCCGTGCACAGGTCTGACCGCCGCCCTTCCGGGGTCGCAGTGCTGTATAGCCAATAGCTCATTCCCCGGTTGCGGCGGGGATGATAATCCGCCAAGTTGTACCGACTGGACAGTAAACGTGGAGGCAACATGCGAACTCGCGGGCGAAAAGACAAGATACTGCAACGGTGTACTTGAAACCGAGACGATAGAGCGGCTGCCGTCTACAGACCCGAGTTGTCAGCACACGCACACTGCCGGCGAATGGGCTGTCTTGCAGGAGGCAACCTGCACCGCGCCCGGAACACAGGTACAGCGCTGTACCGCCTGCTACGAAATCGTCAATATACAGGAGATAGCGCAACTGCCGCCTACAGATCCAAGCTGCGGAAACGTGATTTTCCACATGCTGGTTGTAAACACAAGCGGTACCGGCTCCGGCACCGTTACGAAAAGTGTAGGCGGTACCACAACCATCGCGACAAGCTTCAACGACGGAACGGTTGTAACGCTAACCGCCCAGTCGAACTCAAACAGTACATTTAGCGGATGGTCGGGCGCGGGCTGCAGCGGTACCGGGAACTGTGCGGTGACGATGACGCAGGCTTGGACGGTTACCGCCAATTTTACGCTTAATACCGTTACCCCGCCTACGGATAGCACTGTTACTGATCCGAGAGACAACCAGACTTATCCCACGGTAAAAATTGGCGATAGGATATGGATGGTGAAGAATATTAATTACACAACAAGTACCAGTAACAGTTGGTGTTATAATAACGCCGCTGACAGTTGTACAAAATACGGTCGCTTGTATACTTGGGATGCCGCCATGAGTGCATGTGATGGACTGGGTAGTGAGTGGCGGTTGCCTGATACTGCTGATTGGAATAAATTGGTTTCTGCGGCTGGTGATAATGTGGCTGGTACAAAACTTAAAGCAAAGTCGCCGGACTGGGACGGTGAGGACGCATATGGCTTTTCGGCTCTGCCGGGCGGCAACCGCACCACGTATGGCATCGTCTACGTCGCCGGCAGCGCCGGCAGCTGGTGGAGCGCCACGGAGAACGGGAGCACCTCCGCGTGGTTCCGGAACATGGGCACGGGCTACGCCATTGTGGGCGGGGGCACCTTCGCCAAGGACGACGGTTTGTCTGTGAGGTGTGCCAAGGACTGCGCGTCGTGCGATTAGCGGAGCAAATCGCATGACGCCGCCCCGATCCGCGTATTTTTGCGGCACGGGGCGTTGCCTTTGATTTTTGTTTTGATGTGGCGTGTTATGGGTTGCAACATTTCGCCAAATTACCAGCACAATGATGTACCCCATTAGGGGTACAAAAAACAAAAATCAAAACAAAAAACCGTACACATTGGCATGTTGACGGGGTTGTCCCAAAACAAACCGTCGGATATATATATATGTATTGATTAAAGGTATGATGATCGCCGTAGCGCATTTTTGTTGTTTTTTGGCCAAAGCGGCGATAGCCCCGCCGTCAGGCAGGCATT
>Ga0209755_10002763_pt1 | contig 23282 bp, 21 predicted proteins | sample TergutCo191P1_FD_187301 | JGI IMG/M metagenome (GOLD analysis project Ga0209755, IMG submission 187301) | Cornitermes sp. P1 segment gut microbial communities from Petit-Saut dam, French Guiana - Co191P1 (SPAdes) (version 2) | ecosystem: Host-associated > Arthropoda: Insects > Digestive system... | reverse complement strand
TGCTATTTTTCTTGATGCCGATGCAAATTTTGAGAACATAAAGGAAAATCTGCGTAAAAAAGTTTCGCAGGGCAAGCAGTTTTTTGACGGGGCGGATACAAAAGTTGCGTTCAAAGGGCGGGAGCTTGACGATTTTGCCGAAAAAACCCTCATCGACATTATTACATCGGAGACAAATCTTGACATCACTTTCGTGCAAAGTGATGACTTTGTGATGCCCACGCCATCTGCCCCCGCACCGGCTACTTCAGGCGAGGTGCCCGTTTTCGCAGAAAATTCTGATACGAAAACGGCGCAAGCATCTTCCGGTTCTCGCCACGATAAAAAAGAGAGTGTTACAGCGTACTATCACGGTGGGCTTCGCTCCGGGCAGAGCATCAAATACAGCGGCTCTGTTGTGATTATGGGTGACGTTAACCCCGGTAGCGAAGTTATTGCAGATGGCAACGTCGTGGTTTTGGGTGCGCTAAAGGGCATGGCACACGCCGGTGCATCCGGCGATGCAGAATGTTTTGTGTCTGCGCTTTTGTTGCGGCCTACACAGCTTCGTATAGCCGGGCTAATATCATATGTGCCGGAAACGGCAACAAACGTACGCTCCGCCGCCGCTTACGCCTACATCAAAGATGGCCAAGTTTTTATAGGACCGCTGTAAAAACCTTGGGGGCGTTGCCCTCAAACCCCCACGAGGTTCTAATAATAGGAGGAGAAAAGCATGGGAGAAGTTTATGTAATCACGTCCGGCAAGGGCGGGGTAGGAAAGACAACAACGACTGCAAATTTGGGTGCAGGCCTTGCTTTGATGAACAAAAGCGTTGTGCTGGTTGATGCGGATATTGGATTGCGCAATCTGGACGTTGTAATGGGGCTGGAAAACCGGATTGTTTTCGATTTGATTGACGTAATCGAGGGCAATTGCAGGTTGAAGCAAGCCCTTATCAAGGATAAGCGTTACCCCACTTTGCATCTTTTGCCGGCGGCGCAAACAAAGGATAAGGACGCTGTTTCGCCGGAGCAAATGAAGAAACTTTGCGAACAGCTTAGGGAAGAATTCGACTATGTGATTTTGGATTGCCCGGCAGGGATTGAGCAAGGCTTCAAAAATGCCATTGCAGGTGCGGATAAGGCTATAGTTGTTACCACGCCGGAGGTTTCTGCCGTGCGTGATGCAGACAGAATTATCGGCTTGTTGGAAGCCGCCGAGGTTCATTCGCCGCTTCTGATTTTGAATCGCATTCGTGTAAACATGGTAAAACGTGGAGACATGATGGCGTTGGAAGACGTGACGGAAATTTTGGCGATTGATGTGCTGGGCGTTGTGCCGGATGACGAGGGCATTGTTATCTCCACAAACAAGGGTGAGCCTTGCGTGGCAGATAACGACTCTTTTGCGGGGCAGGCGTTTCGTGATATTTGCCGCCGCATGAACGGCGAAACCGTTCCGCTTATGGATTTGGATATCGACAAGGGCATTTTGGCAAAAATCAAGAAGTTTTTCGTTAAAGCGTAGGAGGTGCGGCTATGGAATTTTTGAGAAATTTGCTATCTAAGAAGCCGCAATCCGGCAGTGTGGCAAAAGACCGGCTAAAATTGGTGCTGATTCACGACCGTGCAAACTGCTCTACAGATTTGCTGGAGATGATGCGCAACGATATTTTGCAGGTTATTGCAAAATATATGGATATTGATGAAGCGGCGGGCATGGATTTGAATATCGAACAAACTACTGACGATAATAATAAAGTAGTGCCGGTTTTGTATGCAAATATTCCGATTAAAAATATGCGGAAAAAGAGGCGATAGTGATGGCAAAAAAAAGACTTTGTAAATCTGCAACAGATTCGAAAATTGATGGCATTTGCGGTGGCTTGGCGGAATTCTTTGGTATAGATTCCACCCTTGTGCGCATTGCGTGGGTAGTTTTCACATTTTTTGGAGGTTCGGGGATTTTGCTGTACATCATTGCGATGTTTGTAATGCCGGATGCGCCAAAAAATCCCGATGTAGTGGATGATTTGCCGCCTAACCATAACTAATGCACTGGAGGCAAATTCCCAAAGCATATGATTATTTGCTCGCACTTGCCGTAATCGGTTTGTGCGTTTTTGGCGTTGTGATGATTTACGCCGCCACAAACGCAGAGCTTATTCCGCAGTTTATTGTTGGCCGAGACGGAAATCTTTGGACACGCCAGCGAATGTTTATTATCTCGGGTGCGGTTTTAATGGTGGCGTTTTCCATGATTGACTACCACCTTATCACACGGTTTTATTTGTATATCTACGGGCTGATGCTGGTACTGCTTGTAATCGTTATGGTAATTGGTGCAGACGACCATACGGGAGTTGCACGCTGGTTGTGGATTCCCGTGCCGTTTGTTGGGTTTTTGAGTATGCAACCATCGGAGTTTGCAAAGATTTTTATGACGCTGTTTTTAGCACGGTTTCTCACGCTGTTTCACGAAAGGTTTAACCGGCCGTTGTGGTTTTTGGCGGTGCTTGCCATGATTGCATTGCCGGTTATGCTTGTTTTTGTTCAGCCGTCGTTTTCTGCTTCCATGGTGGTGCTTAGTATATCGCTTGTGGTGCTGTTTGTTGGTGGGCTGTACTGGCGCACCATTTTGGTCACATTTGGAATTTTGGCACCGATGGCTGTGGTTATTTGGTTTGATTTGCAGCGGCAATCGCCCATAATTTTGTCACGAATTTTGGGCGAATTCCAGTGGCGACGCATCGAGAGCTTCCTGCGGCCGGACATGGCAGACCGCTGGGCACGATACCAGACAGACCGTTCGTTGTACGCAATTGGCAGTGGCGGGCTTACAGGCAGAGGGTTTATGGAAAACCCATATGTAATTCTTGGTCACAACGATTTTGTTTTTTCTGTTGCGGCTTCACAGTTTGGTTTTGTTGGTGCAGTTATTCTTCTTGCAGTAACTGCTTTTGTGATTGCACGCTGTATTCGTATTGCGCTGAAAGCGGCAGATATGGAGGGGCGGTTGATTGCCGCAGGCGTAGCAGGGATGCTTATTTTCGAGACGTTTTTTCATGTGGGCGTGGCAACAGATTTGTTGCCCAACACGGGAATGCCGTTTCCGTTTTTGTCCTACGGCGGCAGCATGATTTGGGTGCATATGATTGCCATTGGAATTGTGCTTAATGTTGGCCTGCCGCGCAAGCCAAAGTCTATGTTTAACCAGCCGGAGGACGAGGTATGAACATTGCACTAATCGCTCACGATAACAAAAAAAACCTAATGGGAAATCTTTGCGTTGCCTACAAAAATATTTTAGCGAAGCACAAAATTTTTGCCACAGAAACAACCGGTTATGCCGTTGAAGATGCAACACGCTTGCCCGTTACAAAATACCTGGCAGGGCATCTTGGCGGCGAACAGCAGATGAGTGCCCAGGCGGCATTAAACGACATAGACCTGGTGATTTTTTTGCGAGACCCTCTTACGCCAAAACATTACGAACCCACAATTGACTCGCTTCTGCGGCTTTGCGATGTGCATAACATCCCCGTTGCAAGCAATCTCGCTACTGCGGAGGCGTTGCTTCTTGCACTGGACCGTGGAGATTTGGATTGGCGGTTAAACCTTAAAAGATAAAACCGCAGGGACGCTGTCCCCGCACCCCTGCAAGGGACAAGTCCCTTGACCCTATAATTGGTGGTGGGAATGCTGTGAAATTTTTGAAGGCGATGCTGGTTTCGATGTTTGTTACGCTTTTTGTGGGGGGTGGCGGTTTTGCGGCGGCGGTTTATTTTGGGCTGTTGCCTAACCCTATGCGGCAAACCGTGCCTGTGTTTATTGAAGTGCGTGACACAAGTTTGCGCAAGGCGGAAAAACCTGCGCCGCCCGTACACGTTTACATAATAGATGACGAGGATTTGCCCTGCCCGTACACGGTTACGATTTTAATATCTGCCGCCGGGGATGTAACTTTGGGCGGCGACAATCGCTGGCGTGGATATCATGCGTTTATGCAGGAGTTTCGTGAAAGCGGATACGACCACAGCATTTTTTTCGCAAATGTTGCGCAAATTTTCTACCAAAGCGATTTTTCCATCGTAAACCTTGAGGGGGCATTAACGAACATTACCGCCGCACCTGCGGATAAAGAATTCCTTTTTCGTGGGCCGCCACATTTTGCGCAAATTCTTGCGTACGGAAATATCGACGCTGTTACCCTCGCCAACAACCATACCGGGGATTTTGGATTGCAAGGTTATACCGACACGCAAGCCGCACTTCGTGACACAAATATTATGTATTTCGGAAACGAGACGGTGCTTCTGGTGGAAATTAACGGCATACTCGTAGGATTTTTAGGGCATCGCATTTGGCACGATGGTTGGGACAATCGCAACCGAGTAACCGCATCCATCGAACGCCTGCGCCGCTACGGTGCAGAGCTTATAATCGCATTTCACCACTGGGGCGTGGAGCTTGCCAACTTCCCGGAGCAATATCAAATAAACATGGGGCGGCACACTTTGCGAGCCGGCGCAGATTTGGTGCTTGGTGCGCACCCTCACGTTATCCAGGGCATCGAAGAATACAACGGGCGGTTTATCGTGTATTCGTTGGCGGATTTTTGCTTTGGCGGCAATGCTAACCCTGCCGACCAAGATGCGTTTATCTTCCAGCAGAAATTCACCTTTTACCGGGGAGAACTTTTGCCGAAAAACGAGACAAATATCATCCCCGTTTTCATGTCCAGCGTGCGTGGGCGAAACGATTTTCGCCCAACCCCCGCCGAACACGAAGACGCAGAGCGTATTTTAGAACGGCTCGAACGGTACAGTGCGGCATTACGGTAGACCTTGGGGCTTGCCCATAACGCCCCTACCTCGGGAAAACTTTTCGGATGCAGGTGACGCGCACGGCACTGTCCCCCGCATCCGAAAAGTATTTCCCGACGGGGCTTTGGCTTCGGCAATCCTGTAAGGAATTTTGTCTGACGGCGAGGGGGGCAAAAAAAGGCTGCTGCAAAATTTGCAACAGCCTTTTTAGAACCTGTACCCCCGTTGAAATTTTAGGGGTTAAGGGGAGTTGCCCCCAAGGTCTTAATTCGTGCTTCCTTTAAGAATTACAACGCCAAGTGGCGGAAGTTTTATGGGTACGCTGTGTTCACGGCCATCGCAAAGATGCGCTTCGGAGGAAAGATTGCCGGGGTTGATTATGCCGCTACCGCCGTATTTTACATCGTCGGAGTTCATTATTTCGGTGTATTTGCCCTCTGCGGGTACGCCTACACGATATTCCATGTGCGGGCAAGGCGTGAAATTACATATGAAAATGAGATATTCATACGCACTGCCTTTTTTCTCTTGGTCGGCTTTGCTGCGGCGTTTTTTCTCGGCGGTACGGTGGAAAGATAGGATGCTTCGCTCGTAGTCATCGCAGTTTATCCATGAGAATCCGCCGCCGTCAAAGTCGCTTTGCCACAGGGCACGCTCCCGGAGGTACAAGTGATTCAAATCCCGTACAAAATCACGCATTTGGCGGTGATGCTCAAACTCGTCCAGCAAGAACCAATCCAGCGTACGTGCCTCGTTCCATTCGTCAAACTGGGCAAATTCGCCGCCCATAAACAGAAGTTTTTTGCCGGGATGCCCCATCATGTAACCTAATGCAGAGCGCAAGTTAGCCATCTTCTGCCAGGTGTCGCCGGGCATTTTGTTAACCAGCGAGCCTTTGCCGTGTACAACTTCGTCATGGGACAGCACCAGAATATATTTTTCGGAATACGCATACACCATGCTAAACGTGAGGTTGTGATGGTGATGGCGGCGGTACACGCTGTCTTTTTTCATGTATTCGAGGAAGTCGTTCATCCAGCCCATGTTCCATTTGAGGGAGAAGCCCAGACCGTCGTGTTCGGTGGGGCGTGTCACACCTGTCCAGGCGGTGGATTCCTCTGCAACCATAAGAACGTGCGGATGCGCACCTCTAAGCACAGAGTTCATGTGCTTCATAAATTCCACGGCTTCGTTGTTTTCACGACCGCCGTATTCGTTTGGAACCCATTCGCCGTGCTGTTTGCCGTAGTCCAGGTACAACATCGAAGCTACAGCATCCACACGCAATCCATCAAGGTGATACTGGTTTATCCAAAAAAGTGCGTTTGCAATAAGGAAGTTTTTCACCTCGTTGCGCCCGTAGTTGAAGATAAGCGTTCCCCAATCCGGGTGTTCGCCCTGGCGTGGGTCTTCATGTTCGTAAAGGCGGGTGCCGTCAAACCAGGCAAGCCCGTGGGCATCCTTGGGGAAGTGTGCGGGAACCCAGTCCATCAGTACGCCAATATCGTTTTGGTGACATTCGTCAACGAAAGCCATAAATTCGTGCGGGTTTCCGAAACGGGAAGTTGTGGCGTAGTACCCCGTGACTTGGTAGCCCCATGAGCCATCGAACGGGAATTCTGTAATCGGCATCAGCTCTATATGGGTGTAGCCCATGTCCTTTACGTATGGGATAAGCTCTGCCGCAATTTCGGGCCAGCTTAGGAAACGCCAGCCATCGTCGGATTTTTTGCGCCAACTGCCCGCATGAAACTCATAAATATTTATAGGTCCGTCCATCGGGTCTTTTTTGGTGCGGTTGGTAATCCATTTTTCGTCGTTCCATTTGTAGCCGCCGATATCGTACACCATGGAAGCCGTACCCGGGCGAAGTTCTGCAAAAAACGCATATGGGTCGGATTTATGGAAGAAACCGCCGGTGTGGGACGAAATTTCAAATTTGTACTTATCGTAATTGGCAAGCCCGGGAATAAAAAGTTCCCAAACTCCGCCGCCGCCCATAGAACGCATGGGGTGACGCAAACCGTTCCAATCGTTAAAATCGCCCACAACGGATATGCGCTTCGCATTGGGAGCCCAAACGCCGAAAAGAACGCCGTCTACGCCGTCCACCTGCATTGGTGTGGCACCCAGTTTGTTAAAAATTTCGTAATGCGTGCCTTGGCCAAAGAGGTGCAAATCCATATCGGAGATTTGCGGTGCAAAGCTGTATGGGTCCCATGCTTCCCATTCACTTCCATCGTGAGAGGTGAAACGCAATTTGTACTTGAAATGCTTTTGCTTGGGTAAAACCAAAGTAAAAAAGCCCGTGGTATGCTCGAGGGTCATCTCTTCGCAATACGTAGGCTTCTTGGGGTTAAGTACATCCACTTTAACCGCACCGGGACAAAAAGCACGCACTATTGTAAACTCCTCGCCTTCGAAGTCCGCATCGTGCATTCCCAAAACGTGGTGGGGGTCGGCGTGTTCGCCGTTCACAATTTGCATCAATTCGTGCATATTTGTGGTAATCATGGTACTCATCTCCTTTCGCTTGTACAATTGTAACATAAATGTAACAAAAAGCAAGTGCGGTGCGCCCGGCGCACAGCGGTAACCGAGGGCACGTCTGCAAGCGTGCGCATTCTCTCGAAGCCGGATGCGCTTGGTGCGCTCGGCGCATGGCGATAACCGTGGGACACGTCTGCAAGCGTGCGCATTCTCTCGAAGCCGGGTGCGCTCGGGTGCGCTCGGCGCACGGCGATAACCGAGGGTGCGTCTGCAAGCGTACGCATTCTCTCGGCTTAACAACACGTTTGTTGGTCTATTTCTTGTTGAGAAAATTGCTGTATAAGTCCAATACCTCTGATGTTTCGCCAAATGCCATTTGTTTTCCCTTATGAAGCCACAGCACTTTGTTGCAAAGTTTACGGGTCTGCTCCATGGAATGCGAAACGAAAATAGTGGTTGCCCCGCCGGAAATAACTTCTTCCATGCGGGCTTCGCTTTTTTTGCGGAAAGAGCCGTCACCCACGCTCAAAACCTCGTCCAAAATCAAGATATCCGGGCGAACAAGGCAGGCGATTGAAAACGCAAGCCGTGCTTTCATCCCGGATGATAATTGCCTAAACGGGCGGTCTTGAAAATCCTCAAGCTCTGCAAAGGATATGATTTGTTCGTAGGCATCGTGCATAAACGTACGAGTGTAGCCCATTAATGCGCCCCGCAAAAACGTGTTCTCCCGCACTGTCATTTCGCCGTCAAAGCCGCTGCCAAGTTCGAGAAGTGCGGCAATTTTTCCGTTAACAACAAGTTTGCCCTTTGTTGGCAACATTATCCCCGAAATCGCTTTAAGTAATGTGGATTTTCCTGCGCCGTTATTGCCCACAATTCCTAAAAAATCGCCGCTGGCAAGCTCGAAACTTACATCCTCTACCGCCCAAAATTCTTTGGCAGAGTACTGACCTTTCAATTTGCGCACAACAAAGTCTTTCAATCCCATATCTCGAAAATCTCCGACAATATAGCGAACTCCTACGTTTTCCAGTTTAACAGTCATGGCTAACCTCACATATAGTACACAAAACGGTAATTATACCGCTTGTAAAAATACGAACCAATGGCAAGTGCAATCAAGGCATAAAGCCCGCAAAGCAGCTGTATATGCCAGTTTGGGATAACGCCGTGCAACACAATTAACCTAAAATATTGTATGTGTGTAAAAATCGGATTAAGCAAAAACAGTCGCTGAATAGTTACAGAAAATGTTGAAATATCGAAAAATATAGCGGAAAGCCACATTACAAGCATGGTGAAAATATTGTACAAATATTGAATGTCCTTAAAAAACACAAACAGCGCAGAAAGAACAAGACCCATGCCGATATTAAAAAGCAGTAGCGTGATGATGGGGTAAACAAGCAAGAGAAACCTAGGGTGAAACGCAACGCCATCAATGGCGGCGAAAATGAAAAATATAACAAGCGTAAGCCCAAAGTTAAGCAATGACGAAACATTTCGTGATAGCAAAAACAGGTATTTCGGTACTTTAACTTTGTTGATGATACCGCCGTTTGAAACCAGCGATTGCATCCCTTGGTCTGTGGATTCCTTGAAAAACAAGTACATGATTTTGCCGGCAAAAACAAACACAACAAAATGCGGAATATCTCTGCCAAAAAAATGCCCAAACACCAAAACCATAACCGCAATTTGCAAAAGCGGTCCCAGCATACTCCACACAATTCCCAAAACTGTGCGCTTGTATTTCTTTTTGAAATCACGCTTTACAAGCTCCGAAAAGAGGAAATTATACGTTTGCCAACGGTCGTTAATTACTGAAATCATAGCGAATCCTTTCTGCATCGCAAAAGAGAAGTGGTTGGTGTGACTAACCAGTTCTTTTCGCAAGATTAGACCTGTCCACCTATGCAGTTTACCATTAAGCGTTAAGCGTGTCATTTTAATCACATTGCGAATAAGTAAAATGATTATGTATCACCTTGTGAGTAATTAAAGTGGTTATGTATCACATTGCGTGTGTGTTAATCCAAAGTCAAAAGGCGCAAGCATTCGACCGAATAATACGGCAAAAGTTTACGCCTTTCTATTGTAGTTCTTTGTGCGACTAATTGCACTCATGCGTATCGAAATCAACTGTTTCATCTTTAACCTCGACCTCCGCAACAAAATCAATCGGAATTTTAGCAAACATTTCCTGCACAATTTCAAACTTCATAGAGTTCTTTTTGTGTTCCTTAACAACACGCTTGTCTGTACATTTAAGCACAGCATCCTTGACATTTGCGTGCGCACTAATTTCCCCCGGAACTGCAATGCTTATCTTTTCGCAAGTTTCGGTACTGCATTTTGCCTTTTTGCGCTTTTCGTCATGGTTGTGCGGGTTGTTGTGTTCGTGATTGTTTTGATTTCCATGATTATTGCCCATTTTTAACACCTCCTCCTCTTTTAGGGTTGTACTGCATTCTATTCAGATGCAGGCGGAAGTGTTACAGCTGGGATATAATCGTTAAGCGTACACATTCTCTCAAAGCCAGGTTCAGTTTCCTGGCGCACAAAAAAGGTGGCTAAAATTTGCAACAGCCACCTTTTTTTATGCTCTATTCGGTTTTGCTAACTTAGGCTTACCGATAAACCTCTCGGCATTTTTACACATTCTTCATTAGTGGTGGTGGATTTTCCACCTGATAATAGTATATGCCGGAAATTTGCGGGTGTGACAAGTAAATTGCAACTCGGGTTGATTTCCATGTGGCTTGAAAATTTTTGACCAACAGCGAGGGCTGGTTTGAAAGTCTCAACAGGATAGACCGGCGCAGGCTTTTGGCAAAAAGACCGCAAGTTCAAGTGAGTTTTCAAGTTCATTGCCAGCCACAAGAAAATCATACATATTGTTCATCATTTTTTAATGATTTTTTTCAAGACCTTAGACATTTCACGCAGAGGCTTTGTGATTTTCCACGAAGAAGAGTTTCTCAATGACTCTACCTCAGAAGTGAGAGCCTGTATACGCAGTCGGTCAGATTGCGCCTGGTTGCTCTGCTCTTTCTTAACTCCACGTCCTTGTGCCCTAAACTTGGCTATAACGGACTTTGCTTTTTCGGCGTGTATTCCATTATGCCTCAGGATATAATTGTAGATTTCAGTGGCAAAAAGGTCGCCTTTATTTACTACAAATTCACCCAGGTAATCCCAATACGAATCTATGTTTTTGTAAAAGTCCTCGACAGGAAATACTTCGCGAAAATGGTCCAGTTTGCCTAAAATATACAGAGAAAGCATACTCCGGCGGCATTTACTGCATACTCCATAGTTATTACCTTTTGACCAGCAAACATACAAAAACTTATGAGCTACAGGATTATCGGAAATAAAATCTGTTTTTTGAATTCGTGTAAACGCCCCGGCTTCCGAATAAATACGCAAACTGCGAACACTAAAACATTGAACGGCAAGCAAATCGTAATAAAGAGGGTCTGTTGTTTCAGGGTTTGATAAATGGAAATGCGAGTAATCATACGATGAAGCAAACAAATAAACTCCCCACAACTTTGCCATAGCGTGAATGGTAAATGCAGTTTTATAAGAATATTGTTTCCACCCGGGTATTGCATCCGTTATATTTGAGTCTGATACTATGATAGGTAGTTTCAGCTCTATGGCAGAATTTTTTGCACGCACAACAATGTTTTCTTTCACTTGCGGTCTGTCATCAGCCTTGTAATCATGATAATTTCCAATGTCGCTAATAACCAAGTGTGTAAGACGTGGATGAAAATCATTTGCAGTGTCAATGTGATTCAATATTGCATGAAAAGAGTCAATTCCGCATGATATAGCTGTGCCAACTGCGCCTTCATTTTCAAGCAACTCGGATGTCGTAGTAGCTGTGATATTTGGGCGATGCCACTTTTCATCCATATTGCAAAAAATCGGGAACAAATGCTGCGTTACGTTATAAAGCAACTCCTGTGTAACAGGAGCAGTACAAATAATATCGTGCTGTTTTCTCATTGCGTATTGCAAAACAGCAATCAAAAACGCATCGCTTCGCTCATAGCATAAATATTTTTCATATTCACTATCTACTTCATACCACAAATCCTTTTTCTCATTATCAATGATTATAACAGCGTTAAGGCGGCTTCTACCATTGACTCGTACAATTTCCGGCTGATGAATTGTTATCATTTTATTTCCCCGCAATCTCTTTTATAGTTTAGTTAAAACGCATACTGATAGTATGCTGCATCAAAACGTGTACGCCAAATTCTGTGCTTTGCATACTATCTTTTCTCCGCTATACAGGATGGTCGCATTATCGTCTGTGCGTTCAGCCAATTCAACAATTGTTCCGGCAGGGATTTTATCCTCATCCGAAATTGGAATGTCTACAATGGTTTTGGCATTCACCTTAAATTCCCATCCTTTTTCTTTTATGTTTTTCCACAACTCCACAGATGAATCAAGAAATCCGGTTTCAACCGATGGCTCAAGCGTTAACGCCGCTAAATCACGCTTTGGCAAAAGTTCCAGCGGGTCAACTACATTTTCAAGTTTATTTCCGCCAATGCGAATTTCAAAATGCAAATGTGGGATGCGTGAACTGCCACTATTTCCGCTTAGTCCTATTACATCCCCCTGCATAACCTTGTCACCTTTTTTCACCTTGCAATTGCATAAATGAGAGTATGTGGAGTAGACAGGCATATACGAATACTCATCTTCGTGTTGTATTTTTACATAATTTCCAAGGTTAAAATGCTTTGTGCCGTTTTCTGGCTCATCTGTCATAACGTCAACTATCACGCCGGGTGCGGCTGCCAGTACATTTGTTCCAGGCGGCGTAGTAATATCAAATCCGCTATGAATACTTTCAACAAGGCGTGAGTAAGATTTTTTCCTGAGTTTAGCATTATTGTGGGTTAACCCTGCGACTTTTTCATTCCCATCATTGTATAAATACCAATCATGTTCAAGAATTGCGTATTTTGGTTCAACAGGCCAGATAAAATCGGTAATTCTTTTATCTATCATCGGTTTGATTTTATCTTTTAGCAATTCCAGCACTGATACATATGTGCGAACTAGGAAATCATCTTTCAAACCACCGTTTAGTTCCTTGATGGCAGGAATAATAGGATGTGAGCCGCCCCCGAAATAACCCGCAACATAACACGGTATATAGCATTCTTCTGTAATTTTTACTTTGTTGTCTTCTTTTATCAGGCAAAATTGCAAAATTGCGGTCTTCCTTGTGACCAAATTCATATCACTTGTATGAAAATTGCCCAAAGAAAAGGCAACAGGAACATTGCGCCCGTCTTTGGATTTGATAATGTCATATTCCTGCAAGGAATGCGTATGCGAACCAATGATATAATCGGCACCGGCATTTGCGATTTCTTGTGCCTGCAACCTTTGATTTTTGCCTACGGAATGTGAATATTCCGATTCTGTACCCCAGTGGATATAAATCAAGATAAACTCAGCACCATCTGCTTTTGCCGCAGATATGTCACGTTCTACAAGTTTGGGGTTATACTTATTTATGACAACGGATTGACCTTCATTGGTTAACCGGTCTTCGTTTTTGTTAAACCACGTAGAATACGACAAAAGACCGATTCGTATTCCGTTTATGCCTATTATTTTGTAGCGTTTTTCCTCTTCGCTTGTGAATAAACCTGTGCTTCCGAATCCCTTATCGCTCAAATGCAACAAAGTTTCTTCGATTCCGTCTGCTCCGCAATCCAAATTGTGGTTGTTTGAAACAGCAAAAATATCAAAACCTGCATAGCGCAGCGCATCCAAATATTCCACCGGTGCGTTACAATGATATTTTCCGGCTATCTTGTGTTGCTCCCTGGCATATGGTGCAGTTGTGCATATCATGGTCTCCAGATTCCCAACAACCAAATCAGCAGTTTCAAATATCGGCTTTACATATTTGAAGCTGCTCCTGAAATTGTACATATCGCCAAAGAAAGCAGCTTCCTGCATTTTGGGTTCGCCCATTAAATCGCCAACGCACATTATTTTGGCGATTCCGGTTGTTTTGGCAGTGGAGGGGAGTTGTTGGAAAACACCGTCCACTTCTACAAAGCGTGGGTTTATGCTGTTGGTAGTACGCTCAATGCGTTCGTATGGTGGTGCGATTTTTTCGTATTTTGCCAAAATTCCTTTTGCCGAAGACGCTTTTTTCTTTCCAAATAATGATTTTAGTGTGCGCATAAAATGTCATACCTCGATTTCCGGAAACCACCTAAAGTTTAACACCAACCAAGCTGTCATCAATGATTTTGTTTATATTTTTAATTCCCAAACCCTCCGGCGTTCTACCCTCGGCACGCAAATCTCTCCCCAGTGCGGCACTTGCCATTTCAATTAGCGCAGTACAAATGGGAGTAGGCGTATCCAGTTGCTTGCCAAGTGCTTCAAGCATAGCCAGTCCCTGCGGAACATCTTCGGAAATATATCTTGAATCTACAACTATCGGTCCTTTTGCCCTATACGGAGAGGACGCATATTCAAAAAACACTTCCTTTGCGTCTCTTTCATCATCCAGGCTATTACGATGCTTGCAGGCTTCAACATATGGTATTTTCGGTAGCCCCAACTTGTCCAAAACCTGCATTTTTTCGTCATCAAGACGTTCAAGTATATTCCAAACGCTTGGGGTAAAGGCCTCCCAATACATACAATAGTCGCCATTTGTTTTTTCGATTCTGGGAATACTCATGATTGCACCAACGGTATGCACAATAAGATTAGGATTGTGCAACGCCGCCTCCACAACGGATGATAAATATTCGTAGTTATGCTGCATACTGTCCAGAGCTGTTTTTGCTTTTGGAATGTCCGCTTTTGGATACACTCCTACAGGGTTTCGTACATTTCTAAATCCTGCACGAATATGCCCCGGTTCGCTTATTCTGCAATCAATTGGTGAGCTTTCACCCTCAACAACGGTGATGTTCACATTTGGGCAATGCTTCAACACATAGGCAGTGGAAAGATAGCCCGGAACAATCATTAAAATTTGCCCGTTTTTTAGGTGCGGCGCAATTTTTTTGATAAGCGATTCGTGATGATTTGTCATAATTGAAACATACACAAGCTCGGCATCCGAAATAAGACTTATATCCTCCGTCACGCAGGAAATATTACTAACAAATGTTTCTTTCGAATGCCACACTTCCATACGGCCGTCATTTTTTTTGAGATACTCAAAGTTTTCATTGTGCATAGACTTAGACGTTTTAATTAACGTCACAATATGGCCTTTTCTCGTCAAGTCTGCCGCAACGGCACATCCCATGTTCCCTGCGCCCAAAATTGCAATCTTCATAAATTTCCTCCGATATAATCTAAGTTTACCAATTTTCCTATCATTTCATCCGTTTCCGGAAGCCTGTCAACATCCATTCCTCCTGATGGTGTAAATGTCATTTCGCCAAAAAACAGCTCGCTGTCCACTATATAAAAGTCAACCCGTACAAACGGAAACGCTTTGGATAAAATATTTGCCGCTTCAATCATTTTTTCAAAAGGCTCTGGCTTTGGTAGTGAAAAATTTTCTTCAGCATTAATGCTGTCATTGTTAATTCTCGCCAATTTCCAGTTTTCATCGAAAAAATAAAACAGCGGTTTTCCGTCGGAGCGGCCAACGCACACCAAAATAAAACGAGCAGAGCCATTGATGCAGTATACTTTGTAATCGTCAGGAGGTTTTCCCTCGGAATCACACAAATATTTTTCACATAATATTAGGCGTGGAATCTTGCGGTAGTTTATTTCTGCTAATCTGCGCCAAAATGCTGTTTTGAGCCATTTGTTTAATTGCCGATTTGCGGAATCAACGTCTACTTCTTTTTTTTTGGGAAAAAACAAATTGTATCCACATCCGTGGTTGCATTTCATAACAAAACTCTCCGGCAATTCATCCCATTTGATATCGTATGCAGAACACCATGCCCCGTAAAACGGCACAAGCAATTGCTCAAGTCCTACGGATTTTACATATTCTCGAACCAGTACTTTATCGGAACATTGCACAACAAGCGTGTTATCTTTGTATGTGTTTAGTTTGAGCCACATTATTTTGTCGTTAAGCATAACGGGGTTTGCCAAATCAAGTCGCCGCTTCATGATAACGTAAAACATGATTTTGCTTGTTAGTATAGGAAAAATTCCGGATAGTAGCCCTACTAGATAAAGCCGCAATTCCCACAGCCAAATTTTCATATCAGCTTATACCGGTATTTGTTTCGCTTTCGCTTATCCTCGAGTTTTCGCATGAAATAATCTCGGACTTCCTCACTGTATCGGGGGTATCTGTGCAAATCTTGATGCACATTTATTTCAACAACCATAAACCCTTTTTCTGTAATTGCAATATCGAAACCCAGATATTCCAACTGTGGCATGAACTTGCATATTTCTACAAGTTTGCTTTTAACCATATCCCAATGAGGAACTGTACCCTCAATTAGCTCGCCCGTATCCGGGTGCGTTGGGCACTCGGTAATAACATGGTCTATAACTTGCTCTCCACCAAAAAAATGCCCAGTTTTAAGGTTTATGCTTGCGCTTACTCCCCCAAAGCCTACATTATCAGTCATGCCCGTAGACTCACTGCCTATTCTCATATACGCATCACAAACGACAGGTGAAATGCCATTTTCATTTATGGTCATTACTCGGATAGTGTTTACAGACTCGGGATAAATTGCTTTTATGTCATCGTGCATTCTAATGTATTCCGTGATTGCATAAAAAACCGTTGCGGAATCAAAAAGCCGCACTATATCGTTAATATGGCACGGTATATTGTTCATGAAATATACGCCATTGCGATACGATAATTTCTTAAATCCGATGCCATGCGCACCAGATGACTTTTTGTATGCGAGGTCACCTTTGTCACGAAGAAGTCGCAAAATACCATCATAGTTTGACTCGTAACCATCAGGGCAATCCACAAGCGGAACAACGTCTTTTATATTGCCCCAGCGTGAAAGTATATGAAAGTAGTATTCAGGTATGTGGTCTCTGAAAGGCTCCAAAACATAACGTGTTGTAACCTTGTCATTTATCCATTTCACAAAAGAGTTGTTAATTGGATGCAGATAGCAGTAATCTCTATCAGACAAAAACTCCCTGTAGTTTTCTTTCGTGATGTCGTACTGCGGAATCCGCCATGGTCTAAATCCTCGCCTAAAGCTCCAAATTTTCTCACGAAGTGAGTATTCTTTTTCTCCATACAGGTCAACCTTTATAGAGCCTACCCACGAACGTGCCATATAATCCGAATAACCTTTTCTTCTCAAAGGGCGTATTATTATCAAATTTTTTGTTTTTCGCCATAAGTTTTTTCGTATTTTGTTAATCATTGCAACGGGCTTGGCAACGGGGTATGTTATAACCCTTTTTGCAATTCGTAAATTCAACAGGGTTTTTTGCTCGGCTTTTGCTTTCAACTTGGGGATAGCACTAAGCGACCCTTTGGCGGGTCTTCGCATAATTTTGAGTATGGTGCATAATATTGCGTCATCGCTACTACCGGGGTGTAAATCAGTCAATATTTGCAAATGTTGCGGCAATTTGGTTTCAATCCACATATTGAGCAATTCGTTACATATGATAAATAATTCGTGGTCACGTTCGCCGGTGTTAAGTTTGCAAAAGGCGGTATAAGCCATCATTAAATCTTCTGCCTCGCTGTTTCCGGGAGAAATTTTGTATTTATCCCAAGCACTGTGCAGAACGTCAACGCTTTTGTTAATATTCAATAACTCTGCAATTTCGCTTTCGGGCAAAGTGTCGATTTGCGATTTTACGTTTTTACTGGTTTGAGACAATTTTACCACCCCTTATCGTTTAGTCTCTCAAATATAAATCTCGAGTATATACTTTCTCCGAAACGTCATCCAAATCACTATGATATCTATTAGTTATGATTATATCTGACTTGGATTTGAAGTTTGCGAGGTCTTGTATTACGGTGCAGTCTAGAAAAGTTTCATCCCGGCAAGCGGGTTCGTAAACAATAATTTTAACGCCTGCGGACTTGATGCGCTTCATTACCCCAAGCACAGAGGACTGGCGAAAATTATCGCTACCGGATTTCATAACAAGACGGTAAATGCCAACCGTTTTTGGCTTGCGTTCCAGTATACGCTTTGCAATGAAGTCTTTGCGGGTGCTGTTGGCGGCAACAATTGCACCAATTATATTGCTGGGAACAGTTTGATAGTTTGCCAGAAGTTGTTTGGTGTCCTTTGGCAAGCAGTATCCGCCATAACCAAAAGATGGATTGTTATAATAACTGTTTATACGAGGGTCAAGGCACACTCCATCTATAATTTGACCTGTGTCCAGCCCACGCATTTCCGCATAAGAGTCAAGTTCGTTGAAAAAAGCAACACGCATTGCAAGATACGTATTTGAAAAAAGTTTAATCGCCTCTGCTTCCATCGCACAGGTTATAATAACAGAAACATTACGGTTAAGCGAATTTTCATGTAGTAATTTGGCAAATTCTTCGGCTTTGTGGCGGATTTGCGGGGCATCTTTCGGAAAGCCTGCAACTATGCGAGATGGATAAAGGCAATCTTGCAGAGCTTGTCCCTCTCGCAAAAACTCCGGCGAAAACAGAATATTTTTGTAGCCCAGGTTGTGCAAATCGTCTGTGTAACCCACAGGCGTTGTTGATTTTATCACCTTTATCGCATTCGGATTTATTTCATGTGCCTGTTTAAGCACTGCCTCCACCGATGACGTGTCGAATTGGTTGCGTTTAACATCGTAATCCGTTGGGGTTGCAATTATTATAAAATCCGCATCGTCGAAAGCCTCTTTGGGTGAGAGGGTGGCTGATAAATTTAAGGGGCGTTCTTCCAAATACTTTTCCAGTGCAGTGTCCTTAATGGGAGATTTTTTGTTTTTGACGAGATTAACTCGCTCTTTGGAAACATCAAAAACCGTTACATTATGGCTTCCTGCAAGAAGCACTGCTAATGACATACCAACATATCCAATGCCCGCCACTGCAATTTTCATTTGTTTTTGCCCCTATAAGTTTTTGTAATTTGCCACAAGGCATAAACGGTTTTTGGAAAAAGCAGAACCGCAAATGTGCGGAGCTTCATTTTAAGTGAAACGTAGGACGAGAGAAAAAACGTGAACGCAAATGTGCGGGCTTCTTTTTTTAGCATTGGAAAGTGGCGAAGTGCATCAAATTTTAAGGAATAAAACATTAACCCCATCGCAACGCAAGTGTATTGTACTTTCGCCAAATTGCACAATGCTTTTGAAGATGTGCGCTTAACGGCATAACGCCAAGCATCCAGTTCGGACAAACGCCTTACGTTGAAACTTTTGCTGGTGCTGCCTTCCCGTTTGCAGTAGTTATATAGAGGTTCGGGTATATAAACAGCATCCGGGTTTTTCAAGAATATATCTAGGGTGAACATTGCATCCTGGGCGGCGTAAAAACTTGTGTTAAAGCGTGTGTCGCCAATGATTTGACGGCTGAATAATTTATTCCATACATATACGTAGCCCATGGTGTACCTGTCGTACAAAATACGTTCAAGTGCATATTGGTTATTTAACATTACCGCCGATGACGTGGAAATTCGTTTAGATGTCTGTCCGTTTGTATCGTGCATAGTGTAGCCGCACATTGCGATTTCGAGTCCCGATTCTGTTGCGGTTGAACAGAGACGTTCGAAAATATTCGTCTCCACCCAATCATCCGGGTCAACAAATCCAATCCATTCCCCTTTTGCAATGTCAAGACCTGCATTCCTTGCTACACTGACGCCGGCGTTTTCTTGATGAATCACTCGAATACGATTATCTTTTTTTGCAAAAATATCGCAAATTTCACCGCTATTGTCGGCAGAGCCGTCATTAATCAAAATAATTTCGAGATTTTTATAGGTTTGCCCTGTAACACTCTCCATGCACTTTGGCAAATATTCCGCTACATTATATACGGGTATTATTACGCTTATAAGCGGCAAAATTGACTGCATTTTGTTAGTTCGCACCTCGTATTTGAGTAGTAAATACCCTAAAAACATTGCTGTTCTTTAGTTTCAAATAAGCCTTGCCGCTTATTCCCAGATATGAGAAAACCAAACACATTAAATAAGTAGCATTTGCGGAGGTTTTTAGTTTTTGGTTTATATCTCGTGCCAGCTTTCTTCCGGAGGGCTTGTTTGGGTTTTTGATTAGTGCCGCAATGTAGTAGCTTGCAAGGATATCTCGTTGCTTATATGCGAAATAATCGGATATGGCGGCGGTTGAGGTGGCGGGTGTGTTGTTTGATATCCGCAAAACTACTTTTTCAAGCTGTCCTATTTTTTTCACTTGGTTTTTATCGGACACACTTTGGTTTGCATCACCGATTGTGTATTCGTACAAGGTTATATCAAGAGGAAGAACGGTTTGCACATTTGCAAACGGTAGAGTTGCATACTCTTGGTCTTCGTAGGAGATATGCTCGGTGAGTTTTGTTCGTGTTTGGAGGTAAAAATCGGTGTTGTAGGTTATGCCGTGGAAATTGCAAACCTGATGTACATATTTTTTGTGAAGCCAAAATTCATCAAAAGCAATTTCTTTGCCGAAATTTGTGTTTGCCATATTAAAAAAGCGCACATTGCCGGTGTTAATGTCCACTGTTTTGAAATTCGTAAAAACCACATCCGCATTTGCTTCCCGCAGTGCTTCCACAAAGGGCTTCAGGTTTGTAACATGGTCGTCGGAGTCTATCACTTTCATGTACTTGCCTTTGGCTATTTGGGACGCATGGTTTATAACCGAGCCGTGACCGCCGTTTTCTTTGTTGATTAGGCGGAATGCGGAGTGTTTTTTTTCGTAGGTGCGGGCGATTTCGGCGGTTTCATCGGATGAGCCGTCGTTTACGATAAGGATTTCGATTTCGTCCAGAATGGTGGGGTCGAGAAAGGAATCCAAGCAACTTGCCAGGGTTGCCGCACTATTGTAGGCGGGTACTATTATCGTTAGAGTTTTGCGTTCTGAAAAATCCAATATACATCCACCGCCGTAGAAAATTCGGAGCAAAGCACGAGACTAAATGCCCTGCCATACAGTACAAAAAGTCTAAATTGCCACTGAAACCGATTTGCCGTAGCCAACGCCTAAAGCGTAGCATTGTCTTAAAATATTTCCATCCGCCACGGCGGTTATACATTCCGCTGCCGGTGCGCATAAATACCAGAGGTTCGGGGATATTGGCGGCGGTTGCACCACGGCGCAACATTTTTACCCACAAGTGATAATCTTCACACAGGGGGAATTTTTCGTATCCGCCTGCCGCAAAAACCGTGCTTTTTTTGTAGACGATGGATGGGTGGTTGAACGGGTTGCGTCGGCGTGCAAATTTTCGAATTTTGTGCAGGGTTTCCGGGACTTTTCGCAAAGTTTGCAAGTCGCCGGGGGTTTCAAAAAATTCTTCCACTGTACATCCTACGATGTCGAGCCCGTCTCTTTCGAGTAGCGCAAGTTGCCGCTCTATTCGTTTTGGGGCGGAGATATCGTCGCTATCCATGCGTGCGATGTATTCGTTTTGGCAGTGGGCAAGCCCTGTTTGCAAGGCTTCTGCAAGACCGACGTTTTTTTCTATGCGAATAATCCGAAAAATTTCTGACGATTCGTGAGTTGCGATAACATCGTTAAGCTGTGGGGTAAGAGGACCATCGCAAACAATCACAAATTCGGCTGGAGGTAGCGTTTGTGCCAGTATGCTTGCGATGCTTTGCGCAAAAAACTCGCCCTCTTCACCTGCATACACCGACATTAAAACGGAATATTTCAACGTCACAGCACCGTCCGATTTTTGTAGCCCGATTTTGTAAAATTTTTGTCAAACCCTGGGGGAGTCTATCAATCTCAGAAAACTTTGTCAAGGGTTGCGCCGATTCGGAATTGGCGGGCGAAAGGTGTCGAAAAGTCTCCGCCGGAGTGTCATGGGCAAAACCATCCGGTTAGTGAGACCAACCAGTTCATTGTGAAAATTTCCACCATTTCCGCAAGAAAGGTTTAGGGTATGGATTTTTTTCCGAAAATATGTGAAAATAATACAAGCGGGAGAAATCCCGAATTTAATAAAACTCACGCAGGAGGCACAAATGGGTATTTTAGGCTTGGACTTGGAACGTGGGCTGTTTCTTGGTATCGACTTTGGCACAACCAACTCTGTTGTAAGCATCTACAATTTTGCGGAGGGTTGCGCCCAAACAATTCCCATAGACGGCTCAAATATCTTCCCCACGGCAATCCAGTTTGAATCCGACCCGGAGGACGAAAACAAGCTGTCTCGCATTTTTGGCGTGCAGGCTAAAGAAGCCGCCATCATTTACCCTCTTTCCACCGTGCTTTCCATCAAGCGGTTCTTGGGTCAAGACCAAAAAATTTCCGTTTCCGTGGACGAGCGAGAACACAGCTTCTCGCCCGAGCAAATTGCGGGGGAAATTTTGGGATACCTAAAGCAAAAGGCGGACGAGTATGCCCAGGAGGAAATGGGAATCTCCGGCGAGTTTTCCGGTTGCGTTATTACTGTACCCGCAAACTCCACCGACAAGCAAAAGAAAATGACTAAAGATGCCGCCGTTTTTGCAGGATTTGACCCGGACAGTATCTATCTGCGCTTAGAACCCGCTGCAAGTGCCATCTCCTACGCCATAAACGAAGAAGCCAACAAAAAGGTTTTGGTGTACGATTTTGGCGGCGGAACCTTTGATGCTTGCGTGTTGGAAATTAAATCGGAAGTAGAGGGCGAGCCGTCAATTAGCATTGTAAGCACCTTTGGCGATAATAATTTGGGCGGCAACGATATTGACAAGGTAATCATGGACATTGTGTACGAGGAATTCAAAAAAATCACAAGCGAAGAAATAGACCTCTTTGACGAAGATGCCGACGACGGCGTTTCGAAGCGGCAAAAAAAAGTCGCCCTTGTGCGCTTAGGCCAGGCCGCAACCCAAGCCAAGGAGCGACTTAGCCAAACAAAATCCACAAAAATTACACTGGCTCCCCTTATTCAAGAGCCACGCATCGTAAATATCAATATCGAAATTACCCGAGAGATGTTTCTCACCCACAAGCGGGTTAATGCCCTGGGCGATAGCCCGGAAATTTTTGAAAAATTTCGAGATAAAAGCGTTTCCGACCTCATAAATCGCACCATGGACTGCGTAAACCGTTGCCTGGAAGCCGGCGGGATTACCCCTGCGGATATAGATGAAATTTTCCTGGTTGGTGGTAGTTCTTCCATATTATATGCGGGTGAAAAAATTGCCGAGCTTTTTGGCAAAGAGCCGTTTAAGTCCAAAATTTCGCCGGCACTAAGTATTTCGCAAGGTGCGGCACATTACTGCAACATGATTATGATGCCCACCGTACGTGGCCCCATTGTGCAGGAGCGCACTATTCATCCACTGGGGCTGGAAATCGCCGGGCGGCGTTTTATGGAAATAGTACCCGCAGGATTAGATATCCCCAAAGACGGACTCACCGTTGACGCACCCGAGCCGCTTACCACAAACTTTGATAATGTTACGTCCATGGCAATTGTTGCATACGAAAACACCATGCCCGGGCCGGATAGCGAAAAAAACATTGCCGTAAACCGAGAAGGAATGAAACGCCTTGCAGGCACCTCACTTAGCGGCATCCCCCAAGGGCTTAGAGGTCATGAAAAAGTTAAAGTCACGTTCCACGTTGGTCAAGACAATATGCTGAGAGTAACCGCCCGAAGCCTATCCACAGGCGGTGTTGTAACAGAGCTTTCCGTGGACGAACTATACAGCTAAACCCGTGGGGCAGAGTCCCGAGAACTTGAAAATTGATTTCCGTGTGAGGTGGAAGTGCGGTTGGAAACTGAAAAAAATCTTTGGGCATCATGGGAAAAATATCAATCTGTTGGGGAGAAAATTCCGAAAT
>Ga0209755_10002762_pt1 | contig 23288 bp, 17 predicted proteins | sample TergutCo191P1_FD_187301 | JGI IMG/M metagenome (GOLD analysis project Ga0209755, IMG submission 187301) | Cornitermes sp. P1 segment gut microbial communities from Petit-Saut dam, French Guiana - Co191P1 (SPAdes) (version 2) | ecosystem: Host-associated > Arthropoda: Insects > Digestive system... | reverse complement strand
TCATCTTGAACAATCAAGGCAAGCCTATCGCCGAAATCCTAGCCGACGGTACAGAAGTTCCCCTTACCACAACCAGCATTACACTGACAGCAGCAAGACCTGCCCAGTTGATGGAATACCTAGAAGAGTATGACATAGTGTATGTCGATGTACCCGGAAATTTGGGCATATTTGCACAACACAGTCCGTTTACAGTACCTGAAGGCAAGACTCTTGTTGTGGTAAATGTACTTAACATACACGGAAGCATAAACATTGAAGGTACGGTAATCGTAGCCGAGGGCGGAAGAATAAACAACCAAAGAGGCGGTGCAATTAATATATCTGAAGGCGGAGTGCTTATAAACAACGGCTATGTTGAAAACGTAACAGGCTCATTTGTTGTAAACGAAGGAACGATAACAAACAATGACAGATTTGAAGTACGCGCGGGCACAACGCTGGATGACACCGGCATAATCGACGGCGAGATAGCCCTGCGCATACACAAAGATGCGATAAGATTACCATTACCATAAGAAACATGACATGACATGACATGACATGATGGGATAGGGGGCGGTTCTCGTGTTCGCAGAACACCGGAACCGTCCCCGCGTTCACAAATGACCGTTAGACTGCTTTCATAAACTTAGTGTAAAATTAATGTAGGAGAAATGCATTTCTTAGCGGAACAAAAACTGCCGTCATGCCTATGGCAGATAGAAGCAAATAAGCACCAAGCGGAATGTACGGAAGCGTTCTGCCGGGTGCTATATGTAGATGTTGTTGTGTGCAATATTACTAAATATAGTGAATTTTGCGAAAATGCTGTTGATAAGTGATTGCAGAAGGAGTATAATGACAGACGGTCTCAAGGGGATAATGTATTAACAGAAAGCTGGTGTTTATTCTGTACTTAAAATCCTTAGAAATACAAGGTTTCAAATCTTTTCCGACTGTTACAAGGCTGACGTTTGACAAGCCTATAACCGGTATTGTCGGACCCAATGGCAGCGGTAAGTCAAATATATCGGATGCCATTATGTGGGTTATGGGTGAGCAGTCGACGAAAAATCTTCGCGGAGGCAAGATGGAGGATGTTATTTTTGGGGGAACTCAAAGGCGTTCACCGCTTGGTTTTGCGGAGGTTTCTTTGATTTTAGATAACACAGAGGGGCGTCTTGATATAGATACGTCTGAGGTGATGCTTACCCGAAGGTATTACAGGTCTGGCGAAAGTGAGTATTATATCAATCAGTCGCTCGTGCGTCTTAAAGAGATGAATGAGCTGCTTATGGATACCGGTCTTGGCAGGGAAGGTTATTGCATCATAGGTCAAGGCAGGATTGCGGAGATTTTGTCCACAAAGAGCAAAGACAGGCGGGATATCTTCGAGGAAGCTGCCGGTATATCGAGATACAGGCACAGAAAAGATGAATCCGAGCGCAAGCTGCGGCAAACTGAGGATAATTTGCTCAGAATAGGTGATAAAATATCTGAACTGGAGCTTCAAATCGGTCCTTTGCGTGAGCAGGCGGAGACAGCAAAGAAATTTCTTTTGCTCAGAGATGAGCTTAGGGGTCTTGAGATTTCGGTGTGGCTAAGGGAGCTTGATACGCTCTGTGAGCGTGCAAAAAAGGCGGAGGATGACAGCATAAATGCCTCGCGCACATTAGACGCCGCCATGCTCAGTATTGAGGAGAGCTATAAGGAAGCTGAAAATCTTTCCGAAATGACTCGCGACAGTAATATAGAGTCGGATTCGATTCGTGAGCTTATCTCGGTTTCCGAAGGGCATCACAGCGATGTTGAAAGCACGATTGCCGTATTAAAATCCCAGCTTGAAGGTAATGTAGGGCAGATTGAAAATCTTTCCCAAGAGCTTCAAAATCAGGATGATGCGCATGATGGCGTCGGAGCGAAAATCAGCGACCGAGAGAACAGGCTGCAGGTTATTTCCGAGAATAAATCGTCCATAGATAAAAAGATGAGTTTGCTTGCAAGTGAGCTTCAAGACATAATTCAGACAGCAGGGGAGTCAAGCCAGGCTCAGAGCGAACTGTTAAAAAGGGAACAGGATATTCAAATAAGTCATAGCGATAAGCGGTCGGAAATTTCTGCGCTTGCATCGACGGCACAAGAGCTTTATGACATGGATAACTCTGTAAAGCAAGAACTTGCTAAAGCTAAAGATGAGCTTCGTGAGCATCAGAAATCGCATGAGGCTTGCCAAAATCAGCTCAGCAAAGCGCATGAGGAAGCGGGTTCTCTTGAAAATGTAGTCAAGGGGCTTACATTGAAGTCAGAAAACCGTGCAAAAAAAGCGGGCTTGGCGGAGGAAACTGTCGACAGGCTGGCATTTGATTTCAAGACGCTTGAGTCCAGAAAAAACTTGCTGACGGAAATGGAAAAAGAATTCAGGGGATATTCAAAGTCAGTCAAGCTTATTATGCAGGAACATTCGCGCGGGACGCTTAAAAATATTCACGGCACGGTCGGCGGACTTATAAAGACCGATGACACTTATGCAATCGCCATTGAAACCGCACTCGGTCATGCGATGCAAAATATTATTGTTTCTACAGAAGACGACGGCAAGGCTGCAATCAATTACTTAAAACGCCGTGATGGCGGCAGGGCTACTTTTTTGCCGATATCAACCGTCAGAGGAAATACGCTCAGTGAGGATGCGCTTCGCCATGATGAAGGCTTTGAGGGTTTGGCTATAAATCTTGTCAGGTATGACCAAAAGTATGACGGCATATACACAAGTCTTTTAGGGCGTGTTGTGGTTGCTGATAATCTCAACGCGGCGGTAAGCATAGCCAGAAAACATGGGCATAAATTCAAAATAGTTACGCTCGACGGTCAAGTTATGAATGCGGGCGGCTCCATGACGGGCGGTTCGTCGGCAAATAATGCCGGAGTTCTTTCACGCGCAAATGAACTTTCTCAGCTTGATGAGCGTATAAGTTCATGTAAAGCTAATTTGGAAAAAGCACAGCGCGAGCTTTCCGAATGTGTCCGTGAAAGGACTGCGGCTGAATATGAGCTGAGTACAGCTCTTGCGCAGCTCAGGGCTGCCGAAGAAGCCGTTATCAGGCAGCAGCTTGAGGAGGCGCACAGCGGACAGATGCTCAGCGCGCTGAGCGATACAATTAAGTCATTTGCAGACGAGCTGGATTCTATTGCAAAGAGAATCATGTCAAACAGAACCGAAACAGATTCTTTGAAAACACAGATATCTGCGCTCGAAAATGAAGCGGAAGCGCTAAAAGACAGCATAGAGGAAGCAATACGCGGACATGAGCTCTTGTCAAGTGAGCGGGAGCGTGTAAATTCTGCTCTTGCGGAGCTGAGGGCAGATATTGCGGCGCTAGATGCTGAGAAGGAGTCGCTTGCCAAGTCTGTTTCCGAATTGTGCGCTATCCGTGATGAGATGTTCGGAAATCGTGAACGTCAACTTGAGACAATTGCCGGGCTTAAAACAAGAAATGAGCAAATCGGCGTCGAGATGCTTGAAAGCCAGCGGTCTGCCGCGAAAGTGCTCGATGAAATAAGGATACATAAAGAGCGTTTATCGAAGCTGAGCGACAGGAAATTGGAGATTGAGGAAAAGCGAAATGCGCTTGACAAAAGAAATCAGAGCATGAACAAAGAGCTTTTAGTGCTGCAAAATGAGTGTTCAAAGCTGGAGCAAAGAAAGCAAAGCCTTGAGATGGAGGAAAAGCAAATCATAGACAGGCTTTGGGAGCATTACGAGCTTTCCAGAACGGCGGCAATAAGCGCCGGTGCTCCGATAGAAAATGTTAAGACTGCGCAAAAGCGTATACGTGAAATAAAAAGCGAAAAAGCCGAGCTTGGCAATCCGAATATCGGGGCAATTGAAGAATTTGAGCGCGTAAGTTCCAGATATGATTTTTTGGCTTCGCAGCGTGATGATGTCGAGGGTGCAAAAACGGAGCTTGAAGGTATTATAAGCAAGATTACGGCAAATATGCGCGAGATTTTCAGCCATGAGTTTAGAATAATCAACGAGAGGTTCGAGCGGACATTTAAGGAGCTGTTTGGCGGCGGTCACGCTTCTCTTGAGCTTGAGGACCCTAATGATGTGCTAAACTGCGGTATTGAAATAAGGGTTCAGCCTCCCGGAAAATCGCTCAAAACCATTAGCCTGCTATCCGGTGGTGAGAAGTCATTTGTTGCAATTGCGATTTACTTTGCCATATTGTCCGTGCGTCCGCCTCCATTTGTTGTAATGGATGAGATTGACGCCGCGCTCGACGATGCAAATGCGCTCCGCTTTGCCGATTATATGCGCCGCATGTCGGACAAGACGCAAATGATTGTAATTTCCCATAAAAGGGGTACAATGGAAGAAGCGGATGTGCTTTACGGTATTACGATGCAAGAGCTTGGTGTTTCTAGTTTGCTCTGTGTCGATCTTGAGGAAGCCGAGAAGCATATTAAGAGTAAGGTGAGAGTGTAGGTTGTTGCTGTAAATGAAGTTTTTTACTAAGCTGCAGGAAGGTTTATCCAAGACAACAAGACAGATAGGGGCATTGTTCGCATCTTTTACAGGTGCGGACGATGATTTTTATGATGAGCTTGAGGAGACTCTGATTTTGGCGGATCTTGGAGCGGAGTTGTCGGTGTCGATTGTCGAGACTTTGCGTGAGACAGTGCTCAAAGAGGGTCTGAGGGGTGTTGAGGAAATCAGGTCGGCTCTGGCGGATATTTTGACAAAGCGTTTGTCGGGATTAGACCCGGCGCTGGTGCTCGGTTCAAAGCCTTCGGTTGTTCTTGTGATTGGCGTAAACGGGGTAGGGAAGACCACGACAATAGGAAAGCTTGCTCTTAAATACATCAGTCAGGGCAAAAAGGTTTTACTTTGTGCCGGAGATACTTTCCGTGCGGCAGCCGGCGAGCAGCTTGCTGTTTGGGCAAGCAGGGTCGGTGCGGATATTGTGCGCAGGGATGAGGGGGCAGACCCGGCTTCGGTCATATTTGACGGGATAAGTGCGGCTAAGGCGCGGGATGTCGATATTATTATCTGTGATACTGCCGGTCGCCTGCATAATAAGTCTAACTTAATGAGCGAGCTTGGTAAGATGCACCGGATAATTCAGCGTGAGTTGCCGGATGCCGATAAAGAGGTGCTGCTTGTGCTGGATGCGACTACGGGGCAAAATGGTTTAATTCAGGCAAGGCAGTTTAATGAGTCAACGGATATAACGGGTATTGTTTTGACTAAGCTTGACGGGACGGCAAAGGGCGGGATTGTTTTTGCGATAGCTCATGAGCTTGGGGTGCCTGTCAAGCTCGTAGGCGTCGGAGAGAAGCCTGATGATCTTATTGAGTTTTCCGGAAATGAGTTTTCTTGGGCGATACTTGCTTAGGTAGTGTCCTTTATCCGCCGCTTATCGAGCGATATGCCCCGAATTTTTTTGCTAGTACGGGTCTTGTCGCCCTACTTACGCAAAAAAATTAGTGGCATACCGCTCGACAAGCGGCTGCTGTGTGCTGTGTTTGTTGTTATTCATCAGTCTTGCGAAAGTGGAAGGAGTTTTGGGTTTGAGGTTTGTGCTTGCTACTGCTAATTTGGGTAAGATTGGTGAAATGCGTGAGATCCTTTCCGGGCATGGGGTTGAGGTTGTGACTCGTGATGAGCTTGGGATTAGCATAGATGTTGAGGAAACCGGAACAACTTTTTTGGAAAATGCAAGGATTAAGGCTTTGGCAATATGCGCACAGGCGGGTATGCCGGCGATTGCTGATGATTCCGGTCTTGTTGTTGATGCGCTGGGCGGTAAGCCCGGAGTTTATACCAGTTCATTTGGCGGAGAGGGGCTTACGGCACGCGAGCGTTGTGAATATTTAATGAATGTTATGGAAAAGATGGAACAAAGACGCGCAAAATTCGTCTGTACTATTGTGTGCGCTTTTCCTAATGGGGATTTGCTGACTTCGACAGGGGAGTGTCATGGCGCTATTTCAATGAGGCTTGCCGGGTCTATGGGTTTTGGGTATGATCCTGTTTTTATTCCGGATGGTTTAAGTAAAACAATGGCGGAGCTTTCTTCCGATGAAAAAAATGCAATTTCGCATCGCAGCAAGGCGCTCAGAAACTTTTCCGAGTTATTGAGGACGAGTAATTTGAAAAGCCATGCGATGGGGGATGAGTCGGGTGTTTGTCCTTCGGGGGCGGGGTAAGTGTATATGAGGATTGGTATTTTTGGCGGGGCTTTCAATCCGCCTCATATTGGTCATGTCGGTGCGGCGAAAGCGGCAGCGGAGCAGTATGAGCTTGATCTGCTTCTTGTTATTCCTACCGGAACTCCGCCGCATAAGCAGCTTCCACCCAATACACCGGACGCGCAAATGCGTTTGCAGATGACGCGTGATGCATTTTGCAAGCTGCCATTTGCTAAAGTCTCGGATATGGAAATTTTCAGCCGCAAATACAACTATACAATAGATACTGTTGCTCTTTTGGAGCGTGAGTATCCGGGTGCTCAGTTTTTTCTTCCGGTCGGCACAGATATGTATGAGACTTTGTCTTCTTGGAAAGACAGCGATGCTTTGCTCAAAATCGTTACTCCTGTTGTGCTATCCCGCGCTGTGGTCGATATATCTTCATCAGAGCTTCGTGAAATGCTGCCTCAGCGAAAAGGCTGTGAGTTTATACTTGACTTAAACTATTCGTTTATTATAAGGCATAGGCTTTATGACGCCAAGCCTGATTGGGACTGGCTGCGCAAGCAGGCATATTCAATGCTTGATGCGCGCCGCATACCGCATGTCACGGCTTGCGAAGCAGAGGCGGTTCGCCTGGCAGAGCATTGGGGCGCAGACCCTGATGATGCGCGTGAAGCAGCAATATTGCATGATATAACAAAGAAACTTGATTTTTCAGAGAATATGTGTATAATTTCTAAGCACGGCATGGCAACGGATATGTATAATGTTTCCGAGGAGAAGCTGCTCCATTCTATAACAGGGGCATTGCTTGCTCAATCTGAATTTGGTGTCTCAGACGCTGTATTTGACGCTATAAAATGGCATACTACAGGCAGAGCCGGAATGTCATTATTGGAAAAAGTAATTTACATAGCTGATTATATTGAATCGACCAGAGATTTTAACGGAGTCAAAGCTCTTCGTAAGCTTGCTTATGAAAGCATTGACGATGCGATGATCAGTGGCTTAGAGATGACCGTCAGTGATTTGAAGTCGCGGGGGATAGCCCCAGACATAAAGACAAATGAAGCAATAGCTTCGCTGGTATTGCGAAAGGATACAATTAAATGAAAATAGTTAGCGGTAAAGGTAAAGGCAAGCATTCTGCGCAGACCGGTGCAGGCATAAATAACAACACTGCGAGAAAAGCTGCGCAAAACAGCAAAGCCGGAGTCAGCAGATACGAAGAGGCAAAAAGAAAAGGCCGGCGCAACAAGATGTCCGCAAAGAAAAAGGTTGTTATTGTTTTCTCTTGTATAATTGGTGTGTTACTGCTTCTGGGTGCAAGTGCTTTGGCAGTGGTCAGGTGGCAAATAGAACCATTTTATGATTATTTTTTTAAGCCGGATTATGATACTCTATCTGTAAGACCGGACATGATTGAGTCAGTAAACGTAGTCGACGACGATGATGATGATGAGTCCGTCATCTCTGATACTCGCAGAGGTATTCGCGGCGCCACCCGAGATGAGGTTGAGGCGGTTAGAAGTCTGGATACATTTACTTTTTTGATTCTTGGTATTGATGACTACGCAAACACTGATGTCATTATGGTTGCAACATTTGATCAAATTGAACAAACCTTGGATATTGTCAGCATACCTCGTGATACACTTGTAAACGTAAGCTGGAGCACAAAAAAAGCAAACTCTATAATGGCAAATATGCAGCAGCAATATAGAGGTGAGCCGGATTCTGATAAAAGGGCAATGCAAGCGACGGTTGAACACTTTGGTGATATACTGGGCTTTGAAGTCGATTTCTGGGTTACGCTGACTCCTCAGGCGTTTGTTAGGCTTATTGATGCGGTGGGTCCGATCCATTTTAATGTACCGGCAAATATAAGTGAATATGGTGTAAGTGTACCGGCAGGAAACCAGCGTCTAAATGGTATTCAGGCTTTAACTGTAATGCGCGCCAGAAGAGTTTACGCAGATGCCGATCTTGGTAGAGTCAACACGCAACAGAATTTTCTGCGAGTTTTGGCAGCCACACTTATTGCCAACAGAGATAGAATAAAAATCACTGATTTGGCGGATATTTTCATTAACAATGTTAGAACCGACATTCAGCTCAACAATTTGGTCTGGTTTGGCAGAGAGATGTTGAGGCTGGATCCCGAAAATATTACTTTCCACACTATGCCCGGAACCGCTGAAAATATTCGCGGCGGATCATATGTAACCATTCACATTGAAGAATGGTTGGAGATGGTAAATAGCTCACTGAGTCCTATGAGGGATGAAATAACTGTCGGTGATGTCAGTATTTTGTCCCGAGGACCTGACAGGCGTATATATGTAACCGATGGAAATTGGCAAGCGAGTACTTCTTGGGGAAATTAAGAAAGGGAAATTTGTTATATGCCAATGCTGTCTGCAGACGAAATTGCCAAATATGTTGTGAGTGCGCTCGACAGTAAAAAAGCTCGTGACATTAAACTGCTCCGAACAAGCGATGTTACAATTCTTGCAGACTATTTTGTCATCTGCACGGCTGGTTCAACAACTCAGCTTAGGACGCTTTCGGATGAAGTTGAAAAAGTCTTAAAAGAAAATGGTGAAATGCTTCTGCGGCGTGAAGGACACAGGGCCGGAGGATGGATTCTTATTGATTTCGGCTGTGTTGTAGTGCACATTTTTTTGCAAGAGCAAAGAGAGTTTTACACCCTCGAGCGCTTATGGGGAGATGCCGAAGACATAGATATAAATAATATGATTATAAATGAAGAGTGAAGCTGAAAGGATGCTTGTTTGATGAAATACAACTTTACCAAAATTGAGAGTAAATGGCAGGGGATATGGGAAGAAAAGAAGTCTTTCGCCGCAAAGAGTGAAAGCAACAAGCCAAAATACTATGTTTTGATAGAGTTTCCGTATCCTTCGGGAGACGGGCTTCATGTCGGGCATCCCCGACCTTTTACAGCTATGGATATAGTGGCAAGAAAAAGGCGCATGATGGGTTATAATGTCCTTTTTCCCATAGGATTCGACGCCTTCGGGCTTCCTACGGAGAATTATGCAATTAAAAATAAAGTGCATCCTGCGGTAGTTACCCGCGAAAGAATTGCGTTGTTTACAAAGCAACTCAAGAGGCTCGGTTATAGTTTTGATTGGGACAGATGCGTTGATACGACTGACCCGAATTACTATAAGTGGACACAGTGGATTTTCCTCAAAATGTTTGAGAGGGGTCTTGCATATAAGGCTCTTATTCCGGTCAATTGGTGTACTTCATGCAGATGCGTCCTTGCAAATGAGGAGGTAGTTGACGGTGGTTGTGAACGTTGCGGCGCGGAGGTCGTCCGGCGTGAGAAAAGCCAGTGGATGCTGGGAATAACAAAGTATGCCCAACGGCTCGTTGACGATCTCGGCAGCGTTGATTTCATTGAGCGTGTCAAGGTACAGCAGCGAAACTGGATAGGTCGCTCCGTCGGTGCGGAGATTGATTTTAAGACGACGACCGGTGATACGCTCCGTGTATTTACAACGCGCCCGGACACGCTTTACGGCGCGACATACATGGTCATTTCGCCTGAACATTCACTGCTGGGCAAATGGTCTGCGGAAAATCCCGATGAAATTCGGGAATATCAGATTGCCTCAGCTAAAAAATCTGATTTTGAGCGCACTGAACTTGTTAAGGAAAAGACCGGTGTTGAAATCAAAGGGATTCGTGCGATAAATCCTGTTACAAACGCTGAAATACCAATCTTTATATCTGATTATGTCTTAGCATCCTATGGTACCGGCGCCATCATGGCTGTGCCGGGTCATGATGAGCGTGACTGGGAGTTTGCCAGGAAATACAGCCTGCCTATAATAGAGGTCGTTGCTGGCGGCAACATTGAAAAGGAAGCCTATGTGGATTGCGATTCGGGTATCATGGTCAATTCTCCGCTTATAGATGGTCTGAGCGTCGAAGATGCAATAGTCAAAATTACAAAGTGGCTTGCAGAGAAGGGACTGGGGGAGGAAAAGGTCAATTTTAAATTGCGGGATTGGGTGTTTTCGCGTCAGCGATACTGGGGTGAGCCGATTCCTATTGTGAGCTGCGATGTCTGCGGTTTTGTGCCTATTGATGAAAGTGAGCTTCCGCTTATTTTGCCGGAGGTTGAAAACTATGAGACAACCGAAACAGGGGAGAGCCCTCTTGCCGCAATGACGGACTGGATACAGACGACTTGTCCTAAGTGTAACGGTCCTGCAAAGCGTGAAACTGACACAATGCCTCAGTGGGCGGGTTCAAGCTGGTATTTCCTTCGCTATACCGACCCGGATAATGACACAGAGCTTGCTTCCGCAAAGGCTTTGGATTATTGGATGCCTGTAGATTGGTACAATGGCGGAATGGAGCACACAACTCTGCATTTATTGTATTCGCGTTTTTGGCATAAATTTTTGTATGATATCGGGGTTGTCGGGACGCCCGAGCCTTATGCAAAGCGCACCAGTCAAGGGATGATTCTCGGTGAGGATGGTCAAAAAATGAGCAAGTCACGCGGCAATGTCATAAATCCCGATGATATAATCGCCGAGTTCGGCTCTGACACGATGCGCTTATATATTATGTTTATAGGAGATTTTGAAAAGACAGCGCCCTGGTCTCAAAAGGCTGTTAAGGGATGTAAGAGATTCCTTGACCGCGTGTGGAGCCTTGCAAATACACGGTTATCCGGAAGCTCTGCGGCACTTGCTGACATATCAACTGTGCATGAAGCGGCAATACATCGTGCAATCAAAAAGGTTGGAAGCGACATAGAAAACCTCAAATTCAACACTGCCATTGCAACGCTCATGTCGCTTGTAAATGATTTTTGCGGCAATGCTCCGAATAGATCTGATATCAAGGTTCTTTTGACGCTGCTGGCACCGTTTGCTCCGCATATAGCTGAGGAGCTTTGGGAACTGCAGGGTTTTGAAGGTTATGCATCCTCTGAGGCATGGCCGCAGTATGACGAAGATAAGACTATGGACAGCGATGTGGTGCTGGCTGTTCAGGTTATGGGCAAGCTCAGAGGGACAATCACGGCTCCGCTGGATGCCGATGATGATGCGGTAATCGCTATTGCGATTGCCGATGAGAAGATTGCACGCAATCTTGAGGGTAAGGATATAGTGCGTAAGATTATTGTGAAAAATAAGCTGGTGAATTTAATTGTGCGGTAGTGAGGCGCGAATGGAGCATATTGTAACTTTTACGGGCGAGAGGTTTACGCCGCTTGAGCCGGACATAAATCAGATTCATATCGAAGATATTGCTCATTCGTTGTCTTTGCTTTGCCGTGCAAATGGGCATATCAATCATTTCTTTTCCATTGCCCGGCATTGCATAAATTGTGCAACTGAGGCAAAACAGCGCAGTTATTCGTTGCGTGTCCAACTGGCTTGCCTGATTCATAATGCAAGCGAGGCTTATATTTCTGATGTTACGAGACCTGTCAAGTTCTATCTTTCTGAGTACAAGGTCATTGAGCAGCGTTTGCAGGATTTGATTTACACGAGGTTTTTAGGCGTGCCGCTCTATGAAGATGAGTTTATGCTTGTCGACAAGATTGACAATGATATGCTGGCTTATGAGCTAAATGCGCTTATGAAGGATAAAAATATTTTCAATACGATTCCGGCGCTTATGAGCACACCGGTACTCAAGTCCGACAATTTTGAAGAGGTCGAAAGTACGTTTTTGAAAGTTTACTACGGAATAATGCACGCAGGTTTAATTCAAAGCAAAAACGTATTCACAGCGACTGAAGAGCAAAAGTATTTATGATTTATACATGTTAGGTTGACGATGATGTAGTATCCTTAATTAGCGAGCTTGCTCGTGTAGATATGTCTGCGCTCTATTTTGGATAATTCTTGCTGTGTCTTCTGCAGAGCGATTGCCACGTGCAAATGTCGCAAACTCCTCGTTGACAATCATTTGTATAGTTTCGTTAAGCGGATGTTGCACAACTGACTGGTGTACTATTTTGTGCATTTTGTACCTTTCAACATCTGAATCAATGTAATATGCAAGTCTGCTTTCGAAATCGTCAACTCTTAGCGGACACGCAATGCTGTGAGCACCATCCGGCAAAAGCAATTCGCGTATAAACTGCCAAGCAATATCAGAATAATTGCTGCTATCAAGAATACTGAATGTATTCCCAAATCTAACACTGTGAATCCCACCATATACGCTAGGAAGGCCGATGTAGTTAAAAACATCAGGAAACTCGCTAGCGGGCACCCCTTCACTCCAGTTAGGATACCCAGCAAAACCCACCAAATCTACAACAATATCCCCGCTGTTTAACGCAGAGAGGTTTGGATAGTAATTAATACCCCAACTGGCATATGTCAGATTTTTTGGTATAGCAATACTGAGCTCTAAAATCCGAATAAAATTCTCACTTTCAAAATCGCTTATCCCTCGCTCGTAATCTATAAAATTATAGCCGATATACTCAAGCATAGTTGTCAAAAAACGTTCTCCGGTGATCTCAGGACCTAAAGGTGCTAAATTGCCGGAGGCTACACTTTTCTCAATAATAGTAATAAAATGCTCAACATCCCAATGTTCCTGCATTATCGTTGGGTCGGATGTCGCCATTGTCGTTATCATAAGATAGTTACCAATTGCAGGAAGCCTTCCGTATTCATCTTCATATCCTTTTAGAATATGCGAAAAAAAATCCGCTCTGTTAAGATCTTCATCTGCATCGATGAAGGGATATAAATCCAGAAGAATTCCTTTCTGAATTAGTGCTTCTCTCACTCTGACTGCGTCGGTATCAACTGCGCGTGGAAAAGCTATGATATCAGGGGCGTTTCCTGCTAGCAACTCTAAATGAAATCTCTCGACTCCATGCATCGGCCTGCTTTCATTATCAAGTCCCTGGTAATCAATAATCTCGATATGCACTCCTGGATTTCTTCGGTTAAAGTCTATTACCATGTCATCATAATACATATGTATTCCAATTCCTGCTAGTGTAATAATTATCGGTGTCGGAATATCGGCTCTGCTGACCGGACTTAACACTGCTAGTTCGATTATTGGTGAGTGTCCTAAAAATAATGTACTGGCACTTATTGCAATTGATCCGTTCTCAAGAAAATCGATGAAATATTCTCCCCATATGTTTATATTAGACTCTTGGAAATCGAGTATAGGCTCTGTTTCTCCTGTTTCCAAAACCAGCCCATAGAGATGCCGCTGCGAAATAATATAGTAATCAAATTCACTGCTACCCATTGTTAAATGTAGACTAGTGGCATTACTCATATTAAAAGGATAATCTTGAACAATCTCGCCGGAGATTAAATCAGCTTCACGTAATTTTAGCGAACTTTCAGTAGCCAAGCGCAGATATGTATTGTTTTCTGTAAACGAAAATAATCCGGATACCATAGGTTCTTCCCTTAAAAATGAAATTGACTCATCCCATAAAAGCACTTTTCCATCGAATTGCTCATCAAAACCGACAACTGCAACTGCACCACGCCTATCAAAGTGTGCCCCTTGTGCAAACCACTTTGTGCCTGTGTCAAACATCTCGATTCTTGTTATAGGAGTGCCGACAAAGTCATACTCACTGTAAAAAAGTGCACCTTTGTCATTATCCCAGTCTAACTCTTGTGTGATTATTATGACTCTGTCTTTGTTTCGTACTGCAAAGCCAATGATTTCATAATAAAACATATCTGTTGTAATTGTAATTTGCTCTACAATCTCACCGAACCTATCTATACCTCTGATATGTATCATGGCGACAAGTGGGTTCCATGTTCCACTGCTGTTTGCTTGCTCTTGGGATACAGGGTTATCTATGTATTCTACAAAAATGTAATAAACCAGTTCGCCATGTGCAGTAAGACCCTGTATCATTTCTGATCGGCCTGTGTCTAGGCGAATAAACCCATTTTCTGCAGCCCATATATACTCATCAATAAATGCAAAGTCCCTGGAAACTGTGTCTGCCACTACGTCATTTTCGTGATGTTGTATGGCTTGCATATCAACATCAACATCCCAATTGCTGCATGCAGATAACAACATGGATAGCAGTAATAAAAAGACCCCAGATAACTTAAGTTGTGAAATCCGATAATTTTTCATATGCCTTAATTCTCCCACTTGCGATGAAAAACAGGAACAAGTTGATGACTTGTTCCTGTTTCATAGTTTATTACCACGGTTGACTCTGAGACATCATCCGCACATTGTTGCTAACTATTCTGATTCCATCATTAGTCTTAATAAAACGGAAGTGATAGACACCTGATCCTGCATTATTGTAGATAACTTGTGATGTGCCATTTCTTCTTATAGTTCTCTCACCCACCCCTGATGCCCCATGTATACGCCCAGGTATTAAGTTAATAATGAAGGTCGTTGATGTCGCTCCACTTGTCGGAGCCGATGTAGTTGCAGTCCACTGAATATGCCTATGCGTAAACGAATGGTTATTATTCGATGAGAAGCTTTGTGTGAAGTTTAGCGTTGAATCAATAATCTGAGGACTAGAGGCGCTTGCAGTGGGAATAATCATAGCTCCAAATAGGGCTATTGCTAGTAATGCTGGCATAATTTTTCTTTTCATATAATAAATCCTTTCAAAAATGATCCATTTATTTATGCTTTCCTATTCTAACAAGTGCTCGTTTTATCATGCAATCATGCGCATCACAAATCCTTTCTATTTATCTATGTAGTTAGAACCTTTGGCTAATGCACCATCTTTCAATGTGTTGTCTAAATATATATCTGAAACATCCGAAATAAGAAAACAAGTGAACTGGTTCTAATTCTACAGCATAAAAAAGAGCAATGCAAGCACTTTTTCTCGCAATATGCCGGTTATTTATTTGTAGTCTATTAAATATTCGTTTGCTTATAATCCACTTATTGGCGCAATAATAGTCCTATTGTCGCATTTCCAACAACAAAATTTAAGAACTGGATGCGCAAGCGTAACGAAGCGACTTCCCCTGCCCATAATTGAACAAAATCTTTATTTTGTTCAATTGTTACAATTCTTGTCTCTCATCGCTAAGTGCTTCCCCAGTTCTACCCCAAGTGCTTCGGCTGGGTCAAAGATAACATCAAGTGACACTGATTTCTCGACGCTTTGCCATCAGCAAGGTGAGGTAGTGTAGAAAATAGAGTCTGGACAGGTTCTTTTCGATTGGGTATAATTATACATATAATCGCTTTATGACAACTTAGGTTGTTTACTGAGTATTGGAAAGGAATTTCGCAGTTATGGATTACAGATTGCTGGCGCCTGAGATTGTACGTGAGTTTCTTTTTTATCATGAGACTATCAAGGGTCATTCGCAAAAGACTGTGGATGAGTACTTTTATGATTTGCGTACTTTTTTCAGATTTTTGAAAATACATAAAAACATTCTTCCTCGTGATACCGAGTTTGAAAGTATTTCAATAATGGATATTGAACGCAGTTTTGTTGCGTCCGTGACTGTTACGGACGTATATGAGTACCTTGCTTTTTTGGCGCGTGACCGTCCGACACATGCCGGCAGCAGAAATACAGCTTATGGCTTGGCTTCAGCCAGCAGAGCGCGTAAAACTGCTACAATAAGGTCTTTTTATAAGTATCTGACTTTGAAATCCAATAACAACAGATTAGACGAGAATCCCGTCGCTGATTTAGATGCGCCAAAGCTTCGAAAAACGCTTCCGAGATACCTGAGCATGGATGAAAGTGTGAAGCTGCTGGATAATGTGGATGGCAAGCACAGAGCGCGAGATTTTTGTATTTTGACCATATTTCTCAATTGCGGACTTCGTATATCAGAGCTTTCCGGTCTTGATTTGACGGATTTACGGGAAGATTCGATCCGTGTGATTGGTAAGGGCAATAAAGAACGTATAGTCTATATAAATGATGCATGCGCTGCTGCTATAAATGACTACCTTCGAGTACGCAAAGCAATTTCTGCTGCCGGTGAGCGCGCATTATTTATTTCAAGCAGGCGCAGTCGAATAAGCACCTCAACCATACACAGCCTTGTTAAAAAGCATTTGCTCGCGGCAGGGCTTGACAGCACAAGATACTCGTCACATAAGCTTAGACATACTGCGGCGACTCTGATGCTAAAAAGCGGCGTTGATGTAAGAACGCTGCAAGAGCTTCTCGGTCATGAGCATCTGAATACAACGCAAATATATACCCATGTCGAAAACAGCAGCCTGCGGGACGCCGCCATGCGCTCTCCCCTATCCGGATATAAAAAGCAATGAGCAAAGTCTGAATCCATTGTAACACTTATGATTTCTGTGTCCTTTTTTGACAGTATTGCATCATTGCATCAATGCGCCCATTCTTTGTATTCCTGTTCCTGCTCATACAAGCGGACATAGCTTTCGTAGCGTGACTTTTGTATATTTCCGTCATTTAGTGCGCTTATTAGTGCGCAATCCGGCTCATTTATATGTGCGCAGTCCAAAAAACGGCAGTTTCCCAAATATGGCTGAAATTCATTGAATAAGAATTGCAGTTCTTCTTTATCCGCCAAATGACCGGTTTCAAACGCTGAAAAACCGGGTGTATCCGCAACTATCGCTCCGCAGCTCAGTTTATACAACTCGACATGACGTGTTGTGTGCCGTCCTCTGCCGAGTTTTTTGCTGATATCCCCTACCGAAATATCAAAGTCAGGTTCAATGGCGTTTAAAATACTGGACTTCCCTACTCCGGAGTTTCCTGTAAATGCACACACAGAATTTTTAATAGCTTCTATAAGCTCCACAATGCCTTCACCCGTCTTTGCACTAACTTTTACAACCTCGAATCCGCTCATAGAGTAAATTTTTCCCAGGCCGACGGCAGGATCAATATCCAGCTTATTTATGCAAATTACCGGTATGCAGTTGTTTTTTGCTGCTATCACGGTCATTTTGTCAATCAGGTAGGTATCTGTTACAGGAATTGCAGCAGACGCAATAATAATCATCTTGTCAATATTAGCAAGCGGCGGTCTTACAAAAGCGTTCTTTCTGTCAAGAATCTCTGTGATTGTGCCTTTGCCGGGCTCTGTTGCGGCAAATTTTACATTGTCACCAACAAGAGGCGCAATATTTGCAAGACGGAAACGGCCTCGTGCTCTGCACAGGACCGTTTTCCTTTCGGATTTTACGTAATAAAAGCCACTAATTGCTTTATATATGACGCCATCAAACATTCTTAGAACAACCTTACGGATCCGTACCGGAATCTCCGGGATCTCCCGGATCCGGCGATGGAATTGGCGTTGGAGTCGGGGTTGGCGTTGGTGTTGGATCCGGTGAAGGCGTCGGAGTTGGAGTTGGTTCCGGACCGAGTGAGACCCGCAATTCAATTCGTGTGCCAGGTTCTTGCATAGTTCCCAGATGCTGGATGAAAACAACCCTGCCGGCCGCATGAACCGAATCATAACGCGACCCTGTTACTTCCGGGTTGAAACCTAAGTCTCTTAATGCAGTTATTACTTCACTTTCAGGCTGACCAATCAAGTCAGGCACTCTTTCCCTATTATCTTCCGGTCCGGCACTAACACTCAGAAGTACGGAATCACCCTTTCGCAGCATACTGCGTGCAGGGGGGAATGTTTCAACAACATTACCTCTTGGTTCATCGCTTGGAACTTCCTGATCTTCTACAACGAGATCAAAATCCAGCGCACGCAACGCGTTTCTTGCTTCCGTGAGATGTCTGCCTATCAAGTCCGGCATTTCAATTGGCGGTTCGTCATCGGGACCTTCAGAGACAACAAGCCTCACTGTAATCCTATCAGTGCCCAATGGCTGGCGCATCGGCCTGTTTGCGGAGGGATTTTGTGAAATAACAAAACCTTCCAGCACGGTATCACTTGATTCAAATGAATATTCAAATTGATATATTTCGGCATAATCTTCATTTGCGAGTATATCATCGAGACGTTGTCCGACAAAATTCTCAATGACTATTGATTCATCCGGCGGGTTAAACCACTCATTCATAGTAGGAATTACAAATACAAACAAAAGCACCAGTAAAACAACTACTACAGAAAATATACCTACAAGAGTGGCGGTACTGGTTGACCTCTTCTTGGATTCCCTATATTCGTCACCGGACATTTCCGGTTTTGGACGTGGATTTAAAGGCGGTTGGGTTCTCATGTCAGCTCTTGGAATAACTCTTGTCTCATACGGAGCGGGTACGGGAACCACGCCTGCAGATGGTCTGTTTGCAGAGTTTGGTATGGCATAATTGAAAATTATTCCGGGATTTTTGCGAAAGTCATCCAAATCGCGCTGCATTTCCTCTGCCGTTGTAAAACGCATATTGACATCCGGCTCCATAGCATGCATAGTAATTTCCTCGAGCCCAATAGGGATATCCGGATTTATATCTCGAGGCAACAGAGGTATTGCGCTGATATGCTGTATTGCCACGGAAACCGCCGATTCGCCCACAAACGGCAAGCGGCTGGTCAGCATTTCATACATAACGACGCCCACAGAATAAATGTCAGAGCGCGCATCAATCTGACCGCCCTTTGCCTGTTCCGGCGAAATATAGTGGACAGAACCAAGCGCTTCCTGTGTCAATGTATTTTGAACGGACAGCATACGCGCAATGCCAAAGTCGGCAACTTTAACACTTCCATCCTTTAGTATCATAATGTTGTGCGGCTTTATATCGCGGTGAATAATTCCGCGTGAATGCGCATGACTGAGAGCTTTCACAATTTGTGTTGTAAAATGCAGTGCTTCTTTCCAGCTAAGAAGTCCTTTACGGTTAATGTATTGCTTTAATGTGATCCCTTCTATAAGTTCCATCACAATGTATTCGGTATTTCCGCTGCGACTGACATCGTATACTGCAACTATATTTGGGTGGGAAAGCATAGCAACCGCTTGTGATTCAGAGTAAAAACGACGTTGAAATTCTTCATCGCTTGCCAGCTCCTCTTTGAGAATCTTGATTGCAACAAGTCGATTTAATCGGTGGCAGAGCGCTTTATAAACATATGCCATGCCGCCTACACCAATAAGCTCCATTATTTCATATCTATTATCAAGTATTCTGCCTAAGTATTTATCGCCTGTATCCATGAGAATCCTCCTATTTCTTTAGAATAACTGCTGTAACATTATCAGGGGCGCCGCGCTCCAAAGCCATGTTAACCAAAACCTCACAACTCATACGGACATTGCCGCCATTTATAAGCTCAAACTGAATCTCGCTATCGAGCACGACATTTGTAAGCCCATCAGAGCATAAGATTAAATATTCTCCGCAATTGAGATTGAGATTGAAAATATCCGGCGGCTCATATGCGCTCGTACCAAGTGCGCGGGTTATCAAGTTTCTGCTCGGATGCTTGCGCGATTCATTGCGAGTAATCTCTCCACGCTCAATCATTTCCTCAACAACTGAGTGATCTCGCGTAATCTGAGATATTCTGCTTTCTGTGACATGGTATAATCTGCTGTCTCCAACGTTTGCCACCACTTCTCCACCGACAGTGGAAACTGCGGCAGTCAAAGTCGTACCCATGCCGGAAAGACTCTCGCTCTGCAAGCTTTTATTATAAACAGCAGTGTTGGCGCTTATAACAGCATCCGTTATCATTTCAACAATATCTTGCATACTGCTTATTTCGGTCATAGCCTCGATTTTTCTGCACATATGACTCATAAATTCATCAGCGGCCATTTGGCTTGCGATATGCCCTGCATTGGCACCGCCCATACCGTCACAAACAACCATGACAGCTATGCCTTTGTCAGTATCTGAGAATATTTTATAGACATCTTGATTATGCTTTCTAACTTTACCGCTATCGGTTATTCCCCATAGTTCCATTTTGAATCTCCGTGCGCATTCTAGTAGTCCATTTTCTAAATAACTATACAAAGATTGCGGTATATTATTTTGTCAGACGAGACGAAAGGCCGCAGTAATATCAGTGCTATTTCAAGGTTTTGTGGCAAAGCTTGGCGAAAGAAGATGCCGTAAGATTTGTGTGGTTATTTAGAAAATGAAATACTAGTGATTATCATGTTGCAGTTTTCGTCTGCGAAGCTGTCCGCAAGATGCATCTATATCACAGCCTAAACTTCGGCGGATTGTGTAACTGACACCATTTTTTCTTAAAGCCGTTGTAAAAATATCAAAGTTTTCTTTTGAGCTTGATTTAAACACGCACTCATGTACATTGCTAAGATAAATCAGATTCAGATGCCCACTTGTATTTACCATAAGTTCCGATAGCAACTCTGCTTGGCGCGGAGAATCATTGACACCGTCAATCATGGCATATTCGTATGTTACACGTCTGCCTGTCCTTTTAAAGTATCTTTCACCCGCAGCCAACAAATCCTTGACAGCGTTGTTGCGGCTTATCGGCATCAAAACAGACCTTGTATCATCATCCGGTGCGTGAAGTGAAACTGCCAACGTGAATTGTACATCATAATCAGCCAATCTGTCAATATTTTCTATTATTCCGCAAGTCGATACAGTTAAATGCCTTGCGCCGATGCAGGCTCCGTCAGCATGTGTGACAAGCCGGTAGAAACGCAGTACATTATCAAAGTTATCCAGAGGCTCGCCAATTCCCATAAGTACTACATTTGATATGCGCTCCCCGTAATCTTTTTGGGTAAAAAGAACCTGATCGATCATTTCGGACGCATGAAGATTTCTTTTGTACCCATCAATAGCCGAAGCACAAAACGTACAGCCCATTTTACAGCCGATTTGCGTAGAAATGCAAATCGAATTGCCATGCGAGTATTTCATCAGCACACATTCGACCATATCCCCATCAAGAACCTGCCAAAGATACTTGACTGTGCCGTCAATGCCTGATATCTGCTTCTCAACGAGCACAGGAACAGAAATAAAAAACTCATCTTCAAGCTTCTCGCGAAGCGCAATCGGAATATTTGTCATTTCGGAAAAAGAGCTTATGCCCTTATGAACCCATGAAAACACCTGCTGCGCCCTATATGTCTGCTGATTTGTTGACTTGAAATACTCTGTCAGCTCCGGCAAAAGCATAGATTTAATGTCACGCTTCATGCTCACCCACACATTGAACCTTTAATTGGATTGCCCCTTATATAATCAGAAGCAGGCATTATCTTTCCGCCCGCACTTTGAAGCAGCTTTACAATAACACTGCCGTCTGCACAAGCCACCTCAATCCCCTGCCCCCCATATGAAAGAATACTGCCGGGAGCCTTTCCGGTTGCATTATTACTTGCATCAACCGCAAGCACCTTTAGCGTCTTTCCATCAAGCCGCATAGTTGCCGCCGGCCACAGGAAAAGAGCGCGCACCTTGCACTTTATACTGACCGCACTGTCGTTCCAGTCAATAGGAGACATCGTCTTTGTAAGCAAAGGCGCATATGTAGCCTCATCGTCATTTTGCGCAGTGCCTTTGACAGAACCCTCAGATATTGCACTGACCGTCTCACTGAGCAGTTCGGCGCCTAAAACGCTCAATCTTTCAAACAAATCAGCAGAAGTCTCATCATCACCGATATCTGTCTTTTTTACGAACAAAATATCGCCCTCATCCATCCCCTCAGAAATATACTGCGACGTAACTCCCGTCACCCTCTCACCATTTAGAATCGCATGCTGTATAGGCGCTGCCCCGCGATACTTAGGAAGTATCGACCCATGTATATTGATACATCCGAGAGGAGGGATATCAAGGATTTCCTTAGGAAGTATCTTCCCATATGCAACAACCACAATCAAGTCACAGCACAGCCCCGTAATCGTTTTTGCGGCAACACCGTCTCTGAGCAGAGCAGGCTGAAACACAGGCGTACCGCGAGAAAGAGCAAGCTCCTTAACCGGACTAAAACTCATCTTCATCCCACGACTTCTAGCCTTATCCGCCTGAGTAAACACCCCGACGACACCATAACCATCCTCATACAACCGCTCAAGAGATTTAACCGCAAACACCGGCGTCCCCATAAAAACAATTCTCATTCAAAGTTACCCCTAATGTAGGTCACAAGCTAGTCTGCCCGCCCGCGAACTTAGCGAAGCAAATTAGCGACTGTAGACGAAATTTCAGAAAAAGTCGAGCTTTGTCCGAGCGAAGCGAGTTAGCGAGACTCTGAAATGAGTCGTACAGTCGCTTTTTGCGCAGCTCGGAGTGGGTGGGTAGACTAGCTTGTGACCGGATTTAGAACATCGTTGCTTTCGTCTTGAGCTTGTGACCTAAGCTCTTCAAATTCCTCTTCTGTCAAAAACCGCTCTGCAATCGAAGTAAAAAGAACACCGTCCAAATGGTCAACCTCATGGCAAACCGCGCGAGCAGTAAGCTCGCTCACTTCAAGCTCAAAAAACTCCCCATGCCTGTCCTGCGCACGAACCTTAACAACATCCGGACGCGTCACTATGCCGTACACCCCGGGTACGCTAAGACAGCCCTCGCTACCCGTTTGCTCACCCTCTGAGCATATTATCTCCGGATTGACAAGCTCAATAATCTGCTCCTTAAAATCACAGCCCGCCGCATCACCGTCAGCATCGCTCCCGAATTCATTTGCCTCATCAACATCAGCATCAACGTCAGCACCGCCGTCAGCATCATCGACCGCAGTCACATCGACAATCAGCGCCACTCGCCGCAAAACGCCAACCTGAGGTGCCGCAAGACCCAGCCCATTGGCTTCAATCAATGTTTCACGCATATCATCCAGCAAAATGTGAAGCCGCTTATTAAAATCAGTCACCTTGCGACTCGTCTTGGTAAGACCCTTATCACCATCATACAACATATTTCTTGTAGCCATATTAAATACATCCTTTCAGAAAACTTCAGGCATAAATCGTCCATGAAAAAACATCAATCATATATGTCCGAGTCGGCAAACACCGTCACTCCCCTGCTTGACCTGTCTCTTGCAAACTCCTTAATGACATGTGCAACAACTTCCCTGATGCGCTTGTTATTTTTGCAATTCACCAATATCCTGTATCTGTAATTATTGCTGACCTTAGAAACTGTGGCGGGCGCCGGACCTAAAAGCTTAACACTGCTGTTTCCCCTA
>Ga0209755_10002761_pt1 | contig 23288 bp, 25 predicted proteins | sample TergutCo191P1_FD_187301 | JGI IMG/M metagenome (GOLD analysis project Ga0209755, IMG submission 187301) | Cornitermes sp. P1 segment gut microbial communities from Petit-Saut dam, French Guiana - Co191P1 (SPAdes) (version 2) | ecosystem: Host-associated > Arthropoda: Insects > Digestive system... | reverse complement strand
CTTCCTCCGGGAGCTTTTTCCCCTCGTTTTTCTCCAACTCTTTGTAGAAACGCTCAGCGTCTTCTCCATCGAGGGTTGGAGTTGCCATAATGGGTAAGGCCATATATGTCACCTTTCTATGTTTCAGCCAGATACCGGGAATCAGACAAAATGCCCCGCCCGGTACAGAAAATTATCATGTTCATAATATAAACAGAAGCCTTACAAAAAGCAAGGAATTTTTTATGTTTTTACAAACGTCAAAATGACGGTCATTTTGACATTGACAAGTTCATTTTGACGTTGTATGAAGTCATTTTGACCGGCCTGTGGGATGGCGGATGGCCGGCCTGTCCCAATATCCAATCTAATGTCTGGGATACGGTCTGTGGCGGGGCTTTGGGTGGACTGGGTATTTTTTTGCATATTTCTTGTCGTCCCGACCGCTATAATGTAGATTTATGCTATAGCAGTTTAACCATGATTTAACCCAAAGGAACTTGCAGGATGAACGTATCAGTCGGCGGTAAAAGTAGATGTGCTGCAGGCCGCGTTTTTGGCGCGGTGGTGGTGGCGGTACTGTTGTCGGTTTCGGCGGTTAACGCGCAGGGGAGTTTTACCGATAAGCGGGATGGGAAGACGTACCATACGGTGAAGATTGGGGATCAGACGTGGATGGCGGAGAATCTAAATTATAAGACCGGTGAATCCGTCTGTTACGATAAGAAAGAAAGTAACTGTCAGAAATATGGACGGCTGTACGATTGGGATGACGCTATGAAGGCTTGTCCTGCGGGGTGGCATTTGCCGAGTGATGCGGAGTGGGGGACTCTTGTGAAGTATGTTGATCCTAATGCGTCAGGAAATTATAGTAATAACGCAGGAACGGAATTGAAGTCGAAGACAGGGTGGTCTACGGATGAGGACTATGAAGCAGCTACGGACGATTACGGATTTTCGGCCCTGCCGGGCGGTCTCGGCAGTTCAGATGGCAACTTCTACTATGCCGGCAGCAACGGCTACTGGTGGAGCGCCACGGAGGGCGATGCTGACTACGCTTGGGTCCGGAACATGCACTACAGCAGCGAGAGCGTGGCCAGGCAAAACAACAGCAAGAGCTACCTGTTCTCGCTGAGGTGTTCGCAGGACTCCGCGGCCCCGCAATAGCGCAGCAATTGCGAGCCGCCGACCCGAGTCGCGCTTTTCGCGGCACAGGGCGTTGTCCTTGACACCCCGACCGCTATAATGTAGATTTATGATACGGCTGTTTAACCATGATTTAACCCAAAGGAACTTGCAGGATGAACGTATCAGTCGGCGGTAAAAGTAGATGTGCTGCAGGCCGCGTTTTTGGCGCGGTGGCGGTGGTGGTGCTGTTATCGCTATCGGCGGTTAACGCGCAGGGTGGGAGTTTTACTGATAAGCGGGATGGTAAGACGTACCGTACGGTGAAGATTGGGAATCAGACTTGGATGGCTGAGAATCTCAATTATAAAATAGGTAAATCCGTATGTTACGATAAGAAAGAAAGTAACTGTCAGAAATACGGACGGCTGTACGATTGGGATGACGCTATGAAAGTTTGTCCCGCAGGATGGCATTTGCCGAGTGATGATGAGTGGACGGCGTTGACGGATTTTGTGGGCGGAGAAGAGACGGCAGGAACGAAATTGAAGTCGAAGACAGGGTGGTCTACGGATAAGGGCTATGAAGCAGCAACGGACGATTACGGCTTTTCGGCCCTGCCCGGCGGCCTCGGCAATTCCGGCGGCAATTTCTACTATGCCGGCAACTTCGGCGGCTGGTGGAGCACCACGGAGAACGATGCGAGCAACGCCTGGAGCCGGGACGTGCGCTACAACTACGACTACGTGTACAGGAACTACTACAACAAGACAAACCTGTATAGCGTGCGCTGTGTTCGGGACCAGCAATAGCGGTAAATTGGAATTTACCAATAAATCTTTGCGCACTTCTTGACACCTCGGCCAATATAATGTAGATTTATGATACGGCTGTTTAACCGTGATTTAACCCAAAGGAGCTTGCAGGATGAACGCATCAGTCGGCGGTAAAAACAGACGTGCTGCAGGCTGTGTTTTAGGTACGATAGCTGTGGCGGTACTGTTGTCGGTTTCGGCGGTTAATGCGCAGGGTGGGAGTTTTACCGATACGCGGGATGGGAAGACGTACCGTACGGTGAAGATTGGGAATCAGACTTGGATGGCTGAGAATCTCAATTATAAGACCGATAAATCCGTCTGTTATGATAACGAAGAAAGTAATTGTCAGAAATACGGACGATTGTACGACTGGAAGACGGCGTTGAAAGCTTGTCCTGCGGGGTGGCATTTGCCGAGTGATAAGGAGTGGACGGCGTTGACAGATTTTGTGGGCGGAGAAGAGACGGCTGGAACGAAATTGAAGTCGAAGACAGGGTGGTCTACGGATAAGGGCTATGAAGCAGCAACGGACGATTACGGCTTTTCGGCCCTGCCGGGCGGCTACGGCAGCTCAGGTGGCAGTTTCAGCTACGCCGGCTACTACGGCCTCTGGTGGAGCGCCACGGAGAACGATGCCACGGACGCGAGGAACCGGGACATGTGCTACTACTTCGAGAACGTGGGTTGGAGCAACAACAACAAGAGCTTCCTGTTCTCGCTGAGGTGTTCGCAGGACTCCGCGGCCCCGCAATAGCGCAGCAATTGCGAGCCGCCGCCCCGAGCCGCGCTTTTCGCGGCACAGGGATGTGGCCCTTGACACCCCGGCCGGTATAATGTAGATTTATGATACGGCTGTTTAACCATGATTTAGCCCAAAGGAACTTGCAGGATGAACGCATCAGTCGGCGGTAAAAGTAGACGTGCTGCAGGCCGCGTTTTTGGCGCGGTGGCGATTGTGGTACTGTTGTCGGTATCGGCGGTTAACGCGCAGGGTGGGAGTTTTACTGATGCGCGGGATGGTAAAAAGTACCGTACGGTGAAGATTGGGAAGCAGACTTGGATGGCTGAGAATCTCAATTATAAAATAGGTAAATCCGTCTGTTACGATAATAAAGAAAGTAACTGTCAGAAATACGGGCGGCTTTATGATTGGAAGACGGCGATGAAAGCTTGCCCTGCGGGGTGGCATTTGCCGAGTGATGAGGAGTGGGAGGCGTTGACAGATTTTGTGGGCGGAGAAGAGACGGCTGGAACGAAATTGAAGTCGAAGACAGGGTGGTCTACGGATGAGGGCTATAAAGCAGCAACGGACGATTACGGATTTTCGGCCCTGGCGGGCGGCTACGGCAAGTCAGATGGCAGCTTCAGCCACGCCGGCTACTACGGCGTCTGGTGGAGCGCCACGGAGAGCGGTGCTAACTACGCCTGGTACCGGTACATGAACTACTACAACGAGTACGTGAACAGGTACTACGTCTACAAGAGCGGCTTGTTCTCGCTGCGGTGTTCGCAGGACTCCGCGGTACAGCGGTAGCGATAAATGCAAATTTGTTACAATCAGCGGCATGGGCACAGGGTGCCGCCCGACGACTGCACGACCAGCGTGATGTCGCCGGACGGCACCCTGCACCCATGCCTATAGCGTGTACACCAAATGAAAATTTACCCGTCCCGTCTGCGCTCCGCAGATCCGGCACTGTTGGGCGAGTGGTTTCCATATGTCTATCTTCGTAGTATCGTATATATTAGACATAGCATATTTTGTCTTACTGCCAGTATCAATTCCGTCCGCATTAAGCCACATTTTATGGTCAGGATTTCTGTTTTTTTGTAAAAAACGCGGGTTTGGTATTGACTTTTTTGGGGGAATTTGTTATTTTTAATGAAGAAATTGAATTTTTTACCATTACAGATGAAAGGAGCGGGTTATGGCCCCAAAGCCGCTGTCGCGCAAAAAAGAGCCCGTGAAGTCGGAGAAGAGGTCGGGCGAGCCGAAAAAGCTGTCGAAAACGGGTGAGTGGATGAGGGCGCATCCGGATGGAGTTATAGAGATCCACGATCTTAAGGCAGTATTGAAATAATGCGTTATCTGATTGATGCGAACATATTTCTTTTTATGTTATGGGACAATAACCGGCTTACGGGGGTGGTTAAGGATATTCTCGGTGATTACGGCAACAGGGTATACATTTCGGTCGAGAGTGTGAAAGAGATAATCCATTTGCGGCAATGTGGTAAGTTTACATCAAAGAAACAGATGTTTACGGGCAGTGTTGTCGATTTTATTAACAATGAAACGGCGCTGGAAATCAAGTCCATAAAAGAGGAGCACATTAAAACGCTCGAGCGTATTCCGTTTTTACACGATCACAAGGATCCCAGTGACAGGATTATAATCGCTCAGGCGATAACCGAAAAGATCCCGCTTGTCAGCAGCGATACGAAGTTTCCGTTGTATAAAAAGTATGGGCTCGAGTTGATTTTTAACGCTTAATTACAGTGTGGAGAGTGGAGAGTGGAGTTAAAGTCAAAATCAACGGATTCGGGGGTTTTGACGTTAACTCCAGACTTAACACTCCAAACTTAACACTCACACAAATGATAATTTACCGATAACCCCATTTTTTGCGGAAATCTTGACATCCCCAACCGCTATAATGTAGATTTATGGTACGGCTGTTTAACCATGATTTAACCCAAAGGAGCTTGCAGGATGAACGCATCAGTCGGCGGTAAAAGTAGACGTACTGCAGGCCGCGTTTTTGGTGCAGCGGTGATTGCGGTACTGTTGTCGGTTTCGGCGGTTAACGCGCAGGGTGGGAGTTTTACTGATGCGCGGGATGGGAATACGTATCGTACGGTGAAGATTGGGAATCAGACTTGGATGGTGGAGAATCTCAATTATAAGACCGATAAATCCGTCTGTTACGATAATGAAGAAAGTAACTGTCAGAAATACGGACGGTTGTACGATTGGAAGACAGCGATGAAAGCTTGTCCCGCAGGATGGCATTTGCCGAGTGATGAGGAGTGGGAGGCGTTGACAGATTTTGTGGGCGGAGAAAAAACGGCAGGAAAGAAATTGAAGTCGAAGACAGGGTGGTATGCGGATAGGCATGCGGTTAAGGACTATAGGGTAGCTACGGACGATTACGGATTTTCGGCCCTGCCGGGCGGCCTCGGCTACTCATATGGCAGCTTCGACTACGCTGGCTACTACGGCTACTGGTGGAGCGCCACGGAGGGCGATGCTTACTTCGCCTGGTACCGGAACATGTTCTACTACAACAAGTACGTGCGCAGGTACTACGGCTACAAGAGCAACCTGTTCTCGCTGCGCTGTTCGCAGGACTCCGCGGCCCCGCAATAGCGCAGCAATTGCGAGCCGCCGCCCCGAGTCGCGCCTTTTGCGGCACAGGAATGTGGCCCTTGACATCCCCGGCCGCTATAATGTAGATTTATGATACGGCTGTTTAACCATGATTTAACCCAAAGGAGCTTGCAGGATGAACGCATCAGTCGGCGGTAAAAGTAGACGTGCTGCAGGCCGCGTTGTTGGTGCAGCGGTGATTGCGGTACTGTTGTCGGTTTCGGCGGTTAACGCGCAGGGTGGGAGTTTTACTGATGCGCGGGATGGGAAGACGTACCGTACGGTGAAGATTGGGGACCAGACGTGGATGGCTGAGAATCTCAATTATAAAACCGGTAAATCCGTCTGTTACGATAATGAAGAAAGTAACTGTCAGAAGTATGGACGGCTTTACAACTGGGATGACGCTATGAAAGCTTGTCCTGCCGGGTGGCGTTTGTCAAGTAGTGCGGAGTGGACGGCGTTGACGTATTTTGTGGGCGGAAGAGAAGTGGCAGGAACGAAATTGAAGTCGAAGACAGGGTGGTCTACGGATAAGGGTTATGAAGCAGCTACGGACGATTACGGCTTTTCGGCCCTGCCCGGCGGCTACGGCGATTCCGGCGGCAATTTCAACGATGCCGACTACTACGGCTACTGGTGGAGCGCCACGAAGTTCAATGCGTACCGCGCCTGGGGCCGGATCATGTTCTACGGCATTGAGGGCATGGACAAGTACTACGCCGACAAGCCAGACCTGTATAGCGTACGTTGTGTTCGGGATTCCGCGGCCCCGCAATAGCGCAGCAACCGCAATCCGCCGCCCGTTGCATTTGACGTTGACTTACCGGTTTTAAAAAGTGTTCTCCTTAAAACGGTTCCGCCGCTTTCTCCTTGTCAGTATTTTGCAATACCTCGACCTTCACTTTTTCGATGCGCTGATTGTTCATCTTAAGTACGGTAATCCGCAGCCCGGAGTGCTCAAACTGCGTATTTTCCTGCGGGACATCCCCGTACTCGTGGTATATCAGCCCGCCCAGCGTATTATATTCGGCGTCTTCGTCCAAGTTGACATCCAGCTCGTCGTTCATGCCGTGCAGGTCGATATGCGGCGAGACAAGGTAAGTATGTTCGTCAACCTGTTCGATCTCCTTCTCCTCTTCATCGTACTCGTCCTGAATATCCCCTACGATTTCCTCCAGAATATCCTCCATGGTGACGATACCCGCCGTACCGCCGTACTCATCAACAACCACAGCCAGATGGAGGTGTTTTATCTTGAACTCTTTCATCAGGTCGTTAATCTTCTTGCCCATCGGCACATAGTGGCATTTTTTCATCAGTGACTGTAAATGCCACTCTTCCGTATTGTGTTCGGAGAGCCATGAGAGGATGTCTTTTGCGTAGAGTATTCCCACGATCTGGTCGACCGTATCCTTGTATATGGGGAACCGCGAGTGCCCCTCTTCCCGTATCAGCTTCAGCACGGTTTTCAGGTCTGAGTTGATATCCGCCGCGGTAACGTGGATTCTCGGCATCATGATTTCGTCGACGGTTGTTTCGCTCAGGTCGAAGATGCTGCGTATCATTTCGCGCTCTTCTTCGTTGAGCGCCTCGGTCTCGTGGTCGCCGGCGGTGATGCGCGCCTTCTCCTCTTCGGAGAGGAACGCCAGTTTTTCGTTGTACTTGAGTATGGATAGCAGCCCCGACTGTATGGTGGAGCAGAGCCACGAGATGGGCAGGAGCAGCCACGAGAGCAGGCAGTAGATATAGTATGCGGGTACGGCGTAGTGGTTGTGGAACCTCAGCGCTAACGCTCTGGGGATGTAGTGCGCGAACAGGGCGAGCGTGACGATTGAGACGGCGATGGGGACGCCCCACTGCTGTATCGGATCGGCGTCGAACAGTTTGCTGTGGTACTCGAACGCAATTACCGCGAACGAGACGTTGCAGAGCGTCTTGCCCACCGCCACGGTTCCGCTGAGCTGCGTGCGGTTCCTGAGGATGGCGCTGATCTTGGGGACGTAGTAGCGCATACGCTCGTTGTCCGAGCCGGCGGCGCTCTTCTCCGTGGCCGTGAAGATGATCTTAATGACAGAAAAAAATGCTGACAGGATAAATACACAGGTCAACGCAATAATATAAATGAGAGCGGTACCCGCAGCGCCACCGTCCAAAAGGACACTCCTTTGATCAGGTTAATATTTAATCGAATCGTTTTTTCAATAACTACAATATAATTAAGGGGTAAATCCAAAGTCAAATTTGTGCGTACGCCCTCTCTTTTTCTTCCATGGCCTCCCGGTCCGCCTTTTTGTGGTGGTCGTACCCCATCAGGTGCAGCAGGCCGTGCACCAAGAGGCGTTTCAGCTCCTCTTCGTAGGTTAATCCATACTTTTTTGCCTGTATTTTGGCCCTTTGGAGGGATATGTAGACCTCCCCCAGCAGGTCGTCGTCGCCGAACGGGAAGGAGAGGACGTCGGTCGCCTTGTCCTTGCCGCGGTAGAGGCGGTTGAGGCGGCGGATGGTGCAGTCCGAGCAGAGGATGACCGTGGTGGCCTGCCCGGCGGCGGCGCCCTCGCGCCGGCAGACCGTTTTGGCCGTTTTGGCCAGCGCACCCCCAGGGCATGGCAGGGATTCGTATTTATGGATTATCTCTATCATAAAATAAAAGATACTATATGTGCGCGGCGGAACATATATTTAATGTTTGGATTGTTGATGTTAATTCCAAAAAAGGAGGTTGCAATGGCTTTTGTTCGCAGAGGCTCTGTTGACATGGCGTTGCTGTTGGTGCTGTTTTGCGCGGTTTCGTCCGCGCTGGGGGATGAGGTTGAGGAGCGTTTCTGCACGGTCAGGGGGATTGTGGGGAGCGTTCAGGTGCGCCTGAACCCCAATTATCAGAAGGTCCGGCGGGAGATGGCGGTGAGCCGGCCGGCTGCCGGCGCGGCTGCCATATCGTCGAGCGTTACCGAGGAGTGGACGCCCCTGCGCCTGAATATGGTGCTGGGGGAGAGGTGCGAGATAAAGACCGCCGCGCAGTCCGAGGTCCGCCTTGAGACCGCCGAGGGCAGCATGATAAGGGTCGAGGAGAACACGCATATTGAGATTTTGGCACTGAATATTGAACGTAAGAAGGTGAAAGGCGGCGTGGATGCCACGGCAAACACGAGGGTCAAGGTTACTGACGGCAGCCTTGTGGGGAACATAAAGAAGCTGTTTAACGAGAAACAGAACGTGCGGTTCGAGACGCCCACGGCCACGGCCGCCATACGCGGGACCACCGTTGAGGTCGAGGCGCAGGGGGGCGCGAACACGGTAGTTCGGGCGTTCGACGGGACGGTGGAGGTCGCGCCGGCAGGGTTGAGCAACTTCACGCGGCTGGCCCACGGCAAGATGGCCGAGGTAGGGCAGGGGCAGCGGGCGGTTATAGTGAAAGACGTGCCGAAAGATTACAGGCGCAAGGGGGTCTACCTGAAAGGCGAGGCTCCGCCGGCTGAAGATGGCAGGGGCGCCGCCCCGGCCGGGAAGCCGGCGTTGGCCATGGCCGACACGGCATCCAAAGCCGCGCCCGCCAAAGCTGCCGCAACGGCGGTACCGGCTAAAGAATCCGCACCGGCTAAAGCCGCCGGGCCGGAAGTTCCGGCCAAAGAAGCCGCGCCGCCCAAAGCCGCGGTTCCTGTGGATTCGGTTACCATCACGCTGGGCTCAGGCCTCGGCGGCGAGAAGGATACGCTCCGCTGTTACACGGGGGCGACCATAAATGTTACCGGCACGGTTCGTCCTGCCGGCGCGGTGGTGAGCGTAAACGGGGTGCAGGCGATGCCCGACGCCAAAGGCGTGTTCAGCCGGACCTGGTCGGCGCCTGCCGAGCCCGGTGTCCTCACGCTGACCATATCGGCGGAAAACGGGAATCAGGTGAAAGCGGTCGTCCGCACTATTAAGGTTACAAGGCCGGCGGGAGATGGCCGGAATCAGAATAAAAAGCCCGGTGAATGAACAGAATACTAAATATTTAAGGAGCAGAGGGGTATTGATGGCTGTATAGGTGAAGTCAGGCAGCGCGTACGGGCGCGGTTTCAAACCAACGGTTTCAAGCCAACGGCTTTTCAAACCGGTGGAATTAAACCGTGCCCATACCTTTCCGGGTACGCGCGGATCATCTATATATGCCGCGCATGGTATGAATCAGCACAAAATCAGAAACATCGCGATTATAGCCCACGTCGACCACGGCAAGACGACTTTGGTTGATGTACTTTTCCAGCAGAGCGGTATGTTCCGCGAGAACCAGCAGGTCGCCGAGCGCCTCATGGACTCCATGGATCTCGAACGCGAGCGGGGAATCACCATCGCGGCGAAGAACGGGTCGTTCCGATACCGCGGGCACCACGTCAACATCATCGATACGCCGGGTCACGCCGACTTCGGCGGGCAGGTGGAGCGCGTGCTCAAGATGGCCGACGGCGCGCTGCTCGTGGTCGACGCGCAGGAGGGCCCGATGCCGCAGACGTACTTCGTCCTCAAAAAAGCCCTTGCGCTCTCGCTGCCGGTCATTGTCGTCATCAACAAGATCGACAAGCCAGCCGCGCGCCCGGTTTGGGTGCTCGACCAGGTGTTCGACCTGTTCGTCAAGTTAGACGCGCCAGACAATGTCCTCGACTTCCCGGTAGTCTACGCGTCCGCCAAAAACGGATACGCGAAAGACGACCCGGACGACGACAGCGAGAACATGATCCCGCTGTACGAGAAGATCATCAAGCACATCCCGCATCCGGCGGGTGACCCGGAAGCGCCGCTGCAGATGCTTGTCAGCTCAATAGATTACTCCCCGTACATGGGCCGTCTCGGCATCGGCAAGATTACCGCCGGCACGCTCAACGTCAACAAGGAGATCGCGGTCAGCATGCGCGACGGCAAATTGGTCCCGGCGCGTATAACGAAGGTCTTTTCGTTCGACGGCGTGCAGAAGGTCCCGGTGGAGATCGCGTCGGTCGGGCACATTGTCGCGGTCGCGGGGATGGACGAGGTTACGGTGGGCGTTACGTTTACCGACCCGGAGAATCCGAATCCGCTGCCGCCGATTGTTATCGACCCGCCCACCATCTCCATGAACTTCATCCCCAACGATTCGCCGTTTGCGGGCAAGGAGGGGAAGTTCGTTACGTCAAGGCACTTGCAGGACAGGCTGATGCGCGAAATTCTGTCGGACGTGGCGCTGACTGTCGAACCGCTTCAGGATACCATAGGCTATAAGGTATCGGGCCGCGGCGAGTTGCATCTGTCAATCCTCATAGAGCGCATGCGCCGCGAGGGGTACGAGTTTCAGGTGACAAGCCCGCAGGTCATAATGCAAAAAGGCGCTGACGGCAAGCTGCTTGAGCCTTTTGAGGAGCTGACTGTCGACGTAGATGAAAAGTACGCCGGCACGGTCATCGAAAAGATAGGCTCACGCCGCGGGATAATGCAGGAGATGTCGCAGGAAAACGGTATGGCGAAGATGATGTTCAAGGTGCCTACCCGCGGGCTGCTCGGATATAAATCCGAATTTATGACCGATACCAAGGGCATGGGCGTTATGAACTACGTCTTCCTCGAATACGCGCCCTACGCCGGCGATATCCGCACCAGAGGGAACGGGGTGTTGATCGCTAAAGAGCCGTGCACCTCGGTAGCGTACGCGCTGTTTAATTTGCAGGACCGCGGCGAGATGTTCGTGGGCCCCGGCGTGAAAATTTACAGGGGGATGATAGTGGGGGAGCACTGCAGGTCGAACGATCTCGTAGTCAATCCCGGCAAGGAGAAAAAGCTGTCGAATATGCGCGCCGCAGGTTCGGACGAGAACGTTTTGCTTACGCCGCCCGTAGATATGAGCCTTGAGGATTGCATCGCCTATATCAATGAAGATGAACTTGTCGAAATAACCCCTTTATCAATCCGCCTTCGCAAAAAGGATAACAAATACTGACATGACAAACCGCTGCAAGAAGTGTGACGCCTACTGCTGCCGCCACGTGGCCATAGTAATTGACATCCCCATGTTTTTGGACGATTACGACAACATACGCTGGTACCTGCTCCACAAAAACGTGTGGGTATCAATCGGCCACGACGACACGTGGACGGTTGAGTTCAAAACGCCGTGCCGCCACATAGCCGGCGATTTCAAGTGCTCTATCTATCCCAAACGCCCCAGGATATGCAAGGATTATCCGGGCAAGGGCGAGCTGTGCGAGGGCGAGACCTCCGAGCCGTCTTACAAAAAAATATTTAAAAACGCGAAAGAGTTTGAGAAGTACCTGCATGATGAAAATATCACTTAAGCCCGGCAAGGACAAACCGGTGCGCGCCGGCAACCCGTGGGTCTTCTCCGGCGCGGTCGCGGATGTCTTTGGAAAGCCCGATGAGCATAATCTGTGTATAGTCTGCAATGATAAGGACGAACAGCTCGGCATCGGCTACTATAACGAAAAGTCGGCGATACGTATACGCATACTTAAGTTTAATTACGGCATTGACGCGGGCGCCGGTAAGAGTGCGGGCGGTAAGGCGAAATCCTCGAAGGGCGACCGCGGGGGCGGTGCGGATAAAAATACCGCCCCGCTGACCTTTACCGGGGATGACCTGTATCAGCGCGTCAATTCCGCCGTAAGCCGGCGCAGGAATGATATGGTGTTGGCTAAGGGCACGGACTCCTGCCGCCTTGTCAATTCGGAGGGGGATTTTTTGCCGGGGTTGATTGTCGACAAGTTCGGGCCGGGGGTGTGCGTACAGATAGGGACTGCCGGGATGGAGACATGGCGGTTCGCTATAATCAGCGCGTTAGAGAAGATACTCGCCCCCGCGTTCATATACGAGCGTTCCGATACCGAGTCCAGAAAGCGGGAGGGGTTGGAGGAGAGCGAGGGGTTGGTCTCCGGGGCGCTGCCTGACCAGTTGATAATACAGGAGAACGGCGTCAGGTACCATACGGACCTGCGTGGGGGCCAGAAGACCGGATTCTTTTTTGACCAGCGGGCCAACCGCGCCCTTGTCCGCCATTATAGCGCCGGGCGGAACGTTTGCGACTGCTTCTCCTATACCGGCGGTTTCGCCCTCAACGCGGCGCTGGGCGGGGCGAAGTCGGTCCGCGCGGTTGATACTTCCGCCGCCGCCGGCGTGCATCTGGCCGAAAACGCGAAGCTGAACGGCGTAAGCGTGGAGTTTATCGAATCGGAGGTTTTCGGGTATCTGAGAAAGCCGCAGCCCCCGGCCGACCTTTTGATCCTCGACCCGCCCAAGTTCGCCCGCCATCCCGGAGAGGTGGAGAGGGCGTCGCGGGGGTACAAGGACATCAACCTCGCGGGACTCAAAATGCTGCGGCCGGGCGGGATAATGTTCACGTTCTCCTGTTCGGGGGCCGTTGATCCGTATCTTTTTCGCCAAATCGTCTTCGCGGCGGCCGCCGACGCCCGCCGGCAGATACAGTTGTTGCACGTGCTGACGGCCGGTTCGGACCACCCCGTCAACATCGCTCACAAGGAGGGGGAGTACCTGAAAGGGCTGGTATTGCGGGTCATTTGAATTTTTTTAAAATTTTTCTTGACACGCCCCGTCCATTTCATTATTTTTAGTAAAGATAGTCGTAAAAGCCATCATAAAAATCATTTACATGGCCTCGCACTGGTGTTTAATTTGATAACGAAAAGTCCGGGCAGGGAATAGTTTTACTGGTTTCGCCCCGCGTTTTTGGCGGGAAACGAACAACCGTTATTTATCAATATGTAATATGTACCCTTCTATTATTTGATTGAGGTGTTCTGATGAATGTGGTAGAATTGAAGCAGATGTCTATGTCGGATCTGTACAAATTGGCGGAGAGTAACAATGTCGGCGAGTGCCGCAGCCTGGGCCGCCAGGAGCTTATTTTCAAGATTTTGCAGTCTCAGGCTACGCAGAACGGGCAGTTGTTTGCCGAGGGCGTGCTGGAGATCATGCAGGACGGTTTCGGGTTCCTCCGGTCGCCGTCCAACAGTTATCTCAGCGGTCCGGACGATATTTACGTTTCGCCGTCGCAGATAAAGAGGTTTTATCTCAAAACGGGTGACACCGTTTCGGGGCAGGTACGCCCTCCAAAGGATTCGGAGCGGTACTTCGCGCTGCTGCGTGTCGAGATGATCAACTACGAAGACCCGGAAGAGTGCAAGAAGAAGATCAATTTCGACGACCTCACACCCCTTTTCCCCGAGCAGAAGTTCAATCTCGAATACAGCGCCAAAGAGACGGCCACCCGCATAATCAACCTGCTGTCGCCGATTGGCAAGGGCCAGCGCGGCCTGATAGTCGCCCCGCCGCGTACGGGTAAGACGGTGCTGCTCAAGAGCATCGCAAACGCGATCCTCGCCAATCACCCGGAATCGGTTTTGATAGTTCTGCTTATAGACGAGCGCCCTGAGGAGGTTACCGATATGCAGCGCTCCGTTAAGGCCGAGGTTATCAGCTCGACGTTCGACGAGCCTGCCGACCGCCACGTAATCGTCGCAGAGATGGCCATAGAGCGTGCGAAGAGGTTAGTTGAGCACAATAAGGACGTTGTCATCCTGTTAGACAGCATCACCCGCCTCGCCCGCGCGCACAATACCGTGGCGCCGCACTCCGGGCGCGTACTCTCCGGCGGTGTGGACTCCCAGGCGCTCTACAAGCCCAAGCGGTTCTTCGGCGCCGCGCGCAACATCGATAACGGCGGCTCGCTCACCATCATCGCCACCGCCCTCATCGAAACCGGCAGCCGTATGGACGAGGTCATCTTCGAAGAGTTCAAGGGCACCGGTAACATGGAACTTGTCCTCGACAGGAAGGTCGCCGAGCGGCGCATCTACCCGGCCATCGACCCGTTCAAGAGCGGTACGCGCAAGGAGGAGATGCTGCTCAGCCAGGAGGAGCTCAACCGCACATGGGTGCTGCGCAAGTTCCTTGCCTCTATGAGCCCTATCGAGGCTATGGAGTTCATGTGCGACAAGATGGGCGCGTCTAAGAACAACAAAGAGTTTTTGGAGATGATGAACAGGTAGGGAGCATAAATGAACATCGCGATTATAGGCATAGGCAATATGGGCAAGGCTATCGCCGCCGGTCTCAAAAAGGCCTACGGCGCCGAAATTCGTATAGCCGGGTGGGACAAATTCCCGGAGGTGATGACTGAGGCTGGCAACGGGATAGAGCCCATTGACCCGTGGGGCTGGCAGGCCGCCGGCTTTGCCCCAGACGCGCTGATCATGGCCGTCAAGCCGGGTGACGTTGCCGGGCTGCTCGGCGTGGTGTCTGCCGTATCCCATGAGCACAAGCTCGATTTTTTAGTGATCTCGGTGGCCGCCGGGGTCTCCATATCCTCCATACGCAAGAGCGTGGGCGACGGCGCCCGCGTCTGCCGCGTGATGCCCAACACCCCCGCGCTGATAGGCGAGGGGATGAGCGCCTACGCCCTTTCCGAGAACTGCGACCCGCACGACGCGCGGATTGTCGAGCAGATTTTCGGCGCGTGCGGAAAGGTGGTAAGCGTTTCCGAATCCATTATGGACGCGGTAACCGGGGTTTCCGGCAGCGGCCCGGCGTTTGTGTACAGCTTTATTGAGGCGCTTTCCGAGGGCGGGGTAGCCGCAGGGCTCTCCTACAAGGTGGCGCAGGATTTGGCCGTGCAGACGGTTATAGGCGCGGCTATGATGGTGCGGCAGACCGGCGAGCACCCGTCGGTACTGCGGTCTCGTGTGATGTCACCCGGCGGCACAACGGTCAGGGGCCTGCAGGCGCTTGAGAGCGGCGGGTTCAGGAGCGCTGTTATGACGGCGGTTACGGAGGCCGCGGCCCGGTCGGCCCAAATGTCGGCGGAAAAGTAATTTTGCGCGCCGGAAGGCATTGACATGATAAAGTAGCATGGGACGGCAGCCCGCCGTCCTTTTTTTATATAAAGATACCTCTTGATTTCCATTTGTCCCTAATACTATCCTTTATATACGGGCTTTATTATCCGAGAGGGGATGTATGAGCAGCAATATCACAAAAAAGAAGCTGGTCGAAAAGGTTTCGATCCGCACCGGGTTGACCCAGATAGACACGAAAATCGTCCTGGAGTGTTTTTTGGACGCGCTCTCCAACTCATTAGAGCAGGGTAACGGCATTGAGATACGCGGGTTTGGCCGGTTCAAGATCAAGGAAAAGAAGGCGCGCACGGCGCGTAACCCCCGAACAAACGAGCCTGTGGAGGTAGAGGGCGGATACAAGCCAATTTTCGAGCCGTCCAGAGATTTAAAGAAACGCGTTAACGACTCGCTGGTCAAAAAGTGAAAAAGCGGTTCGGTTCAGGGTTCAGACAAAAAAAGGGCGGCCACGGAGGGCCGCCCATCTTTTTTTCAGTCCGGAATAAATAATCAATAATCATCCATGCCCATGCCGCCCGGCATACCGCCGCCCTGAGGGCCGCACTTCTTCTTGTCCTCCGGCTTGTCGGTGATTATGCACTCGGTAGTAAGGATAAGGCCGGCGATGGACGCGGCGTTTTCAAGTGCCGAGCGCGTAACCTTGGCAGGGTCTATTACGCCCGCCTTGATCAAGTCCTCGTACTTGTCGTTGTAGGCGTTGTAGCCGTAGGCGCCCTTGCCGTTTTTCACCTCGTTGCAGACGACCGACGACTCCTTGCCGGCGTTGGAGACGATCATGCGGAGCGGCTCCTCGCAGGCGCGTCGGATTATGTCGATGCCGATATGCTCGTCGCCCTCAAGCGTGAGCTTGTCGAGCGCCGCTGCCGCGCGGATAAGCGCCACGCCGCCGCCGGGAACCACGCCCTCTTCTACCGCCGCGCGGGTAGCGTGGAGCGCGTCCTCTACGCGGGCCTTCTTCTCCTTCATCTCGGTCTCGGTCGCCGCGCCGATCTTGAGCACCGCAACGCCGCCGGCCAGCTTCGCGAGGCGCTCCTGCAACTTCTCGCGGTCGTAGTCGGAGGTCGTGTCGTCCATCTGCTTGCGGATCTGCGCCACGCGCCCCTTGATGTCGGCGGCCTTGCCAGCGCCCTCTATGATAGTTGTGTTATCCTTGTCAATAACGACCCGCTTGGCCTTGCCCAATGCGTCTATTGTCGCGTTCTCAAGCTTGTAGCCCATCTCCTCGGAGATCAGCTCGCCGGCCGTCAGCACCGCGATGTCTTCAAGCATGGCCTTGCGCCTGTCGCCGAAGCCGGGGGCCTTTACAGCCGCGATTTTGAGCGTGCCGCGCAGCTTGTTTACGACCAAAGTGGCCAAAGCCTCGCCGTCAACATCCTCGGCTATGATAAGAAGCGCCGTGCCCTTCTGCGCAACCTTTTCGAGCAGCGGCAGCAGGTCTTTCATCGCGCTGATCTTCTTGTCGAAAATGAGGATGAGCGGCTCTTCAAGCACGCACTCAAGGCTGTCTTGGTTGGTCACGAAGTAGGCGGAGAGGTACCCGCGGTCGAACTGCATCCCCTCTACGACATCTAAGGATGTGTCCATGCTCTTGGCCTCTTCGACGGTGATGACGCCGTCTTTGCCCACCTTGTCCATCGCGTCGGCCAGCAGGTTGCCGATGTCGGCGTCGTTGTTGGCGCTTATGGCGCCTACCTGCGCGATCTCCTCTTTCTTGCCTGATACGGGCTTGGCGCTCTTTTTGAGCTCTTCGATAACAGCCTTGACCGCCTTGTCGATGCCGCGCTTGATCGCCATGGGGTCGGCGCCGGCGGTAACGTTCTTGATGCCGAGGTGCGCGATAACCTGCGCCAGAACCGTGGCGGTTGTAGTGCCGTCGCCGGCGGTGTCGCCGGTCTTGGAGGCGACCTCCTTGACCATCTTCGCGCCCATATTTTCGAACTTGTCCTCAAGCTCGATCTCCTTGGCCACCGTCACGCCGTCCTTGGTTACGGTGGGGGAGCCCCACGACTTCTCAAGCACCACATTGCGCCCGCGGGGGCCCAGAGTTACCTTGACCGCGTTGGCAAGAGCGTCCACGCCCTTTATTAGTTTCTCCCTCGCGGAAATATCAAACGCAAGCACTTTTGCACCCATACTTCAACACTCCTTAATCGGGTTAATAGTTATAACATTTATTGACTGATTGTTTGTTACGTATAGAGAGCGGACGAACCACCGGTTCGCCCCCTGCCCGCCTGCCCTGATCAATCCCTCTCAATCTCCTCAATATCCTTAGCCTTGCGGCTGTCGTCATCCGTATCAATATCGTCGCTATCCATCCTTATAATAGTTCTCAGCGCGATGCTGCAAATCGGCACCACAAGCAAAAAAATAGGCAGCAATAAAAATCTCATATCTCTCCAAACGTTAATTATTTATACGCGGCGTAATCACCACACAACAAAAACTTTTCGCTATTAGCTAAACGACAGCAAGAACGTCGCTCTCACGAACAATGAGATACTCCGCTCCGTCGATAGTAACTTCCGTCCCCGAATACTTCCCGTACAGCACCTTGTCGCCGACCTTAAGCGTCATGGCGTTGCGCTCGCCCTTCTCGTTCACCTTGCCCGGGCCCACGGCCACGATCTCGCCCTTCTGCGGCTTCTCCTTGGCGTTGTCGGGAATGAATATCCCACCTGCGGTTTTCTCCTGCGCTTCCATAGATTTGAGGATAACGCGGTCTTCCATCGGCTTGACTTTCATAAAACGGTCCTCCTGAAAAAATTATTTGGTTTTTAAAAGTTAACGGTTATTACCGGCTCAAGTCCACATTTAATGGCAACCGGACTACGCCCTTGGTTAATGCAAACGGTGTGCCAAGCGCCTGAAGTGTGTTTTTGGGAGGATTTTAGGGGATTTGAGATGGGGAGGGATGAGAATTGTTCTAATTTGAAACGTTTTTGCGTTTTAAATCGAATCGGCGCTGGGCGTTTATGGAGGGCAGCTATTGAGATGAGATAATTTGCGCCCCAACGGCCCCGTCGGCAAAGCGGATGTTGATGCTGTCCCCCTGATTAAGCCGGCCCGCGCTTTTGAGCGTTGACCCGCCGGCGTCCTGCACTATGGCGTAGCCGCGCCCGAGTACGGCGAGCGGGCTCAGGGCGTTCAGGCGGCCCGCGAGGGATTTCAGGCGGATGCCGTTTGACTGCATCGAGGATTTGATGTCACGGTATATGCTGCCTCTTATGTCGTCTAATCCCTGCTCGTACTCCAATATGGCGCGGAAGGGGCGCGACATGGCGCGGGATGATTTTATGCGCCGCACCCTGCTGTTTATATCGTCAAAGTATCTGCTGGCGCCGTGTGAGAACCGAGCTTTTAGCTGGTCGAAGTACCGCCTGCTCTCCTGCGTATCGGCGACGGCCATCTCCGCGGCTGCCGATGGGGTGGGTGCGCGGACGTCTGCGGCGAAGTCGGCGATTGTGAAATCGATCTCGTGGCCTACGGCGGATATTATGGGTATGGATGATTCGCGGATCGCCCGCGCGACAACCTCTTCGTTGAATGCCCACAGGTCCTCAATCGCGCCGCCGCCGCGCCCCACTATCATCAGGTCGACCTTACCGTAGCCGTTCATCATGCGGATTGATTTGGCGATCTGCGCCGCAGCCTTGTCGCCCTGTACCAATGTATCTATCAGCACTATATCGGTCTGCGGCGCGCGCTTGGCTACCACGCGCACTATGTCCCACAGCGCCGCGCCTTTTCTGCTGGTGATTACGCCGAGCGCGGACACGGAGGGGGGGAGGGGCCGCTTGTGCTTATCGTCAAACAATCCCTCCTGTAATAATTTTTGCTTTAACTTTTCAAATTTGAGGTGCAGCGCGCCCTCGCCGGCCTGCATCATCTTGTGTACGTTGAGCTGGTAGTAGCCGCCTTTGGGGTACACGGTGATTGACGCGACGGCAAAGACCGCCATGTTATCGCGCGGCCTGAAATCCAATTTGTCAGCCGCCGGGCGCCACATCACGCCGGGTATCTGGCTGTTCTCGTCTTTCAGCTTGAAATAGCAGTGCCCGCTGGGGTAAGATTTCCACCCGCTCAGCTCGCCCTCGATCCATACGAGCGTGTTGTGCTGCTCGAATATCTGCACGATGCCGTTGTTGACCTCGGTGATGGTGTAGGGCCGCTCGCACTCCTTAGGCATCAGAAACTCGAAGCAGGGGACCCCGTCTTCATCACCGTAATAGATATCGTCACTCATCAATATGCTGCCCGCGAAGCGTTACCTGCTCAAAAACCCTCGATATTGATACAGCCTTCCCGCTGCCGTCATCAACCTCGATAATGACCCCGTTGAGCATCGCCCCCTCATCGCTTGGCTCGAACCGCACGTATGTTTGCAGCATGTATTTCCTGATGACCCCCTCCGGCTTCATCCCTATTATGGAGGCCCCCGGCCCCGTCATCCCCGCGTCGGTGATGAACGCCGTGCCTTTGGGCAATATCCGTTCGTCGGCGGTTTGCACGTGCGTGTGTGTGCCTATGAGCGCGCTGATCTGCCCGTCCAAATGCCACGCGAGCGCAGCCTTTTCGCTTGATGCCTCGGCGTGGAGGTCGATGAGTATGACCGGCGTCTCCTTTTTCAGTTCGTCGACGGCGTCTTGCGTCATCCTGAAAGGGCAGTCCAGAGAATCGTGCATGAACGTGCGCCCCATGGCGTTGATTACGCCGATCTTCCGGCCGTCAGGGAGGGTAAAAATTGTTGATCCGTGCCCAAGATTGTTCGGCGGATAATTTAATGGGCGCAGGACAACCGGTTCCGCCATGAAAGAGTAGTCGTTATCGCCGACGGAGAATGAGTGGTTCCCCCCGGTGATGACGTTGAGCCCGTATTTGCGGAGCTTGCGGAACAGGTTTTTCGTCATCCCGCGCCCGCCCGACACATTCTCGCCGTTGCCGACGCACACGTCGATCCCGTTATCCTCAACGAGAGAGGAAAGCCTTTCGGCAAGGACCCTCCTCCCCACGTTTCCGAAGATATCGCCGATAAATAATATTTTCATATCACCACATTATTTCGCGTATTCCGTGAAACGGATTTCCCGGATGATCGTGACCTTGATCTGCCCAGGATACTCCATTTCGTCCTGTATCTTCTGCGAAATCTGCCCGGCCAGCTCCTGCGCCTGCGCGTCGTTTATGGACTCCGGCTCGACCATGACCCTGATCTCGCGCCCGGCTTGGATGACGTACGACTTCTGCACGCCGCGGAACGAATCGGCGATGTCTTCAAGGTTCGTCAGGCGGTTGACGTAGTTCGTCAGCGTCTCGCGCCGTACGCCCGGCCTTGTGCTTGATATCGTGTCCGCGGCCTGTATGAGGATCGGGTACATCGATATTGGCGGCACGTCTTCGTGGTGCGCGGCTATGGCGTTGCAGATTATCTCATTCTCGCCGTTTTTGGTGGCGATCTCGGCGCCGAGTTCCGAGTGCGTGCCCTCGGTCTCGCGGTCGATAGACTTTCCTATGTCGTGCAGCAGCCCGGCCCTTATGGCGGTTTTCGGGTCGAGGCCGAGTTCCGACGCCATAAGCCCCGCGATAATCGCCACCTCTTTGCTGTGCTGGAGCACGTTCTGCCCGTACGACGTGCGGTACTTGAGGCGCCCCAGCATTTCGACGACTTTCGGCTTGAGCCCGTGCACGTCAAGCTCGAATATGACTTCCTCGGCGGCCTCCTTCATGATCTTGTCGAGCTCCTTCTCGCTCTTCTTGATCAGCTCCTCGATGCGGCCGGGGTGTATGCGCCCGTCGGTAATCAGCTTTTCGAGCGCCAGCCTCGCGACCTCGCGGCGGATGGGGTCGAAGCCGGAGAGGATGACCGCTTCCGGCGTGTCGTCGACGATGACGTCGATGCCCGTGGCCTCCTCGAACGACCGGATATTCCTGCCCTCGCGGCCGATGATCCTGCCCTTCATCTCGTCGCTTGGCAGGTGCACCACCGAGACCGTCGATTCCACAGTCGTATCCGCGGCGCAGCGCTGGATAGACTGGATGATGATCTCCTTGGCCTCTTTCTCGGCGTCGGCCTTGGCCTGGTCCTTGATCTCCTTTATCATCTGCGCGGCCTCGTAGCGTACCTGCCCCTCCAAATTCTCCAAAAGCGTCTTCTTGGCCTCCGCCTGCGTCATGTTGGAGATCTTTTCGAGTTTGTCGTTTTGCAGCGTTATGAGGCGCGTCAGCTCGTTGTCCTTTGTGCGCAGCGTTTTCTCTTTGGAGTTGAGGAAGCTTTCGCGTGCGCTGAAATCCGACTCCCGCTTGCTGACCTGGTCAAGCAGCCTTTTTACGTCTATGTCGGCCTCCTTTACGCGCTGCTGCTCATGCCTTATCTGCTCGCGCGTTTTAGCCGCCTCTTTTTCGAAGTCTGTTTTGGCCTTGAACCACTCGTCTTTTGCTTCGAGTATGGCCGTTTTTTTCTGGATTTCGGCCTCGTTTTTAGCCTCCTTGAGGATGCGGTCCGACTCCCGCTTTACCTCCTCCTCCTGCCGCCGCCTGTAGCTGCGGTCGACCGAGACCCGCCAGAAAAACCCGCCCCCGAAGCCGACTGCGACGGCCCCGATGGCGATTAGGATGTATGGAAGAAAATCATGCATTTAAAACCCCCAATCTATATGGTTATATGTATATATATATAATCCGGCGCGTTGCCGTGCCGGCGTTTTTCCGTTTTTTATAATAACAGGGCAGGGGGTACACAGGGACGATATGCGCAAACCGCGCGGAAATAGGCGCGATACGCAAGTTTCACGAGAGTTTGTACGGCGCGGGGCCGTCACATTGCACCAAAGCGCCGGACGCAGGGATTGCGCGAAATGCCGCTATATCAAAGCGCCCAAAAATTCAACAATCAGTCATCAAAGCTCCGCCCAAAATGCCGGAAAGCAAGGTTTTTCGCGTCAAACCGCCTTCTTGACGCTGCCGATTTTATCGTTAATCGACTTGATTTTGCTCTCGTATTCCTGCACTTTTTGGACCTCCGCCTCGTATTTCGCCTTGGCCTCAAACAGCTCACCCGCAATATTCAGGGCGCAAAGGACCGCTATCTTCACGTTATCACCGGACGCGGTAAGCTCCTGGAGCTCCGTTATCTTGGTATTAACGTAATTCGCGACCAGCCTGGTCGTCTCCGGATCCGTGTCGCTCCTGAGATGAAAATCCAAATTAAAGATTTTTACCCGTACACTCTCAGAGCTCATAAGCTCTCTTCCTCCCACTGCCGCATAAATGGTCGCCAACGCCGCCCGCCAAAAACGGCCTGCCGGCGCTACCGCAACGATTCAACCTTAGCGAGCATCTCCCTGATGCGCGCCGACGCTTTGCTCATTTTAGCCCGCTGCCCGTCAGCGTCCGCCCTGAGCTCCTCAAGCTGCTTAGTCAAACCGTCTTTCTCACCCCTCAGGGCGTCAATCTGCCCGTTCAACCCGCCGATATTACCCCTAAGCGACTCAACCTCACCTTTCAGACCATCGTAATTCGCTGTGCCTGCCTTGAAATTGTCGTTTTCTGAGCGCAAAGCGGCGTTTTCGGCTTTTAACTCTTCAAGAATGACTGCAAAATTATTAATTTTATCTTCCAATTCCGTGAGGAATTCGATAGACATGAAAAACTCCCTTCAGCGATTTATATGATATATATGTTAAGCGCAGACAGCATAACCAACCGCGCGTCTTAACATAATATAATATGTGTGACGAGCTAATGCAAGAAAAATAAAAAAATTAGAGAAATATGTTTGATTATGCGCCCGGCAGGAAAATCGGGGTTTGTAGGGGCGCGATTGTTCGGTCGTTCGCTATTCCTATATATATATGCCCGCAAAAAAAAACGCCGTGCCTCTTGATTTTCCAAAAACCATCATACTACTATTAAGGCAGTAGGGCATTTGTCGGACAATTGTCCATCAAAGTGTCCTTTTAAGCGCTTTTTTATCATACTCGGCAAAAACTGCCAGTTAGTTCGGTAAAAAAGTACTAATGTATTAAAAATGAGAATCCGATAAACATTGTGTAGGCGGTAAGGATACTGCCGAAACAAACAACCCTATCAAGGAGGAAGTATGCG